>P_2C_Liq_3_UnCtyDRAFT_100039_pt1 | contig 32501 bp, 25 predicted proteins | sample Pon2CUnioCityCA_3_FD_9720 | JGI IMG/M metagenome (IMG submission 9720)
TTTACGTTAAATTTTTTATTAAAAAATAAAGAATGATTCAAGCACTAAATACATTTAAACTCCCCAAAAACTTTAGAGGTAAAAATGCTTTTGTGGTACAATTATGGTGGTTAGTACAATCATTATTATTTGAAAACTCACCACAATTTATGTATGGTTTTAGACGGTTTTTATTAAGACTATTTGGTGCAAAAATTGGAAAAAAAGTACTTATTAGACCAACTGTTAGAGTAACCTATCCTTGGAAAGTTGCTATTGGAGATTATTCTTGGATTGGAGATGATGTTGTTTTATATTCTTTAGGAGAAATAGAGATTGGTAAAAATGTAGTAATCTCTCAAAAATCATATATATGTACTGCTTCTCATGATTATTTACAATCTGATTTTCCAATTTTTTCAGAAAAAAATACCATAGAAGACGAATGTTGGTTGGCAACAGATGTGTATATTGCACCTGGAATTACTATTGGAAAAGGAACTGTTGTAGGTGCTAGAAGTAGTGTTTATAAAGATATTGCTTCAAATAAAGTATGTGTAGGCAATCCTGCAAAAATAATTAGAGAAAGAAAAATTGACTAACACTAAAAATATATTATTAATCTCCCCGTTTTTTTTTCCAGAACCAATTTCTACAGGAAAATTTAATACCAATTTTGTAACAGCTCTGACGGCGCAAGGACATAAAGTTACAGTTTTATGTTTTCATCCATTTTATCCAGATTGGAAAGCAAAAAAAAGTAATGAACAACTTAAAGGTGTAGAAATTATTAGAGGGGGAACTAATGTGTTTTATACCAAAAAAACAATTTTTAGAAGACTTATTTTAGAGTTTAGTTTTGCTTTTTTTGTACTAAGAAAATTAAGGGTTCATCAAAAAGGAAAAGACATTGTTATGCCAATATTTCCACCAAGTTTTGCTTTCTATTTTATCAGCCCCTTTTTAAATAAAAATATTAGAAAAGTTGGTATGGTACATGATTTACAAGAAGTATATTCTGAAGGTAAGTCTGGGCTTTTAAACAAATTTGTAAAATTCTTTATTCATAAAATAGAAAAGAAATGTTATCAATCTTGCGATAAAATTTTATTTCTATCAAATGAAATGAAAAAAGAAGCCAAAAAATTATATAATTTAGAAGAAAATAAATTAGAGGTTCAATATCCTTTTATCACTTTAAAAAATAAGATTACCAATGATTTAAGCACTATTTTTGATAGTACAAAGATTAATATTGTTTATTCTGGAGCCTTAGGAGAAAAACAAAACCCAATGAAACTTCTAAGTTTTTTCTCTGAAGCATCGAAAAAAATACAAAACACTGCATTTCATTTTTTTTCTGAAGGTGAAACAATTAAAAGGTTAAAGAGTATAAATAAAAATAAGAATATACATTTTCATAACTTAGTTAAAAAAGAGAATTTAGAAGAATTATATAATAAAAGTGATATTCAAATTATTCCTCAAAAAGAAAACACTTCCAAAGGCTCCTTACCCTCTAAATTACCTAATTTATTAGCTTCAGGATGTAAAGTTATGGTAATAACAGATGCTGATAGTGAAATTGAAAACCTCTTTTTTGAGAAAGATATAGACTTAGTTGTAAATAAATGGGACAATAATTTACTTATAGAAAAGTTGCAGTTTTTAATACATAAAGAAATAGATACAGAGCATCAAAAAACAATTGCAAAAAAAATATTTACAATAGATAAAATGATTCTTAAAGTTTTTCGTTAACAAAGTATATTCGTTTTTTAAAAGAATCAAAATTGAAAAAAAGATACTCTTACTTAATAAGACCTCTCCAGATTATATTGGATATTTTTATTATTAATTTTGCGGTTTATTTAATTTATGACAAAGAGTTTTTAAATACTTCTTTTTTGTCTTACATTTCTTTGTTTTGGTTTTTTACAAGCTATTTTTTAGGTTTTTATAAAGTATATAGATACACAAAAGCTTTACGTATACTAGCTCTTTTAATAAGACAGTTTTTAATCTTTTTCTTAGGTTATTTTGCATATTTTGGTGTTTTTAGAGAAGGAGATGTTGTAAATAACCAATTAGTTATTCTTAGCGCTATTATAATAAGTATTACAGCTATTAAATTTTTATGGCTCTTTCTTTTAAAAAAATACAGATCATATGGTAATAATCATAGAACAACAGTAGTAATTGGTTATGATGATTCAGTAAAAAAACTTATTAAGTTATTTCAAAGTAAATCTAATTTAGGATATAAGTATTTGGGTTTTTTCTCTAATAAAACCTACAAAAGTAAAGAGTTTTTAGGAAATTTAGAAAGTGTAGTTGAATATACAACTAATAATATTGTAGATGAAATTTACTGCTCTTTATCTTCTTTAGATAAAGAGCAAATAAAAAAACTAAATAAATTTGCATTAGATAAAGGCATCGTTTTAAAATTAATACCAGAGTCTAATGAGTTATATAGTAAAAATCAAAGTACTGTATTTTATGACGATACAATAACTGTATTAAATGTAAAAAAATTACCTTTTGAATTCCCAGAAAACTTTTATAAAAAAAGAATATTTGACGTCTTTTTTTCACTTTTTGTATGTATTTTTTTACTCTCATGGTTAATACCTATTTTATGGGTTTTGGTAAAATTAGAATCAAAAGGCCCTTTAATATTTAAGCAAAAAAGAGAAGGTATTAACGTAGATGAGTTTGTTTGTTATAAATTTCGATCAATGAAAATTAATGCAACTGCAAATAAAGTGCATGCTACTAAAAACGATTCTAGAGTTACTAAGATTGGAGCCTTTTTAAGAAAAACAAGTATGGACGAGTTACCTCAATTTATAAACGTTTTACTTGGAGATATGAGTGTGGTTGGACCAAGACCACATTTAGAGAGTTTGTCTTTAGAATACCAAAAAGATGTAGAAGATTATTTAAAAAGACATATTGTAAAACCAGGTATAACTGGTTTAGCTCAAATAAGCGGTTACAGAGGAGAAATAACTAAAAAATCTGATATTAAAAATAGAGTGCGTTTAGATATTTTCTATATAGAAAATTGGTCTTTTTTCTTAGATATTAAAATTATTATTCAAACTGTTTTAAATGTGTTTAAAGGAGAAGAAAAGGCTTATTAAATGAATAAAGAACATCAAATTACAGCAAGTATTGTTCTTTACAATCAAAATATAAATGTTTTAAAAAAAACAGTTACCTCCTTTTTAAATACACCGTTTAAAAAAAAATTATTTTTAATTGATAATTCTAAAAACAACCAAGTAAAAGATATTTTAAAATCTAATGAAATAGAATATGTTTTTACGGGAAAAAATATTGGCTTCGGAAAAGCACATAATCTAATAATAGATAAAATTCAGTCAGATTTTCATTTAATTTTAAATCCAGATGTTGCGTTTTCTCCAGATATTATTTCAGCTTTAATGAATCAACTTTTGCAAAATAAAGAGGTGTCATTTATAACTCCTAAAGTTATTTATCCAGATAAAAGTTTGCAATACGTCTGTAGAAAGCATCCCACTTTATTTAATTTTATAAATCGGAATTTAAAGATTTTTAAAAGATTGGCACTTAAAAACCAATATAGAGATAGCGATTTAAACAAACCTTTTTATCCAGATTTTATTCATGGTTGTTTTATGCTTTTTAAAACTGAAGATTTTAAGATTTTAAATGGATTTGACGAACGCTATTTTTTATACATGGAAGATGCTGATCTATGTAGAAAGATTGATAGATCTGGTAAAAAAATAATGTATTTTCCAGAAGTTAACATTATTCATCAACATCAAAAAGGTTCATTTAAAAGTTTAAAACTTTTTTTTTACCATATTTCCTCAGCAATAAAATATTTTTTAAAGTGGGGCTTTAGGTAACCAATTTTTTTTAAAATATATTTGCAAAACAACAAACAACACAAATGAATATTCTTATTTTAGGTTCTGGAGGTAGAGAACATGCTTTTACATTAAAATTATTAGAAAGTAACAAGGTAAACCAACTTTTTGTTGCACCTGGTAATGCTGGTACAGCCAACATTGCAACTAATATTAATATCAATCCAACAGATTTTAACGCTGTAAAACAAACCGTTTTAGACAATGATATTAAAATGGTAGTTGTGGGCCCAGAAGCACCCTTGGTAGCGGGCGTTCACGACTTTTTCTTAGCTGATGATGCCTTAAAAAATATTCCAGTAATTGGCCCTAAAAAAGACGGAGCAACTTTAGAAGGATCTAAAGATTTTTCTAAGCAGTTTATGCAAAAACATGGTATTCCAACTGCAAAATACCAATCTTTTACAAAAGAAAATTTAGCAGAAGGTTTTGCTTTTTTAGAAACTTTAGAACCACCCTATGTGTTAAAAGCAGATGGTTTAGCCGCTGGTAAAGGAGTTTTAATTTTAAATTCTTTAAAAGAAGCTAAAGCTGAATTAAAAGAAATGGTTTCCAATCAAAAATTCGGTGAAGCTTCATCAACAGTATTGATAGAAGAGTTTTTAAAAGGAATAGAATTGTCTGTTTTTGTGTTAACAGATGGTAAAAACTATAAAATATTACCATCCGCAAAAGATTACAAAAGAATTGGCGAAGGTGATACAGGTCTAAATACGGGTGGAATGGGAGCTATTTCTCCTGTGCCATTTGCAGATGAAGCTTTTTTAAATAAAGTAGAAGAATTGGTGGTAAAACCAACTATTAATGGTTTACAAAAAGACGGAATTGACTACAAAGGTTTTATTTTTATTGGTTTAATGAATGACCACGGAAACCCATCTGTAGTAGAATATAATGTACGAATGGGAGATCCAGAAACGGAGGTTGTTTTACCAAGAATCGAGTCAGATTTATTTGATTTGTTTGAAGGGGTTGCCAACCAAACCCTAGATCAAAAATCCTTTTCTGTAACTCAAAAAACAGCAACAACTGTTATGTTGGTTTCTGGTGGATACCCAGAAGCTTATCAAAAAGGGAAAGAAATGACAGGTTTTGACACACTAGAAAATTCCATTGCTTTTCATGCAGGAACAACCCTTAAAGACGGTAAAGTAGTTACAAGCGGTGGTAGAGTTATGGCAATTACTTCATTCGGAGAAACTATAGAAGAGGCTTTAGAAAAATCTTACAAAAGCATTCATAAAATTCATTTCGATAAAATAAATTACAGAAAAGATATCGGTTTCGATTTGGTTTAACAAGCATTTTATTTGGGCGTTTTAACAGGCTTTCCATTATATCTTTTTTTCCGAAAAAGAAAAAAAGGATGCCATTTCAATCCTTAACGCAGTTTTTTGTTCCAACCAAACATCAAACGAAATAAGAGTATTTGTCGTCTTTTAAAAAAATAATGCTATTTTTTACTATCGAATTTTTTGCTAAATAAAAACTCACAAAAATTGAATTAGAAGCTAATTTAATTTGCCTTTTCTAAAGTAAAAGAAAATTCAGAACCTTCGCCATAAGTACTTTTTAACAACATGGTTTGGTCGTGTGCTTCTACAATATGTTTTACAATAGACAAACCTAAACCAGAGCCACCTTGCTCTCTAGATCTACTTTGGTCTACTCTGTAAAAACGCTCAAATAAACGTGGTAAATGTATAGATTTTATGCCTTCGCCATTATCTACTACCTTCACAATAAATTTATCTGAACTATAAGAATCAACAGCTAAAATGGTAGTTCCATTAGGTTTACCGTATTTAATTGAATTTACAATAAGATTTATAAGTACTTGCTCTATTTTTTCGATGTCTCCTTTTACAAAAACTGGAAACTCATAAATTCGATCNAATTTTAAGGTAATGTTTCGTTTTTTGGCTTTCATTTCAAATAAATCGAATACATTTTGTACCAATTCTAAAATATTAAAAACCTTAATATTTAGTTTTAAACCATCTGTTTCTAATTTAGCAATCATGTCTAAATCTTTAGTAACAGCAACCAATCTTTCTACACCTTTGTTGGCTCTTTCTAAGTATTTTTTTCGTATTTCTTTATCACTTCCAGCACCTTCTAAAAGGGTTAAAATATAACCTTGTACCGTAAAAAGTGGTGTTTTAAGTTCGTGTGCTACGTTTCCTAAAAAATCTCTTCTAAAAGAATCTCTTTCTGTTAAACTTTTAATTTCCATCCTTTTACCCTCTACAAACTTCTGCATTCTTTTAGAAAGTTTTTCGATATCTGTTGTTACAGAATCTTTACGTAAATCTTTTACATCTAGTATAGATACGTCTTCGTAGATTTTCTTTAATCTTCTGTAAATAAAATGCTCTGCCCTGTATTGTATAATAAAAAAAGAAATAATAAATAGTGCCGCAATCGAAATTATAAGGGCTCCTATGCCTAAATGTTTAACAACTACAAAATATGATATTGTGGCAATTATTACTGATAAAAGTGTTAAATATATGGCAGACCAAAGTGCGTAAGAGTATGTTCTTTTAAATTTCATTTAGGCAAGTTAATTATCTGCGCCTTCTAAAACAAATTTATAACCTACCCCTTTTACAGTTTTAAAGTGATGATCTCCTATTTTTTCTCTTAATTTTCTAATATGTACGTCTATAGTTCTGCCACCAACAACTACTTCATTACCCCAAACAGTATCTAAAATAACTTCTCGTTTAAAAACTTTGCCAGGTTTAGAGGTAAGTAGAGAAAATAATTCGAATTCTTTTCTAGGTAAAGAAATTTTAGTTCCTGCTTTATAAACTACATATTCTTCTCTGTCTATAACGATGTCTCCAATTTTAAAAGCTTCTTCGCTTTGTTTATCAGATTTTAATCTTCTTAATAAAGATTTTATTTTACTTAATAAAACCTTTGGTTTTATTGGTTTTGTTATATAATCGTCTGCACCGGCTTCAAAACCTGCAACTTGAGAGTAATCTTCTCCTCTTGCTGTTAAAAATGAAATAATAACATTTTCTAAAGAACTAATTTTTCTAATTTTTTCACAAGCTTCTATACCATCCATTTCTGGCATCATAATGTCTAATAAAATTAGATGGGGCATATTTTTTTTTGCAGATTTTATGGCTTCTTGTCCGTTATTAGCAGTAAAAACTTGGTAACCTTCGTTTTTTAAGTTGTAACCAACAATTTCTATAATGTCTGGTTCATCATCAACTAATAAAATTTTAATATCACTTTTGTTCATAAATTTTTAAAAAACTGTGAGTATCAAAAATACTAATAAATAAATTATAATAACAAACACTTAACAATCATTTAATCTATTGCTATTTCGTTAACATTAAAATAACTTTAAAAATAACCTTAAAATATTGGCTATTTAACAATTTGATAATGATATATATAGGAATTATGTATCCTAAAAATTCTTATATTTACTCAATTAATTTAACTTAAAATTTTACACATGAAAAAAAATTACTTTATTACTTTAATCTTGATATTTTGTTTTAGTGTCTTATCATTTGGGCAAGAAATGTTATTAAACGGAGGAATAGAAAATTGGACAGATGATACAACTCCTTCTGATTGGAGCAAAGCAGAAAGCACTACTAAAGAATCTAATGAAAAAAGAACAGGAAATTTTTCTGCTAAAATGACTGGTGGTACAAAAGATTTAGCTCAAACTATAACTGGTATTGTTGCCGGAGATTCTTACACAATAACTCTTTGGTATAAAGTAGAAAGTGGTGATGGTACTGATGCAAGAATTTGGTCTTACTGGAAGGATGCATCTAATGCAAATATTGATAATAATGATAATGATACAGAAGATGCAATTAGAGGTCCAAATAATGGCTATTTAGATAATAATGGAAATGTTTGGTCTAAATATGAAACAACAATAACTGCACCTTCAAGTGCTACTCAATTTTATTTTGAATTAAGAGTTTACGGTTCTGCTATAGTTTATTGGGATGATTTATCTTTTATGCATAATGTAGAAGGTACAGATCCAGTATTATCAATTTCTTCTCCAGCAAATAATTCTGAAATAGAAAGTACAACATCTGTTGATGTTTCTTTATCTGTATCTAACTTTGTTGTTGGTGCAGTTGGAGGAACTGGTGTTGATGGTCATATTCACTGGACTTTACAAAAAAATAGTGATGCTGCTGTTACACAAACAATGAAATATAACACAGATGATGAAACAATAACTGTTGAGCCAGGAAATACATATACTGTTTTTATGGAACTAGTAGACGATTCTCACACACCAATAAACCCAGCAGTATCTGCTACATCTACTTTTAAAATAAAAAATCCTTGTGAGTTGGTTTTAGGAACTATTGAAACAACTTGTGATGCTACAACGACTGGTACTGATACCTATAGTGGTTCAATTGCTTTTTCGGGTGGAAATACAGGAATAACTTATACCATTACAGCGCCATCAGGAGTAATAATGGGAGGTGATAATCCAAACTCTTCTGCAGATGGCACAATTACTTTTACAGGTATGACAGAAGGAGTAGATACTTTCATAACAATAGAAGGAGGCACTGGAAGTAGCTGTGATTTATCCAGAACATTATACAGTCCTGCTTGTATTTCTTTGCCAATAATTGAAGATTTTAATTATGTAGATGGAAGTTTAATAAATAATCCTTTATGGAGTAACTTTAGCGGGACATCTGGAGATTTAATGGTATCATCTGAACAAGTGTTAGTACAGCATGGCACTCCAAGTGAAGATGCTCAAATACAATTTGCAGCTGTTTCTGGAAGTATTTATTATGCACTCGACTTTACAGTTGTAAATCCAGGTAGTCCTATTTCAGGTACAGATAATGAATATTTTGCAACTTTTAAAGACTTTAGTTTTGGTTTTTCAGGTCGTCTTGATATAGTTCCTCCCTCTAGTACTGGAGATTTTTCTGTGGGTATAGCTACTGACGGAGCTACTGCAGATTCGATATGGACAACAGACCTTACATATGGTGAAACATATAGAGCAACAGTTAAATATGACCAAGTTACTAATATTGCACAACTTTGGATAGACGCAACTTCAGAATCTGATACTTCAATTATAGGTGCTGATTTAGATGATCCAGGTCGTACAATTGTATCATTTGCACTTAGACAATCTGATTCTAGTTTAAATGAAGGAATACTTGTAGATAATTTAAGAGTCGGAACAACTTTTGTTGAAACATCGTTATCAATTAAAAGAAATACAATTTTAGGTTTTGCAACTTACCCAAATCCAATTACAAATAATCAGTTTACAGTTACTACTGGTAATAACAGTAAAAAAGAAATTTCTATTTATAATTTATTAGGGAAACAAGTATTGTCAACTATTTGTAATGGTACAAAAGCAACGATAGATGTAGCAAATGTAACAGCAGGTATTTATATTTTAAAAGTTACAGAAAACAATAAAACAGCAACAAGAAAATTAGTAATTAAGTAATTTTTTTTAACACATATTTCTTTAAAAGCTCCGAAAAATTCGGAGCTTTTTCTTTTTTTATTACCTTTAGCGTAGAAAAAGAAACCGATGAACCTAAAACTCAAAATTGCCAACATCTTATTTTTAGATATAGAGACTGTACCTCTAGAAAGTAATTGGAATAGCCTCTCTGAAGCACATCAAAATTTATTTAAAAAGAAAACACAATACCAACGCAAAGAAGAATTTACACCAGAACAATTTTATGAAAGAGCAGGTATTTGGGCAGAGTTTGGTAAAATTATTTGTATTTCAGTTGGGTATTTTTCAGAAAATCAATTTAGAGTAACCTCTTTTTATGGTGATGATGAAACCAAAATTTTAGTTGATTTTAAAACCCTGTTAGACAAACATTTTTCTAAACCCTCTCAGCTTTTATGTGCTCATAATGGAAAGGAATTCGATTTTCCATTTATTGCCAGAAGAATGATTGTAAACCAAATAGAACTCCCAAAAAAATTAAATTTATTTGGTAAAAAACCTTGGGAAGTACCTCATTTAGATACCTTAGAATTGTGAAGATTTAAAAATGTTTAAAGTAGATTACCCTAATCAATCTGATAAGAAGATATACTGATGTATTAACGAAACTAAATATTACTCTTTTCTAGTAAAAAACTAACTCCAATATAAAAACGAGTTAGACTACCATTTCAGAAAAAAGGTTTTTTACAATTACAAGAAACTCTTAAACAACCTTTTATTTTTTATTTTTTTTATATTTGTAAAAATTAAAAAATAAGTTATGAAAAATATAATAATATTGATTACTACTTTAACTATTTTTGGATGTTCTAATGATGAAAGTTCTGATAAAAATAATAACCCCAACCCAATTTATTTAGATGATAATGGAGTTACTATAAAATCTTATGATTGGGGTGAAGTAGGTGATATTGGAGAAATTGATGGGGAGGAATTTGTAATAATTAGTGAGAATGAATTAAGAGAACGAATTAAAAATAGTAGAGATTTGTACAATGTTGTTACTACAAAAATCACAAATATGGATTATTTATTTTTCGATACTGTTAATGAAGAAAGATACCGAACCATTGATAGGATAATTACATGGGATGTTAGTAATGTTACCTCTATGGAAGGGACATTTAAAGAAAATGAGAATAGTGGAGGTGTTCTCGGTTTATTAGGACATTGGGATGTTAGTAACGTTACAAACATGAGTCATCTTTTTGAAGGTTCAGAATTGGGGAGTAGTTTTTCTTTGGAGGACCCATATTCACTTCATAATTGGGATGTTAGTAATGTGACTGATATGAGTTATATGTTTAAAGATATATTCAATGGGGGTTTACTCTTTATAGGTTATTGGGATGTTAGTAATGTAACAAACATGAGTTATATGTTTAACAATTCAACAATAGGAAAAAATGTTTCATTTGATAAATGGGATGTTAGTAGTGTTACAGATATGAGTTATATGTTTTATAACTGTTTCATGGATTCCTCAATAGGAATGTGGGATGTATCAAATGTAGAAAATATGGAAAGAATGATGTATAGAGTAAATGGTTATAATACCTATGGAAGTCAAGAATATAACCTCGGTAATTGGGATGTAAATAAGGTAACAAATTGTTTTGAGTTTTCAAAACATAGAAGTCATGGGTTCGGTTTACCTAACTTTACAAATTGTGACTCCAACTAAAATATTAATAAATAAAATTTAAGTTAAAGGGTAAGTTCTATTTAGTTCTTACCCTTTTTTATTTAATTTAAAGTATTACATCAATCAATAAAGAAACTTATAGAACTTACTTTTCATTACTTTAATTTGTGTAGATTTATTTACTCAAGACCTACATAAACAACTTTATTATTTAAAATTTCGATACGAGTGATACAATAATAGTATTTATATATCAAAAACTGAATCTTTGGAAATTTGGCGATTATAAACATTATACTTCTCTTAAATTATTAACGTCTATTTTAGGGATACCATCACCTAAAGATGATATTGATGGCAGTGAAGTTGCAGCTGTTTATTACGAAGAAAAAAACATACAAAGAATTGTAAATTATTGCGAAAAAGATACCATTGCTGTAGCTCAAATCTTATTAAAATTTAACAATCAAGAATTGTTAAAAGAGGATGCTATTGTTAGGGTTTAAAATTACCCTTCCATTTTCATAGAAAGTTCTAACCAACGTTCTTCCTTTTGCTCTATTTCTCCAATAATCTCTTGTAATTCTTCAGATTTTTTAGGTATATCTTTTGTAGCAATTTCTACATTTAAAAATTGTTTTTCTATGGTAGTTTTTCTCTTTTGTAAACGTTCAATTTCTACTTCTAAAGCACCAAACTCTCTTTTTTCGTTAAAATTTAAAGATGTTTTAGAGCTCTCTTTCGCTACTTTTTTCTCAACAGGTTTCTCAATTTTAGATGTTTCTTTAGTATCTGCAGAATTATCATAAGCTCTAAAATCTGAGTAATTTCCTGGAAAATTTTCTACAACACCATCACCTCTAAAAACAAATAGGGCATCTACAATTTTATCCATAAAATAACGATCGTGAGAAACCACCAATAAATTACCTGGATAATCTAATAAAAAGCTTTCAAGTACATTTAAAGTTACCACATCCAAATCGTTTGTGGGTTCATCTAAAATTAAAAAGTTAGGATTCTGTATTAATACAGCACATAAATACAGTCTTTTTTGTTCACCACCAGAAAGTTTTTCTACAAAATCATATTGTTTTTTCTTGTCAAACAAAAAACGCTCTAATAATTGCGATGCAGAGATTTTTCTTCCTTTTGTTAAAGGGATAAATTCTCCAAACTCTTTTACAACCTCTATTACTTTTTGTCCTTCCTTTATTTGGATTCCTGCTTGTGTATAGTATCCAAACTTAACAGTTTCACCTAAAATAACTTTCCCTCTATCTAAAGGTACTTTTTCTGTTATAATATTTAAAAAAGAAGATTTTCCTGTGCCGTTTTTCCCAATGATACCAATTCGTTCTCCTCTTTTAAATACGTAATCAAAACCATCTAAAATTACTTTATCATCAAAAGATTTAGAAATTTTATGTAGCTCAAGAATTTTACTTCCTAAACGCTCCATATTTATTTCTAATTGTATTTGGTGGTCTTTTCTACGTTGATGCGCTTGTGCTTTTATTTTATAAAAATCGTCTGTTCTAGATTTCGATTTTGTAGTTCTTGCTTTGGGTTGCTTACGCATCCAATCTAACTCTTTTTTAAACAAACTTTTTGCCTTGCTTAAATTGGTAGCTTCTAATGCTAAACGTTCTTCTTTATTTTGTAAATAATAAGAATAATTTCCTTTGTATTTATAAATTTTACCTTCATCTAACTCTAAAATTTCGTTACAAACACGTTCTAAAAAGTAACGATCGTGTGTTACCATAAAAAGGGTTATTTTTTCTTTGGCAAAAAAAGCTTCTAACCATTCTATCATTTCTAAATCTAAATGGTTTGTGGGCTCGTCTAAAATAAGTAAATCTGGTTTATTAATTAGTACAATGGCTAAAGAGAGTCTTTTTCTTTGTCCTCCAGAAAGAGCACTTATTTTTAAGGTTAAATTGTCTAGTTTTAGTTTAGACAAAATTTGTCTGTATTGTGTTTCAAAATCCCAAGCATTGTATTGGTCCATCAAATCAAAAGCGGCTTGATAGGCATCTGTATCTTCAGGATTTTTTAAGGCTTTTTCATATTTATTTACAATAGAAAGAATTTTATTATCTGTTGCAAAAATGGTTTCCTCTATAGTTAAATCTTGATTTAAGTCGTCTTTTTGAGATAAGTATGCAATAGAAATGTCTTTTCTGCTAACTACTTGTCCAGAATCTGGTACGTCTAAGCCAGCAATAATATTTAAGATCGATGTTTTACCACTTCCATTTTTTGCTATAAAAGCTACTTTTTGGTCTTTGTTGATACCAAAAGAAATGTCTTCAAATAAAATTCGTTCTCCGTATGCTTTAGATATATTTTCTACTGATAAATAATTCATTAAGATTTATTTTTTTGCAAAGAAACAAAAAACCCAAGTAAACGATTAGGTTTTTAAATCATTTAATTTTTAGGAGTAGTTTGTAAGGAGTTATTAGCTAAATGACCCCTATTTTTGTTAAAGTAAAAATACTACCAAATAATGCTTGTATAGATCCCAGTATTCAGAGTTTTTTCAATAAAAACTATTTTACTAGTACTTCAATAAATGGTATATTGCGAGATATAAAAATATACCTTAAGATGAAGATAATTGTTCCTATGGCAGGTATTGGTTCTCGTTTAAGACCACATACATTAACAGTACCAAAACCTTTAACTGTTATTGCAGGAAAACCTATAGTACAAAGATTAGTAGAAGATATTTCTTCTGTTATTGATGAAGAAATTGACGAAATAGCATTTATAATTGGGCCTGCAAAAAAAGGCTTTCCAGAAAATACATCAGCAACTTTATTGCAAATAGCTAATGAATTAGGAGCAAAAGGGAATGTTTATGTGCAAGAAGAGGCATTAGGTACAGCACATGCCCTTTTTTGTGCTAAAAATTCTTTATTTGGCCCTTGTGTGGTTGCTTATGCAGATACCTTATTTAAAGCAGATTTTAAACTAGATGCCAATGCAGATGGCGCAATTTGGGTAAAGCAAGTAGCAGATCCAAGTGCTTTTGGTGTGGTAAAATTAGACAATGGTTTTATTACAGATTTTGTAGAAAAACCACAAGAGTTTGTATCTGATTTAGCAATTATTGGTATTTATTATTTTAAAGATGGAGATAGAGTAAGAAACGAAATTCAGTATTTAATAGATAATGATTTAAAAGAAAATAACGAATATCAACTTACAAACGTTTTAGAAACTCTTAAAAGCGAAGGGGCTAAATTTATACCAGGAACCGTAAATACTTGGATGGATTGTGGAAAAAAAGACCCAACAGTAGATACCAATAAGCAAGTACTAGAATTTGAGTACAAAGCTGGTAATAATTTAGTTTCTAAAGACGTTGTATTAGAGAATTCAGAAATTATACAACCTTGTTATATTGGTGAAAACGTAGTTTTAAAGAATACAAAAATTGGACCATACGTTTCTTTAGGAAGCAATAGTGTTATAGAAAACGCAGCCATAAGCAATTCTTTAATTCAAAGCAATGTTACAATTTCTAATGCTAATTTAGATAATGCTATGATTGGTAATCATGCAAAATTTAACGGTAAATTTACCTCTGTAAGTATAGGAGATTATACAGAATTAACGTAGATGTTTATAAGGTGTAACAACATACAAAATAGAAAAAAGAGAACCTCTTATCTAGAGTTAGTTCTCTTTTCTTTATTCTTTATGCTTTATACCAATCAAATAAATGCCCAAGATAGCATACCAGCAGCAGTAGATTTAACTGAAGAAAAAGAGTTGAACTTTCAGCAGTTTTTTTTTAAAGCACTTACGCAAAAATCTATTGGTAATTATCAAAAATCTATAGAATACCTAGAAAGTTGCAATCAAATATTACCTTATAACGCAACTGTTTTTTTTGAATTTTCTAAGAATTATTTATTGTTACATAATACGCTTTTAGCTAAAGAATACATACAAAGAGCTATAAAAATAGAAGCTTCTAACATCTGGTTGCTAAAACATTTGGTTAAGGTATATTTAAAAGAAAACGATTTTAAAAACGCTATAAAAACTCAGAAAGAAATAGTAGCTTTAAATCCTAAAGACAGCAATTATTTAGTGAGACTTTATTTAAGAGACAATAATTATAAAGAAGCACTCAATTTAATGAAGGTTTTAGACAAACAAAACCGATTGTCTTCTAATTACAAAAGAGTTAAAGAAAATTTAGAAAACAGAAAAAGAAAGGTTTTAAAAGAGACAAAAGTTACGACTAATAACGAAACTATTTATAAGCAATTTGAAAATAATAAATCGTTTACTCTTTTAAAACAAATTTTAGAGAATGAACATAAAAACCCTGAAGCTTTATTAAAATACAGCACAGAAGGTATTTCTCTTTTTCCTGCCCAACCCTATGTATATTTAATAAATGGAAAAGCGCTAAATTCTAAAAAAGAATTTACCAAAGCTATTCGTATGTTGAAAAATGGTATCGATTTTGTAATTGAAGATAAAATGGAAGCCAATTTTTATAAAGAAATAGCAAAAGCTTATAAAGGATTAGGCAATACAGTTGAAGAAAAAAACTATTTAGATAAATTTAAAAGACTAAATAAATAGCATGAAAATATTTAAATATTTAGTTTTAATTATACTTGTTTTTACATCTTGTAAAACAAAAAAATATGTGATAGATTCTAATAGTATTGCCAAAGAAATGTCTGCCAAAAGAGTGGTAAAAAAACACTTAAATGTAAGTTTTGGTAAAGAAACTGTAGACGCTAAACTTTCTGCAAATTTTAACAATGGTAAAATAAAACAAAGTTTATCTGTTTATTTACGAATTACCAAAGGCAAAGAAATTTGGTTAAAAGGCTCAAAATTTATTACGATTTTTAAAGCAAGAATTACACCAAAAGCTGTTGAGTATTATTCGCCATATGCAAAAAATTATTTCAAAGGAGATTTTAAAATGTTGGAAAATGTTTTAGGCACATCATTAAATTATACGCAGTTAGAAAACCTATTTTTAGGCCAAGCCGTTATAGATTTAAAAGAAAATAAACAAGAAGTTAATATTGTAAACAATACGTATGTTTTAAAACCGCAAACTACAAATGGCGTTTTAAAGATGTTTTTTGGTATCAATCCAGGTCATTTTAAATTAGATTTTCAGAAAGTAATAAATTCATTTAAAAATCAAGCTTTAGAGGTAGAATATCCATCTTATAGCATTGTAGATAAAGAGATTTTTCCAAAAAAAATAGACATTAGAGCCAAACAAGGAAAAAAAATAACCAAAATAAATTTTACCTTAAAATCTGTAGAGTTTAACAAACCAATAAATACCTCATTTTCTATTCCAGAAAATTATAAACACATCAATTTATAGTGATCAAAGCTAGCTTACATATCGTTTTTTTTAGCATACTTTTTTCTTGTTTTTCTATGCAAGGCCAAACAAAAAAAGAATTAGAAAAGCGTCAGAAAAAACTAAAAAAAGAAATAGCCCTTGTAAATAATTTACTGTTTAAAGAAATTAAAAAAGAAAAAAATGTTTTAGAAGATCTTAAAGACATCAATCAAAAAATATCTATTAGACAAAATTTAATAAATACAATTAATGCAGAAGCAAATATTTTATCTAAACAAATTGCTATAAACGAACAAAAAGTAATAAAATTAAAAAAAGAGTTAGCAGTTTTAAAAGCAGATTATGCCAGTATGATTTTTAAATCTTACAAAAGTAAATCTCAGCAAAGTAAGATAATGTTTTTGTTATCTTCAGATAATTTTTATCAAGCTTACAAGCGTTTAGAGTATATGAAACAATATACGTCTTTTAGAAAAAAACAGGGCGAAGAAATTGTAACACAAACAAAAACGGTAGCTGCTATAATAGATTCTTTAACCCTACAAAAACAAGTAAAAGATACTTTAATTTTATCTGAAAAAGAGCAACAACAAAAAATTGAACTCGATAAAACAAGCAAAGAAAAACTAATTTCTATTATAAAAAAGAATGAAAAAAAGTACAAAAGAGACTTGAAAAAGAAAATAAAAGAAGAAAAAAGAGTTTCAGAAAAAATTGATAAAATTATTAAAGAAGCTATTGCAAGGGCCAATAAAAAAGTAAAAAACAAACCAAAAACGCCTAAAAAGAATGAATTTATTTTAAGTCCAGAAGCAAAAGCATTAGCAACAAAATTCGAGTCTAATAAAGGGAAACTACCTTGGCCTTTAGAAGAAGGATTAATTACGAGAAGGTTTGGTAGGCAGGCACACCCAACTTTTCCTGGTATTACTTTAAACAGTACAGGCTTGCATTTTACTACCAAAAAAGATAGTGATGCAAAAACTATTTTTAATGGTAAGGTTTTAAATATTTTAGTTACTTCAGAAGGTAGAAAAAATGTATTAATACAACATGGTAATTACATAACCTCTTATAACAACTTAGAAAAACTATACGTTAAAAAAGGTGATGTTGTTTCTACAGGACAAAACATTGGAAAAATCTTTACCGATAAAGTTTCTGGTAAAACAAAACTAATTTTTGTGTTGTATAAAAATACCACCAAACTAAATCCGTCTAGTTGGATTCTTAAAAGGTAGTAAATTATTTAAACTTTATATTTTTTTGTAAGATAATAGCGTTTGGTATGGTAATAAACTCGTTTTCAGGGGTTTTTAAAGTGATAAAAAATGCGCCAATATCTCTAATTTCTCCTGTTGTATCATTGTCTTTTTCTAAAATAGTAATGGTGTCTCCAATTTTAACCGGGTAGTTTACAAAAAGAATAATACCAGCAGTAATATTAGATAAAATAGACCATTGTGCAAAAAATGCAATTCCTAAAATGGTTAAAAAAGAAGAAACATATACTAATAATTGTTTTTCATCTACACCCCAAATAAAAGCAATAACAACAATTATAGTAGCATACGTTAAAATAGTTATTATTTTGTTGGTTACTAAAATTCTAGACTTTTGAAAACCAAATTTTACCTGAATTTTACGGAGCGAGTTTGTAATTACTAACCTAACAAGTATTGCTAAAAACAAAACAACGGCAGATTCTATAATTTTATGATTATTTAAAAATTCTAACATAATAATAATGTTCTAATTAAATAAAGCTTTCAATTCTGTAGCTTTATTTGGGTCTAATTTTCCAGCCAACACCAAACTTAACTGTTTACGTCTTAAGGCACCTTCATAACGCTCTTTTTCTAATTCGGTTTCTGGTATTATTTTAGCTATTTGCACAGGTTTTCCTGTCTCATCTACAGCAACAAAGGTGTAAATACCTTCATTTACTTTAGTTCTTTGTCCAGATTGTCTGTCTTCTATCCAAACATCAACATAAATTTCCATAGAAGATTTAAAGGCCCTAGAAACTTTAGCCTCTATATTTACAACACTACCAACGGGTACAGATTTGTTAAAAGCAACATGGTTTACAGAAGCTGTAACCACAATTCTTCTAGAGTGTCTTCTTGCAGCAATACTACAAGCTCTATCCATTCTTGCTAGTAATTCTCCACCAAAAAGGTTGTCTAAATAGTTGGTCTCGCCAGGTAAAACTAAATCTGTAAGTACGGTTAAAGAGTCTTTGGGTGTTTTTGTTTCCATCAAAAAAGTAATTTTTATGCAAAGATAACAATCACCTTAACAAAACCGTACCTAAAACCTAATAAAGAAAAGTTATATTATTTGATGTTTTTTACAAGCAACCAAGCATCTTCAGAAACCGTTCTTTTAATTTTATTTAAACTGTTTATAGCATCGTTTTTTTCTGCAAAACTATCGAAACAAACTTGAGTTAAGCCCCATTTGTTTACACCAATAATTTTAGCATTAAAGCCTTGTTTTTTTAGTTGTTGTATTTTTTTTGCAGCATTTTCTGGGTATTGAAAAGCGCCAGCAACAACATGAAAGGGTTTGGCAATTTTTTTGCTAACATTTAATTGTAAAGTTGGCAAAGGATTTTGAATCACAAAAGTAGCAGATTGTAGTTTTTTTTCTAATATTTTCTCTTGCTTTGCAAAGGTTTCTTTTTGCTTATTTTGTTGATAACCATTATAGCCAGCAATACCTAATGTTAATAAAATTGCAGCTGTAGCTGCGTATTTTATAAAAGAAGGCAGCGCTTTTTGGTTATTTTCATGTAAATGTTTTAAAGTAGTATTGTGTCTTTTTACTGCAGATGTTGCTACAGAAGACAAACCAAAAGAAGAGGTTAAATAATTAACTTCTGTAGTTGGTGTAAAAACAATTTTTTGTTCTTCGTTTAAAGAAAAAGTACCTAAATTATTTAGTTCTATGCTACCTCTTTGTAGTTTATTTTGCCAATTAATAACGCTTAAAGATATTGCTGCTGCTGCTTTTTCAAAAGAAATTTGTTCTGCAGAAGCAATATAATTAGCTAACAAACCATCATTGTGTTTTAAATGGTTGTTAAATGTAAGTTGTTTTGCAGGTGCATTAAATGTTTGGTTACTTGTATTAAAAGTTGCACCAATTTTGTTGGTTACAAAACCACCAAAATCAGGTATAATTACGCAATCGTATCTGTAAAGTAAATCGTTGATGTAGTTGGCTAAATTCATATAAACAAATATATAATTTTTGTCTACTTATTAAAGAATGTTCTCTAAATAATTATTAACAAAAATTTTATATATTGGTATTCAAATTGTTAGCTTTTGAACGAAGAAAAATTATTGGCTTTATTAAGATTGCAAAAAAGCAAAGCTATTGGAGATGTTTTAGCAAAGAAACTAATTGTAAATGTAGGAGATGCATTGCAAATATTTAAAGAAAAACCTGCAACTCTGGCAAAAATTAATGGTATAGGAAACTATGTAATAAAACATCTTTTTGATGACAAAAATATTAAGTTAGCAACACAAGAGCTTGCGTATATTCAAAAAAATAATATTGCTTTTTCTTATTTTTTAGAAGATGATTATCCAATACATCTACAAAATTGTATAGATAGTCCAATTTTACTTTTTAAAGAGGGCAACATCAACTTAAAAAATAAAAACATAATTTCTATTGTGGGTACAAGAAATTTAAGTTCTTATGGACGCGATTTTTGTAACAATTTAATAGAAGAATTGGCAACTTACAACCCAATAATTGTAAGTGGTTTTGCTTATGGTGCAGATATTTGTGCACACAAAGCAGCCATAAAAAACAACTTGCAAACTATTGCAGTTTTGGCACATGGTTTCGAGCAAATTTATCCTAAAGTGCATAAAAAATACATCCATCAAGTACATGAAAATGGTGGTTTTTTAACAGAGTTTTGGAGCGAAGAACAACCTTTAAGAGAAAATTTTTTAAAAAGAAACAGAATCGTTGCAGGCATTTCTAAAGCCACCATTATTATAGAGTCTGCAGAAAAAGGAGGTTCTTTAGTTACTGCAGATATTGCCAATTCTTACAATAGAGATGTTTTTGCAGTTCCTGGTAGAACTTCAGATATTTACAGTAAAGGGTGTAATAATTTAATTAAAAATAACAAAGCGCATTTATTAACCAATGCAAATGATATTGTAAAAATGTTAAACTGGGATATTGCAAAAAAACCCAAACCCATTCAGAAACAGCTTTTTTTACATCTATCTGAAAACGAACAAAAAATACACGATTTATTACACGAAAAAGGGGCACAACTTTTAGATGCTATTTCTCTAGAATGCAGTATTCCTGTGTTTCAATTATCTTCAATTTTATTGCAAATGGAAATGAAAGGATTGTTAAAACCTTTGCCAGGAAAAATGTTTGAATTGTTATAATTAAAAGTCAAAAATTAAAAGCATGAAGTTTGAATTATAAAAATGGAACTTTAATTATCAATATTTACAGAGTTAACTTTCGTAAACTTATTTCAACACAAAATCCTTAAAATATTCTTATTTTTGAGGCAAATCAATAGAAAAGATGGCAGTAGAAAAGAAGTTGATGTCTAAAAAAAAACCAACATTTCCTATCAACGAAATGTTAGATGACTATCTAAAAAAATACAAGAGAAATACAAAAATCTCTATAGTTTACGACGATTTATTGCGTTTTCAAGGCTCTGTAGCTGTATTTGATAAAAACGATGAAGACACACTTTGGGTAAGAACTTATTATTCTGAATTTGACCGAGCAGAAATAGATGTAAGTTTAAAAAAAATATACACAAGGCTCCATTCAGATGGTAATGATGATGCCATTCCTTTTTTAAATGTAGATGCCATAGACTATTGTACCTTTGGTAATTCGAAACCTTTTAGAATAAAAATTAGAAACATTTTAAATGATAACTTTACCTATTTCTACGTAAAAAAAGCAGATGCTTCTCGTGTTTATGGTTTAGAGTTAGAGCATCTTTTGTCTCCTCATAACATGAACTTTCTAATCTATAAAGACACCTTAATAGAAGAACATATAGCAGGTGTTCCAGGAGACGATTTTATTAGAGATTTTCTACCTAAATGTACTTCTTCAGAAAAATCTCAAATAGCTAAAGAATTTGTAAAATTTAAAGAACGTTGTATGGTACGTTTGTTAGGAGATATGCGCTCATACAACTATGTAGTTATACCCACACACGATTTTGACCAAATTGTATACAAAATTAGAGCCATAGATTTTGATCAACAATCTTTTGAAGGCAACCTAAAAGTATACAACCTACAGTTTATGAAAGAAAATTTTAAGATGGTAGAAATGGTAAGTAAAAAACTACACAACAATTCTATCAACCAATATAAAATAGAAGAACGCTCTTACATGGCAAAAAGGATGATTACCTCACCAAGAAGAACAAGAAGGTTAATTAGATGTATGAAATCAGACACCATTTCTTACTCAGAAAACATCGCCTTGTTAAAAAAACATTTAATACAATATGTGGGCGATGTGAAATTTAAAGACTGTAAAAACATGGGCGAACTTTTAGAAACTATCCTAGCCTTTGTAAAGCGTAATTATTTAGATATTAGTAATAAAGAATTGTTTTAAACGTTATTACTATGCATTTTATTTAGAAGCTATTTCCAGCTTTCGCTACTCAATCTTTTTGCAGAAAAAGCAAAAAGGATTTCAAACAAATAGCTCAATCTGGGCTAAACTTGTTTGTTAGCTTTTGGCTGTAACTTTTTTAGTAGTTTTTTTAGGTTGTTATTATCAGACTAGACCACACAGGTTTAAAAAACTATGAGGTCTAAAAAGTTTATTTTTTACTTCTAACACTCTCAATAATAACGGTTAGTAATATCAAACTTCCACCAATAAAAGTAGAGCTACTTGGTATTTCATTTACAAAAATAAAGGCAATAATAATTCCAAAAATAGGCTGTATACTACTTATAATACTTGCTTTTGTTGCAGAAAAATGTTGTAAAGAATTTACCATTAAAGTATGGCCAATAGCTGTAGTTAATAAAGCGACCAAAAGCAACCAAGGTAATTGACTTTCTATATTAGAATAATCGCTAAAAAATAAGGTAGGTAGCAACAAAACACTAATAATTACCATTTGATAAAACATAAGCATGCTGCCATTGTATTTTTTTACATCTTCCTTTACCATTAAATTTCTTAGTGCATAAAAGAAAGCAGATAAAATACCCAATAAGATTCCTTGTAAATAAGTGTTTTCTATAGAAAATTCTGGAATCAAATTATACACACCTACAAGTACTAAAATAGCCATCAAAATATGTATCCTATCTACTTTTTTCTTGCTAAAAAAAGGTTCTATAAAAACTGTAATTATTGGATAGGTATAAATGGATAACATAGCCAATGCTACATTACTTAATTTTAAAGCGTAAAAATAAGTAACCCAATGTGCACCCATTAAAAATCCACCCATTAAAAAAGAGCGTTTATCTTTTGCCGAATTTATTTTAAAACTAATTTTTTGAACTCTACAAAAAATATAAATAAAAATAGCGGCTAAAAATGCTCTACATAAAATAATAGCTTCTGCGGGCATTGCAATATACCTTCCTAAAACACCTGAGGTGCTTATAAAAAGGGTTCCTAAAAGTAAAACTGATAAATTTTTGGTATAGTTTTTTTGCATTTTTTTTCTATGTCTACTTTAGCGTAGTCCCAAGGTTAAAGGTTTAGGTAAAAATAGTTCTTGTTTTCGATTGAACTGATGATTACATTAAATTTTTTGTAAAACTTGTAAAGCTGTTTTTACAGCATCTATCTTTATAAATGTAATTAGTAAACACAATCCGTTTTTGGTTTGCTTCTCTTTCATTACGCAACTCTTACTATTTTGTTGCACATATTTTAGCATTCTAGAAAAGGCTTCTGTTTGATAAAAATCGCTTTGTTGGTTAGACACAAAATAGCCAATCATTCTTTTTTGTTTTAGTATAATTTTTTCTAAACCTAGTTCTTTTGCTAACCATTTTATTCTTACAGAGTCTAATAAATCTTCTACCTGTGTTGGTATTTCTCCAAATCTGTCTACAATTTCGCTTTCAAAAGTTTTTAATTCTTCATTGGTTTTTAAGTCAGATAATTTTTCATATAAACTCAACCTTTCTGTAACTGAATTTACATAATCATCTGGAAATAAAATTTCAAAATCGGTATCAATTTGCACCTCTTTTACAAACTCTTTGGGTTTAGAAGTGTCTGTTGGATAAAGTTCTTTAAACTCATTTTCTTTTAATTCTTCTATAGCCTCTTGCAATATCTTTTGATAGGTATCAAAACCAATATCATTAATAAAACCACTTTGTTCTCCACCCAATAAATCTCCAGCACCACGTATTTCTAAATCTTTCATGGCAATGTTAATTCCGCTACCTAAATCAGAAAATAAAACGAGTGCTTCAATACGTTTTCTGGCATCATCTGTCATCATATGATAGGGAGGCGTAATAAAGTAACAGAACGCTTTTTTGTTAGAGCGCCCAACTCTTCCTCGCATTTGATGTAAATCAGACAAACCAAAATTATTAGCATTATTAATAAAAATGGTGTTGGCATTAGGTACGTCTAAACCACTTTCTATAATGGTGGTAGATACCAAAACGTCAAAATCTCCATTCATAAAACCAAGCATTAATTCCTCTAGTTTTTTGCCTTCCATTTGCCCATGACCAATACCAATTTTTGCAGAAGGCACTAATCTTTGCAACAAACCAGCTACTTCTTTTATGTTTTCTATTCGGTTATGAATAAAGAAAACTTGTCCTCCTCTAGAAATTTCGTAAGAAATGGCATCTCTTATCGTTTCTTCACCAAAACGAATTACATGACTTTCTATTGGGTGTCTGTTTGGTGGTGGGGTTTTTATAACAGATAAATCTCTAGCAGCCATTAAACTAAATTGCAAAGTTCTTGGTATGGGTGTTGCCGTTAAGGTTAAGGTGTCTACATTTTCTTTTAAAGTTTTCAATTTATCTTTTACAGCAACTCCAAATTTTTGCTCTTCATCAATAATTAAAAGCCCTAAATCTTTAAATTTTATACGTTGATTTGTCAACTGATGTGTACCAATAATAATATCTACAGCACCACTATTTACACCATCAATTGCAGCTGTTTTTTGTTTGGCAGTTCTAAATCTATTTAGATAATCTATCTTAATAGGAAAATCTTTTAAACGTTCAGAAAACGTTTTGTAATGTTGAAAAGCTAAAATAGTTGTTGGTACTAAAATGGCTACTTGTTTTCCATTGTCAACCGCTTTAAATGCAGCTCTTACAGCAACTTCTGTTTTACCAAAACCCACATCGCCACAAACCAACCTGTCCATAGGTTGTTCTTTTTCCATATCTGTTTTTACATCTTGTGTAGCTGTAAATTGATCTGGCGTATCTTCATACATAAAACTACCTTCTAACTCATGCTGTATATGCGTATCTGGCCCAAAAGCAAAACCTTTTTGGAGTTTTCTTTTCGCATATAATTGAATTAAATTAAACGCAACATGTTTAACTCTAGCTTTGGTTTTTTGTTTTATTTTTTTCCAAGCACCAGAACCTAATTTATAAATTTTAGGTGCTTTTCCGTCCTTTCCATTAAATTTAGAAATTTTGTGCAAAGAGTGAATGCTTACATATAAAATATCACGTTCTCCATACACCAATTTTATGGCTTCTTGCTTTTTACCTTGCACATCAATTTTTTGCAAACCACCAAATTTTCCAATTCCATGATCCATGTGCGTTACGTAATCGCCAATTTCTAGTTTGTTTAATTCCTGGAGTGTAATGGCTTGTTTTTTTGCATAGCCATTTTTTAATCGGAATTTATGGTAACGTTCAAAAATTTGATGATCTGTATAACAAACCATTTTATTATCTACATCAACAAATCCTTGGTATAAAGGAAAAACAACAGTTTCATAATGAACTTGTTTTTCAGAATCATCAAAAATATCATGAAAACGTTTTGCTTGTTGGTCGTTTGCACAAAAAATATAATTGGTAAAATCAGCTTTATGGTATTCTTCTAAATTGTCTATCAATAAATCAAATTTTTTGTTGAATGAGGGTTGTGGATTTGTATTAAAATCTACAATTTTATTGGATGCTGTAACAATTTCTGAATGTGGATTAGCATCAAAATTAACGATTGTAAAATCTTGTAACTGTTTTAAAATAAAATTACCATCGCAAAACAATTCGTTGGGTTTTGCGTGTTTTATTTCTTTAGATAAAGTTAAAAAAGCATCTTCTGCTTTTTTGTAAAACTTATCTAAATTACCCGTAAGTAAAGCTTGATTTTTTACAAATACAGCAGTTTTAGAAGAAATATATTTAAGAAAACTTTCTCTATTTTCTTCTAAAGTTTTATTTTCTACATTGGGCATTATAGAAACTTTTTTCAGTTTCTCTTTAGACAGTTGTGTTTCTACATCAAAAGTTCTAATACTGTCAATTTCATCACCAAAAAACTCTATTCTGTAGGGCTCATCGTTAGAAAAAGAAAATACATCTACAATACCACCTCTTACAGAAAAATCTCCTGGTTCTGTAACAAAATCTACTCGTTTAAATTTATATTCAAATAAAATTTCGTTTACAAAATCTAACAATAACTTTTCGCCAACAGTCACTTTTAAAGTACTTTTTTCTAGCTCTTTTTTGGTAACTACTTTTTCAAACAAAGCAGTTGGATAGGTAACAATTACAGCCGGTTTTTTTCTAGAGTTTATTCTATTTAAAACCTCAGAACGTAATAAAACATTGGCATTGTCTGTTTCTTCTATTTGATAAGGTCTTCTATAAGAACCGGGATAAAATAGTACGTTTTTATCGCCTAAAAGTTGTTCTAAATCGTTTAAATAATAGGCAGCTTCTTCTTTGTCATTAAAAATTAAAAGGTAAGGTTTGTCTGCTTTTTTAAAAGTTTCTGAGATCACAAAAGACAACGAAGATCCTGCCAAATTCTTAATTTGAAAATGGTTTTGTTCTTGTTGAAGTTGTGAATTTATCTGCGCTACTAACGCAGATTTTTGGTATTGATTTACAATATTCTGCTTACTCAACGTACTAAGTTTTGTGCAAATGTAACATGTATATTAATAAAAAGCAGAAAATAAAATGAATTTTCATTAGCGAATCGTAAAATAATATTTTTACAAATGTAATTATATTTTTAGTCTTATCTAAAAATATGTTTTCATTTAAATAAAAAGTATATATTTGTAGCACAATTTTTTTATAATGTTTACACTTTCTGAAGAGAATTATTTAAAAACAATCTATCATTTATCATTAGAAACTAGCAATGGTATAAGTACCAATGCAATTTCTAATCAATTACAAACCAAAGCCTCTTCTGTAACAGATATGATTAAAAAATTATCTGATAAAAAAGTATTGGCTTATAAAAAATATAAAGGGGTTACATTAACAGGTTTTGGTAAAAAAACAGCCGCAAATATTGTGAGAAAACACAGGTTGTGGGAAGTTTTTTTAGTAGAAAAATTAAATTTTTCTTGGGATGAAGTGCATGATGTTGCAGAGCAGTTAGAACATATTAAATCTCCTAAATTAATCCATCAGTTAGATAGTTTTTTAGGTTTTCCAACACATGATCCTCATGGAGATCCAATACCAGATGCAGATGGAAATTTAAAAACCATAGAAAAAAGTTTGCTATCTACTTTATTAAAAAATGAATGCGGAATTTGTGTAGGTGTAAATGATTCCTCATCAGAATTTTTACAATTTTTAGACAAAAAAGACATCAAACTTGGTGAAAAAATAACAGTTTTAGATAAAGAAGAGTTTGATAATTCTTTATCAATTTTAATAGAAAATAAGAAGTTATCTATTTCTAATAAAATAGCAAACAATTTATATATTCAAAAATCATGAGTTTATTTAGTCAATTAGTCGAGTTTGGCAAAGAACACCCAATTTTAGCAGCCTTATATGCATCGCTTTTTACCTGGGGTTTAACAGCAGCAGGAGCTGCTTTGGTATTTTTCTTTAAGAAAATGAACAGGGCTGTTTTAGATGGTATGCTAGGTTTTACTGGAGGTGTAATGGTTGCTGCAAGTTTTTGGAGTTTATTAGCGCCAGCTATAGAAAACAGTCCTGGAGAAGGTTTTGTAAAAGTATTGCCATCTGCCATTGGTTTTGCTTTAGGTGCCATTGCACTTTTTGGAATGGATAAAATTTTACCTCATTTACACATCAATTTTAAAGAAAATGAAAAAGAAGGTGTAAAAACAGATTTACATAGAACTACATTGTTAGTCTTAGCAATTACTTTACACAACATTCCAGAAGGTTTAGCTGTAGGTGTATTGTTTGGAGCGGCTTCTACTTTGGTGGGTGTAGAACAAACAGAAATGATTATTGCGGCCATTTCTTTAGCAATTGGTATTGGAATTCAGAATTTCCCAGAAGGTTTTGCAGTAGCAATGCCTTTAAGAAGACAAGGTATGGCTAGATTTAAAAGTTTTTGGTATGGTCAACTATCTGCAATTGTAGAGCCAATTGCTGCAGTTTTAGGTGCCCTAGCAGTATCATTTTTTACACCAATTTTACCTTATGCTTTGGCGTTTGCAGCTGGTGCAATGATTTTTGTAGTTGTAGAAGAAGTAATACCAGAAACACAGAGAGACAAATACACAGATATTGCTACACTTGGTTTTATAGGTGGTTTTATTGTAATGATGTCTTTAGATGTAGGGTTAGGATAGTATCTAGTAAAAAAATAATCAGAAAGCCAAACAAAAACTGTTTGGCTTTTTGTATTTTGCAGTAAAAATAATTCTGTGCAAAAACAATCAACTTTTCAGGTTTACAATGCTTCTGCAGGAAGTGGTAAAACATTTACACTTGTAAAAGAGTATTTAAAAGTATTACTAACTACAGAAGATATTTTTGCTTTTCAAAAAGTATTGGCAGTTACCTTTACCAACAAAGCAGCTGGCGAAATGAAAGAACGTGTGTTATATAATTTAGAAGAAATTTCTAATGGAAACACCACAGATATATATGCCAAAATTTTAGAAGAAACCACTTTAGATAAAGCAACTGTAAAAGAACGTAGTAAAAAAATATTAGAAGCTATCTTGCAAAATTATGCTGCTTTTTCGATAACTACTATAGATAGTTTTACGCATAAAGTCATCAAAAATTTTGCATATGATTTAGGGTTACCACTAAATTTTGAAGTAGAAATGGATGCTGTTTCTCTTTTAAACGAAGCTGTAGATGTTTTGCTTTCTAAAATTGGAACAGATAAAAAATTGACCAACTTGTTAATAGATTATTCTTTAGATAAAATAGATGATGACAAATCTTGGGATATTTCTAAAGATCTGAACAATTTTGCTAGAATTTTATTAAACGAAGATGATGTAAAACATTTTAGAGAATTAGCCGATAAAGAATTAGAAGACTTTTTCAGCCTAAAAAATAAATTGCAAGAAGCAAATGCTAAAATTGAGCAAGAGTATAAGATTTTATCTAATGAGGTTTTAAAGTTTATAGCAGATAATGGTATCGATAATTCAGATTTTAGTTATTCAGGCGAATATCCAAAACACTTTATAAAACTAGGTAACTTAAAATTTTTAAAAAGTAATGATTTAAAGTTTGATGGACGTTTAAACAAAACTATAGAGGAATCAAAAAACCTCTATGCGGCAAAAACTGATGCACAAATTAAAGATATTATAGATGGTGTTTCAGAAAATCTTAAAGATTATTATTATCAATCTAAAGATTTATATAATAAAACATTTTCTAACTATTTATTAAATAAAATCACCTTAAAAAGCATTATACCTTTAGCAGTTTTAAATAATATAAATTCTGAGCTAAATACAATTAAAGAAGATAATAATATTCGGCTAAATGCAGAGTTTAATCAACTAATTTCAGATAATATTAAAGACCAACCAGCACCTTTTATCTACGAAAGGATTGGGCAACGTTTTCAGCATTATTTTATAGATGAAATGCAAGATACGTCTGTGTTGCAATGGCAAAATTTAATTCCGTTAATAGATAATGCCTTGGCGCAAGAAAACAGCAAATTACTGTTGGTTGGCGATGGTAAACAAGCCATTTATAGATGGCGAGGCGGAAAAGCAGAACAATTTATCGAGTTAGGTTCTGGAGAAAAAAATCCGTTTCAAGTAGCTAAAAACAAACAAAATTTAGAAACCAATTTTAGGAGTTTTTCAGAAATTATTAATTTTAATAATTCGTTTTTTCAGCATACTGCTAATTTTCTTCAAAATACTTCTTATAGAAATCTGTTTTTAGAAGGAAACACTCAATTAGAAAATACTAAAAAAGGAGGTTTTGTATCGTTGTCTTTTTTAGATAAAGAAGATGATAGAGAAGATGAGAAACTAAAATATCCAAGAAAAGTATTCGCACAAATAGACGCTTTAAAAGATGATTTTTATTTAAATGAAATTTGTGTTTTAACAAGAACAAAAAAAGACGGAATTGCAGTAGCAGATTACCTTTCAGAGAAAGGTGTTTCTATTGTTTCGTCAGAAACTTTGTTACTTAATAACAATGCTACTATTAAGTTTATTATTAATATTCTAGAAATTATACAAAATGCAAACGACCAAGAAAAAAGGTTTGAAGTTTTATATTTTTTATATGATCATTTAAAGGTAAAAGAATCAAAAAGTGATTTTTTCAATAATTTTATCAAATATTCAAACACTGAAATTTTTACAGCATTAAAAACATTTGGAATATCTTTCGATTTTAAGGTTTTTCAGGCAATCCCTTTTTACGAAAAAATTGAAGAAATTATTAGAGGCTTTCATTTGGTAAACTCCTCAAATGCTTATATTCAGTTTTTTTTAGATGTTGTTTTAGAACAGCAAAGAAAAGCTACAGATATTGGAGATTTTTTAGATTTTTGGAATCTTAAAAAGGACAAATTAAGCATTGTGGCTTCAGAAAATTCAGATGCTGTTCAAATTATGACCATTCATAAATCTAAAGGATTAGAGTTTCCTGTTGTTATTTTTCCTTGTGATGTAGATATATATAATCAAATTAACCCCAAAGTATGGTTTAATAGTTTGCCAGAAGATTATAATTTTAAAGAACTTTTAATCGACTTTAAAAAAGATATTTCATTAATAAATGAAAGAGGTTTAGAGCTTTATAATCTGCAAAGAGAAGAGTTAGAGCTAGATAATTTTAACTTATTATATGTTGCATTAACTAGAGCTGTAGAGCAATTGTATGTGATTACAGAAAACAAAATTTCATCAAAAGGTGTAGAAAATTTAAATCATTATTCAGGTATTTTTATCAATTACTTAAAAGAGCAAAATCTTTGGCAAGAAAATCGTTTAGAATATACTTTTGGTGATGTTAAAAGAATAAAAAAGAAAGAAAAAGAAATATCTAGCACAGAAATTCACCAAAAATTTATTTCTACTCCTTGGCAAGAGCACCATATAGTTTTATTGGCAAGTGCCTCTAAATTATGGAATACAACTCAAGGAAAAGCTATCGATTTTGGGAATTTATTTCATGAAATTTTATCAAAAATATATATAAAATCAGATGTTGATAATGTTTTGAAACAATACCATCAACAAGGTTTTATAAATGATAATCAATTAAGTTTTTTAAAAGAATTAATAAATAGTCTTGTACGTCATCCAAAACTAGCAAATTATTTTTCTAAGGGTGTTACTGTTTTTAATGAAAGAGAAATTGTAGATGTAGATAATCAAATTATCATTCCAGATAGGTTGGTTTTTACTGGTGATAATGTTGTAATTATAGATTACAAAACCGGAAATCCTTCTAAAGAACATCATCAACAACTATTAAAATACGAAAGAATACTAAAATCTATGGATTTTGAAGTGGAGAAAAAAATATTAATTTATCTAAATGATAAAATTGATATTGTTGAGGTTTAACTAAAGAAAATAAACTTTGTAACTTTGCATTTGTTAAAATGATAAAAAATGTACGGAAAAATTAAAGATACTTTAAAAAAACAACTTCAAGAAATTGAGGAAACAGGTTTGTATAAATCTGAAAGAATTATTACATCTTCACAAGATGCAGTTATTAAAATTTCTACAGGAGAAGAAGTAATTAATTTTTGTGCCAATAATTATTTAGGGTTATCTAATCATCCAGAAGTTATTCAAGCTGCAAAAGACACTTTAGATTCACATGGTTTTGGTATGTCCTCAGTTCGTTTTATTTGTGGTACACAAGATATTCATAAACAATTAGAACAAAAAATTACCAACTTTTATACTACAGAAGATACCATTTTGTATGCGGCTTGTTTTGATGCCAATGGGGGTGTTTTTGAACCACTTTTAACAAAAGAAGATGCTATAATTTCAGATAGTTTAAATCATGCTTCAATAATAGATGGGGTTCGTCTTTGTAAGTCTACACGTTATCGTTATAATAATAACGATATGACTTCTTTAGAAGAACAGTTAATTGAAGCCAATAAACAAAATCATCGATTTAAAATTATTGTTACAGATGGAGTTTTTTCTATGGATGGAATTGTAGCAAAACTAGATGAAATTTGTGATTTAGCAGAAAGATATGATGCTTTAGTAATGGTTGATGAATGTCATGCAACAGGCTTTATTGGTAAAACAGGTCGTGGAACTGTAGAATTAAAAAATGTAATGGATCGAGTAGATATCGTAACAGGGACCTTAGGAAAAGCTCTAGGTGGTGCTATGGGAGGTTATACTACTGGTAAGAAAGAAATTATAGAAATTCTAAGACAACGTTCTAGACCTTATTTATTTTCTAATTCTTTAGCACCTGCAATTGTTGGGGCTTCTCTAAAAGTATTCGATTTAATAGCAAATGATACAACTTTACGAGATAAATTAGAATGGAATACAAACTACTTTAGAACAGAAATGGAAAAAGCAGGTTTCGATTTAGTTGGGGC
>P_2C_Liq_3_UnCtyDRAFT_100042_pt1 | contig 31780 bp, 25 predicted proteins | sample Pon2CUnioCityCA_3_FD_9720 | JGI IMG/M metagenome (IMG submission 9720)
AAACCCTCCACAAAGTGGAATTTTAGGAATGCACAATATTGTAAACAGACCAATGGCTGTAAATGGTGGCATTGTAATTCAACCAATTATGTATGTGGCATTGTCTTACGATCACAGAATTATTGATGGTAGGGAATCTGTTGGTTTCTTAGTAGCTGTAAAAGAAGCTCTAGAAAATCCTGTAGAATTGTTAATGGATAACAATCCAACAAAAGCATTAGAAATGTAGGCAATAATGTTGTCAGATATACATTAAAAATCCCAGGCATTTGCTCGGGATTTTTATGTTTTATATCAAAAAAAAGTATAACTTTTTTATCAATTAATACTTTGATCCATTGTGTTTGCCAACCTCAAAACCGTGTTTTCCTAAATATTGGTTTCCACTATCGATAGCATCTTCTTCTAATGTTGTTCCCATGGAGTCATTCCATCTGTTTAAATAGCCGAAAAGTGAAATTACTCCTAACATTTCTACAATTTCACCTTCGTTCCAATATTTATAAAGTTCCGTTTTTATGTCTGCATTAACAGCGTTAGGTACCATAGAAGCTGCTAACGAAAAATCTAAGGCAGCTCTTTCTGCATTAGAAAAAGCAGGATGTGTTTTATATTCCCAAATATTATCTAATTGTTCTTGTTCAGCTCCATAACGTTCTGCCGCTCTAATAGCATGCGCTTGGCAATATCTACAACCAGTGGCATTGCTAGACACCCAAGCAATCATTCTTTTTAAAGCAGAGGTAACTCGTCCTTGATTATCCATAACCGCTTTATTTAGGTTGATAAACGCTTTAGAAATTGCAGGTCTTCTTTGCATTGTTAAAACAGAATTTGGGCAAAAGCCTAAGGTTTCATTAAAAAATTCTGCTAATTTCTTGGTTTCTAAGTCGTGTTCTGCTCCTAAAGGTTGTACTAATGCCATAATTTATTTTCTTATTAAACTAAAATTCCCTGTTTTTTTTATTTGTAATCCGTTAATATCGGTTAAAGTTGCGCTAAACCAATAGTTGTTACTCGGTAAGTTTTTTCCTTGGTAGGTTCCATCCCAACCTTGACTGTTTTTATCAATTTTATAAATTAAATTTCCAAAACGATTGTAAATTAATATGTCTGATACTGTGTAAAAAGATCTGTCAAATCCTGCGATGTTCCAAACATCATTGATACCATCTTCATTTGGGGTAAAGAATTTTGGATAGGACAAAATTGAAAAAATAAAACGTTCAGTTCCGCATCCATTTGCATCTCTAATATATAATGTATGAATTCCTGTTGCTAAATTATTAAAATAACCAACACTATTATAAGATCCAAATTCATCATCTAGAGCATATTCATAATATCCATTACCCAAATTAGGATTTGTTATTCGAATAGAATTGTTTTCAGAATCATCAGTAATAAGTACATCATCTTTGGTTATTGTAGCTTTTTCGGAAATGGTAACCAAAATATTTTGATCTGGACTTTCACAACCGGCTTCAGAAACTGCACGCACTGTATAATTTCCTGAGGAGTTTACATTTAGAGTAGCAGTATTAACGGTTAAAAGTTCTCCTTCTTTTCTCCAAACATAGTTATAATTTCCTTGTGGGTTTTTAGTTTCTAGATCAATATTTCCAATATCTGTGCACAAAATATAAGTGTTTTGCGATACATCAAATTGCGGAATGGTATCATCTAATTCTGCAACTACTTCAATTCTGTTGGATGAATCACAAAAAGAGTTATTGGCTTCAACAAAATAACTTCTTGTAGCACTAATTGTAGGTGTTTCAAAGTTATTACCAATAAAAAGAGGGCTAGTACTTGTTTGAGATTCAAACCAATATACTTCTCCATTTGATGCTTGAGCGCGTAAAGTTGCAGATCCAGAACAAATTCTATCACCTGAAAAACTTATAATTGTGGGTTTTTGTACTACTGTAACAGTTACCGCTGTTCTGGGTAAAGTTATACATCCGTTTACAGATATTGCAGCATAATATGTGGTAGTTTCAGTTGTATTATTTATGGTAAAGTTATTTCCCATAGCAAACTCTGGTTCGGTTCCTGGAGTAGGAGTTCTGTACCAAAAAATATCTCCTTCACTCGGTATAGCTGTCATTGTAGCACTATCAGATTCACAAACTACAGGATTATTAATTGCTATTATTTGCGGAGTATAAATACTTGTAGTCGCAACAATATTTAAAGGAGGGTCTGTTGGAGTCCCATATTCTACAATGTAACCTTTGGGTTGATAATCTCCTGAAGCGTCTCCTGTATTGGTTAAATCGTTCCAAGAGCCTGCAATACCAACACCAGGCGCTGTAACATGTACATAATCTTCTCCACTATTACCAAAATTATTAGGTTCACCGGTATTCCAAAATGCAAAAGTAGGTGAACTCCCATTTAGGCCACCATTCCAAAATATTTCATTATCAGTTCCTGCTTCTGGACCTGTAACCCATTTCCAAACATTGGGTGAATCAGCATCAGAACCACCAATCCAACCAGCGCCTGATACCTGTTTTCCGGCAAAATCAGCTTCAACTTGAGTTGTTAAGGTTGCCAAATAGCCTTGTCTTCCATAATAGTTTCTATTTTCTGCTGCAATTTTGGCATCTGTCCAGGTAATTCCTTCATTAGATACAAATTCATAAAAATGATCAGTTAAAGGCAAGTAATTAGCGTCTGTTACGCTTAACGAAAAAAACTTTTCTTCGGTAGTATTAGTTGCTGTGGTTATAAAAACGATCTCTTTTACTGCGTTTTCTAAATCGGTTAGTAAAATTTCGCCTCCTGGTATTGCTGAAGAAAGCGTTAATTTACCTTCAGTTATATTCCATGAAGCGTCTATAAAAGGATGATTTCCAGTCAAGATTAATTCGTCAAAATTAACTTGATATCCTTCAGAAATTTGAATAAAAAATGAGGGGATGCTAATATCATCTGGGTCTGTAATTGTAAAATTTGTTACAATATTTATAGGGTTTCCGATACAAAAAACTTGTCTTCCTTCAGCAGTAATAGATGGTGCTTGATCAGCTTGAGCAGTCAAGGAAGAATTTATCATAAAAAATAGAAAGACCATCAGAATTTTTTTGTAATTTTTAGATTTGTACATTTTAATGAATATCTTCTTTATGATTTGTTACTTTTGTATCAAAGCACAATTTAAGGCATCAATTTTTAAAAAAAGATAAAATATGGTTAAAAATATAGTTACAACAGTTTGGAAAGAAAATATGCAGTTCGAATCTGATAATCCAAGTGGATTGAATTTATTTATGGATGCAGGTGAAGAGAGTGGAGGTAAAGGAGAAGGTTACAGGCCTAAAGCTCTTATGCTTGCTTCGTTAGCAGGTTGCTCTGGGTTAGATGTAGTTTCACTATTAAAGAAAATGCAAACAGAAGTAGCAGATTTTAAAATTGAAGTAACCGCTGAATTGACGGACGAGCATCCTAAATATTATAAAAACGTAAAAGTAGATTATCATTTTACAGATGCTCAGTTACAACCTAAAAAAATTCAAAAGGCCGTAAATTTATCGGTTACAAAATACTGTGGAGTAATGGAGATGTTTCGACAATTTGCGGATGTAAAAACAGAAATACATTTGCATAATTTAGAAAATAATTAAATTTATACGAATGTAAATTTAAGATATAAATCGCTATGAGATGGACGTTAAGATCAGAACCAAATAAAGAAAAAGTAAAAAAATTAGCACAAGATTTACAGGTCGATAAGAATATAGCAGCACTACTTTGTCAAAGAAATATTGAAACTTTTCAAGAAGCTAAAAAATTCTTTCGACCTAGTTTAAATGATATCCATAATCCTTTTTTAATGATGGATATGGATGTGGCTGTAGACCGAATTGAAAACGCAATTTCCAATAATGAAAACATCTTAATTTATGGCGATTACGATGTTGATGGGACCACTGCAGTGTCTTTGGTTTCATCCTATTTAAAAACAATTACGCCACATATAGCTACCTATATTCCTGATAGATACGCAGAAGGATATGGGGTTTCGTATATGGGTATTGATTTTGCAGAAGACAATGATTTTTCTTTAATTATAGCCTTAGATTGTGGCATCAAAGCCATCGAAAAAGTAGCGTATGCTGCAACAAAAAATATCGATTTTATTATTTGTGATCACCATAAACCAGGTGATGAACTTCCAGATGCTGTAGCTGTTTTGAATCCAAAAAGAACAGATTGCACCTATCCTTTTGATGAGCTTTGTGGTTGTGGCGTTGGGTTTAAATTGATTCAGGCTTTAGGTGAAAAACGAAAACAAACTATTGGTGATTTTATTCCGTACTTAGATTTGGTAGCTACTGCCATTGCAGCAGATATTGTTCCGATGATTGGCGAAAATCGAATCTTAACGCATTATGGGTTGCAAGTTATCAATCAAAATCCAAGAAACGGAATCAAAGCGATTATTCATCAAATTAAAAAGAAAGTGCTAACCATTACAGATGTGGTTTTTATTATCGCTCCAAGAATTAATGCTGCAGGGAGAATGAAACACGGAAATTATGCGGTAGAATTACTAACTGAAATGGACTTTGATTCAGCCATCGAATTTGCTGTAGCCATAGAAATCTTTAATGCAGATCGTAAAGATTTAGATAAAAAAATTACAGAAGAAGCTATTATTCAAATTATAGATAATGATGAAGAAAATCGTTTTACTACGGTCGTTTTTCAAGAAGATTGGCACAAAGGGGTTATTGGAATTGTAGCATCAAGACTTATAGAAAAATATTACAGACCAACTTTGGTGTTTACTAAAAGTGGTAATAAATTAGCAGCCTCAGCACGCTCTGTTAAAGACTTTGATGTGTACAATGCCTTACAAGAATGTTCAGAATATATAGAGCAATTTGGCGGACATAAATACGCGGCCGGCTTAACCTTATTACCAGAAAATTATGATAATTTTAAAAATAAGTTCGAAGAAGTTGTGGCAAAAATGATCGATAAAAAGTGTTTAACTCCAGAAATTCTTATTGATGCCGAAATTGAATTGTCAGAAGTTACACCTAAATTTTTTAGAATAATTCAGCAAATGGGGCCATTTGGACCTCATAATATGAAACCTGTATTTAAATCAATATGTGTTCGAGACAATGGTTATGGTAAAAAAGTAGGTAAAGAGCAAACACATTTAAAATTGAATGTTTTTCAAGGTGATAACAAGAAAACCTATAATGCTATTGGTTTTAATTTAGGTGATAAAATGGAGCTCGTAAATAACGATTTTGATATTGTATATTCTTTAGACGAAAATGAATGGAACGGTTTTAAATCCATTCAATTGGTTTTAAAAGATTTACATTAGGTGTATGCGTGTTATTTTCCTAAAGGAATCACAATTAAACCCGTAAATTCTTCCGAAAAACTTATGACAGCTTTATCAGCTTCTAGCTTGGTTTTATAGTTGCCAACTTGAACTTTCCAATCAGGTTTATTGTAGTCTAATTTGGTATATACCTCAGGAAAAGCAAGTTGAAATTTGTTAAGAACTGATCTCGCTTTGGTTTCATCACCGTAGTAAATTTGAATTCTATATCCATAACCATAAGTCTTGTTGAAAGCTCTTTTTTTGTTTATTAATCGCTTAATTTGAGCACTACTCTTATTAGCGTTGTTTTGGGCGGCTATGTTGTGTGTTCCTAAAATTAGAAATAGGAAAAGAAAAGAAACAAAAATAGTGTATTTCATAAAAAATATTTTTACAAAAATAACGACTATAAATAGATTGTATTGAAATATTTCTTTATTTAGAATTATTATAAATTGATATTTTACACACTTTTCCTTTTCCAAAATTTAGCAATATGTACTACTTTTGTTCGACCGTTCAAAAAGCGTTTTTTGAGCTATTTTATACACAATACTAAAAATAGTTTGTAAATATGAAAAGTGTAGCATTGCACAGTAAATTAATCAAAGTACTTATTAAGAGCTTTACAATTCTTCTATTTTTTGCATTTAGCTTGTCTTCTTATTCGCAAGATATAGATGAGGCGCGTCAAAAAGAAGGTAGAAAAATTTATAAGTCTTTATGTGCTTCTTGTCATAAGTTAGATAAGAAATTAATTGGTCCGGCACTTGGTGGTGTTGAACAGCGAAGAGAGAATGATTGGTTAAAGGCTTGGATAAAAAATAATGCCGAATTAAGAGCTTCAGGAGATGCAGATGCAATTGCTATTTTTGAAGAATACAATGGTTCTGTAATGTCTGCTTTTCCTCAGTTAAGCGATCAACAAATAGATGATATTTTATATTACACTACAGTTGGTGATCCAGTTAAAAAAGTTGCTGGTGATGCCGCAGTTGCTGTTGCAGGCGAAGGAAATGGTGGGGCTGCTCCGAAATGGATTATTTATCTTTTAGCGGGCGCAATAGTTGTTGCCTTTTTAATGATTGCTAGTCTATTAAAGCAAGTAAATGAGTTAAAAGGAAAAGGAGCTGGAGAAAATGAATCGAACTTAAGAAGAGATTTGAGTGAGCTTTGGGAAGGTGTAAAAAGAAATACGTTTTTACATGTAACGGGTACTATATTTATTCTTTTGATGGGTGCTTATGTTGCTTTCGGAACTATATTTCATGTGGGTGTTAATGAGGGCTATATGCCTTTACAGCCAATTGCTTTTTCTCATAAAATACACTCAGGTGAAAATAAGATAGAATGTCAGTATTGTCATTCGTCTGCCAAGCACAGTAAACATTCAGGTATTCCATCAGTTAATGTTTGTATGAACTGTCATAAAAACATTGCTGAAGTTGCAGAAGGGACTAAAGTAGAGTGGGATGGAGTTACCTATGGTAAGGCAGAATTAGATAAAGAAATTGCAAAAGTTTATGAAGCTGCTGGTTGGGACCCTGAAGCTTTAGAGTATACAGGAAATACAAAACCAATTAAGTGGATTAGAATACATAATCTACCAGATTTTGCTTATTTCAATCACTCTCAACACGTAACTGTTGCTGGTTTAAAGTGTCAAAAATGTCACGGGCCAGTTGAAGAGTACGATGAGATGCGTCAGTTTTCACCTTTAACAATGGGTTGGTGTATCGATTGTCATAGAGAAACGAAAGTTGATTTGAAAGGCAATGAGTATTATGAGAAAATCCACAAAGAATTGGCTAAAAAGTATAATGTAGAACAAGTTACTATTGCTCAATTAGGTGGTTTAGAGTGTGGTAAGTGTCACTATTAACAAAAAGATTCAAATATTAAAAGATTTTAAAATTATTTTTCAATTTTTTAATCATTAAATAAGAAATAAAGAATGGCTTCAAACAAAAAATACTGGAAAAGTGTTGAGGAACTTAAAGATAGTTCTATTGTTGAAACGCTAAGTAAAAATGAGTTTGTTGAAGAGATTCCAACAGATGACTTTTTAGGTGATAAAGAAACTTTAGAGAAAACCTCTACTTCACGTAGAGATTTCTTAAAATATGTTGGCTTTACTACTGCTGCAGCTTCTTTAGCGGCCTGTGAAGGTCCTGTTAGAAAATCTATACCTTACGTTGTAAAACCAAATGATATGATAGCTGGTGTTGCAGATTGGTATGCTACGTCAATGGCAGATGGTTACGATTTTGCGAATGTTTTAGTGAAAACACGTGAAGGTCGTCCAATACAAATAATGCCAAATAAAGATGCGAATGGCACAACAACTGCAAGAGTTCAAGCCGCCATTTTATCTTTATATGACGAAAAATTAAGATTAAAAGAACCAACTAAATCGGGCGAAATAATTTCTTGGGCTGATGCTGATGCTCAAATTGGTTCAAAATTAAATGCCTTTAAGGAAGCGAACAAAGCTGTCGTTTTGTTAACAGGTACAATGGCAAGTCCATCTACAGATAAAATTGTAGAAGAATTTATTGCTGCTTATCCAAATACAAAACACGTTATTTATGATGCAGTTTCAGAGTCTGGCACTGCAGACGCTATGTTGGCTATGTATGGCAAACGTGCTTTACCAAATTATCATTTAAATAAAGCCAAAACTATTGTTTCTTTTGGAGCCGATTTTTTAGGTGATTTTCATGGAGGATTTGAAAAATCATATATAGCAGGTAGAAAACCAGAAATTGGTCATATGTCTTATCATGTGCAGTTTGAAAGCAATATGTCTTTAACTGGTGCAAATGCAGATAAAAGAGTGGTGTTAAAACCTTCTGATCAAGTATTTGCTTTGTTAAATTTATATAGTGCTGTTACTGGAATGAGTGTTTCTTCAAAAGCAACACCGGTAGACGGAGAAGTTACGAAGATGGCTGCTGAATTAAAGAAGGCAGGTTCTAAAGGTGTTGTCTTAACAGGGTTAAATGACAAAAATGCACAGTTAGTTGCTTTTGCCATCAATGAGGCATTACAAAGTGAAGTTTTTGATATAACGAATACTATTCATATTCGTCAAGGAAATGATACCGATGTTGCACAGTTGGTTTCAGATATGAAATCGGGTAACATTGCAGGATTAATTTCTTATAATGTAGATCCTATTTATTCCTTATCAAATGCATCAGATTTTTCCGAAGGATTAAAAAAGTTAGAATTATCAGTTGCATTATCAACTGAAAATAGTGCTACAGTAGACGCTTCTAATTATGCATTACCAACTCCACATTTTCTAGAGTCATGGGGAGATACACAGTTTGATGCGATTACTTATGGATTAGTACAACCAACGATTCAACCCTTATTTAATACGCGTCAAATTCAAGATACGTTATTAAAATGGTCTGGAAATATTTCGAGTTACTATGATTATTTAAAGAGTTATGCTGCTGATAATGTGTTGGCAGGAAGTTCTTGGAATACAGCTTTACATAATGGTTTCTTTACGAAAGAAGTTAGTAATGATGAATCTAGTTTTGAAACTGAGGTTTCAATTGCTAATGCAGCGAGTCAATTAGCTAGTTCGGCTAAAAAGGCATCTGGTTTCGAGCTGAATTTATATACAAAAACTGGTTTAGGTGATGGTAAGCAAGCAAACAATCCTTGGTTACAAGAGTTTCCTGATCCGATTACTAGGGCGTCTTGGGATAACTATTTAATGATCTCTATGGCTGATGCTAGAGAGTTAGGTTTTTCAAATCCTGTAAAAGATAATGGTGCTATTGATGGAGATTATGCAAAAGTATCTGTAAACGGAAAAGAAGTTGTTGTTCCAGTAATGATACAACCAGGTCAGGCTAAAGGTTCTCTTGGTCTAGCATTAGGTTATGGAAAAACGTTTGGTTTAAAAGAAGAAATGCAAGTAGGTGTTAATGCGTATCCGTTATATAAGGAAAGCAATAACATTCAATATAATGTAGCTATTGAAAAGGTGTCTGGGACACATCAATTTGCTTGTACGCAAGTACAAAAGACAATTGCAGGTCGTCATGATATTTTAAAGGTAGCTTCCTTAAAAGAATACAATACTGTTGCTCCTAAAGATCATCATCATGGATGGAATAAGCCATCTTATGTTTCTTATGATCATCAAGAAGTAGAAGCGAATACAATCGATATTTGGGACGAGCACAACAGAGAAATGGGTCATCACTTTAATTTGTCTATAGATTTAACATCTTGTACAGGTTGTGGTGCTTGTGTAGTAGCTTGTCACGCAGAAAATAACGTTCCAGTTGTTGGTAAGAAAGAGGTTAGAGTAGGTAGAGATATGCACTGGTTGCGTATCGATAGATATTATTCTTCAGAAGTTGAAACGAGGGAAGATGCAAAAGAGCTTGGTTTAAGTAGAGGAGATATGTACAGAGTTTTAGAAACTGAAGCAGAAAATCCTGAAGTTACTTTTCAACCAATGATGTGCCAGCATTGTAATCATGCGCCATGTGAAACAGTTTGTCCAGTGGCAGCAACAACACATGGTCGTCAAGGTCAAAACCAAATGACTTATAATAGATGTGTAGGTACAAGATATTGTGCAAATAACTGTCCTTATAGAGTGCGTAGGTTTAACTGGTTTAATTATGCAAATAATAACGAGTTCGACTTTAATATGAACAACGAATATGGTAAGATGGTATTAAATCCAGATGTGGTAGTTCGTTCAAGAGGAGTTATGGAAAAATGTTCAATGTGTATACAAATGACACAGGCAACTATTTTAAAAGCTAAAAGAGAAGGTAGAGCCGTTAATACAGACGAGTTTGAAACAGCGTGTTCATCTGCATGTACTACTGGAGCTATGGTTTTTGGTGATGTAAATAATAAAGAGGATCAAGTAGCTGCTTTGGCAGAAGATAAAAGAGCTTACAATGTATTAGATTACTTACAGACAAAACCTAACGTAATCTATCAAGTAAAAATAAAGAATACAAACGAAGCGTAATTAAAATTTAAGATATAAAAGTATGTCTCATTACGAAGCACCCATAAGGGAACCTTTAGTATTAGGTGATAAAAGTTACCACGATATTACCGAAGACATTGCAAGACCTATAGAAGGTAAGGCAAATAAGAATTGGTATATGGCATTTTATATTTCTTTAGCAGCAATGCTATGGGGATTTGGATGTATCTTTTATACAGTCGGAACTGGTATTGGAGTCTGGGGATTAAACAAGAACATTGGTTGGGCTTGGGATATCACTAATTTTGTTTGGTGGGTAGGTATTGGTCACGCAGGGACATTAATTTCTGCGGTACTTTTATTATTCCGTCAGAAATGGAGAATGGCGATTAACCGTTCTGCAGAAGCCATGACAATTTTTGCCGTTTTTCAAGCTGGATTGTTTCCAATCATTCACATGGGACGTCCTTGGAATGGATATTGGGTACTACCAATTCCAAACCAATTTGGATCTTTGTGGGTAAACTTTAATTCTCCATTATTATGGGATGTATTTGCAATTTCTACATATTTATCAGTTTCATTAGTATTCTGGTGGACTGGTTTATTACCAGATTTTGCAATGATTCGTGATAGAGCTGTAAAACCTTTCCAAAAGAAAATTTATGCATTGTTAAGTTTTGGTTGGTCTGGTAGAGCAAAAGATTGGCAGCGTTTCGAAGAGGTATCATTGGTACTTGCTGGTTTGGCAACACCATTAGTACTTTCGGTACACACTATTGTATCTATGGACTTTGCCACATCTATAAATCCAGGTTGGCACTCAACAATATTTCCACCGTATTTCGTTGCCGGAGCAATCTTTTCAGGATTTGCAATGGTACAAACCTTATTAGGTATTATGAGAAAGGTTACTAATATGGAAGAATATATTACACGTTTACACGTAGAGTATATGAATATTGTTATCATCTTAACAGGTGGTATCGTAGCCGTAGCTTATGCAACTGAGTTTTTTATTGCTTGGTATACAGGATCACCTTATGAATACTATACTTATTTATCAGTTGGTGCTGCAACAGGGCCATATTGGTGGGCATTTTATTCATTGTTATTATTCAATATAATTATACCTCAATTACTGTGGATAAAAAAGATTAGAAGGAGTTTTATATGGTCATTCATTATATCAATAGCTATNAACATTGGTATGTGGTTTGAGCGTTTTGATATCATCGCAATTGTATTAAGTAAAGGGCACTTACCATCAACTTGGTGGCGTTTTGAACCAACATTTGTAGACGTTGGTATTTTTATAGGAACAATTGGATTTTTCTTCGTATTATTCTTATTATACGCCAGAACCTTCCCTGTAATTGCACAAGCGGAAGTAAAAACTATTTTAAAATCTTCTGGTGAGTTTTACAAGAAGAGAAGAGAACAAGGTATTCCTACAAAGCCTGCTATTGCAATAGCAACTAAAGAGGTGAACAAAGAAGGTAAGTCAGATAAAAAAGATAAAGAATAATTATGGAATCATCAAAAGTTATTCATGCGTTTTATAATGATGATGAAATTCTGATGGATGCAGTGAAAGCTGTAAAAGCAGAGCATCATCATATAGAAGAAGTATTTTGTCCATTTCCTGTGCATGGGTTAGACAAGGCAATGGGGTTAGCTCCTACTAAGTTGGCAATTACCGCTTTCTTTTACGGAATTACAGGATTATCATTTGCAATTTGGATGACAAATTATATGATGATTCAAGATTGGCCTCAAGATATTGGTGGAAAACCAAGTTTTTCATGGATGGAAAATATGCCTGCTTTTGTGCCGATTATGTTCGAGTTAACAGTGTTTTTTGCAGCGCACTTAATGGTTATTACTTTTTATATGAGAAGTAGAATATGGCCGTTTAAAAAAGCTGAAAATCCAGATCCAAGAACTACAGACGATCATTTTTTGATGGAAATACCTGTAAATAATAATGAAGACGAATTAACGGCTTTATTAACCAAAACAGGAGCTGTAGAAATTAATGTTATAGATAAAGATAAGCACTAATCGATAGATGATGAAAATTTTTAAATTAATTATCGCTTTAACCGTTTTTACAAGTTTTATATCTTGTAATGATAAAAGAACGCCTAAGGTAGAATATATGCCAGATATGTATGTGTCTGTGCCTTATGATGCAGATGATGCTGAAGGTTTAAATGGAGAGCCTGTAAATAGTGAACCAGTTGCTGGAACTATTTTTAGAGGAGGTTATCCTGCTTATGATATTCCAGATACAGCAGAAGGGTATGATAAGGCAAAAGCTGAATTAAAAAATCCGTTACCAGCATCAGAAGAGAATCTTACCAAGGGTAAAGCAATGTATGATATATATTGTATTTCATGTCATGGTAAAAAAGGTGATGGAAATGGATATTTATCTCAAGCAGAAAAGTTTGAAGGTATACCAAGTTATAAAGATAGAGATATTAATGCAGGAACTATTTACCACGTTATTATGCATGGTAAAAATTTAATGGGTTCTCACTCGTCTCAATTAACATATAACGAACGTTGGCAAATAATTCATTACGTAGAAAAATTACGAGCAGAATTATAAAATTATTACAAAAAGATAGAATACGAAAGATATGTATCAATTCTCAGGTAAATTAAAAACATTCTCATTGGCACTGATATTGGTTGGTGTTATAGGAATCGCATTTAGTTTCTTAACAGCTCCATCAACTATAGAGGAAGCTAAAGAAGTAATCGCGCATCAATCTTCTCACGAAGATAGTCATGGAGAATCTCATGAAGACAACCACGATACAAAAGTAACGGGTGAAAATCATCATGCAGATGATAATGCTCATCAATCTGGAGACCATAAAGAAGCTGCGGCTCACGGAGGTCATGATGATGCACACGCAGAACACGTGTTACATCAATTACAAAACAGACCTTGGTCGGCATTTTATGTGGCATTGTTTTTCTTTTTAGGAATTTCATTGTTAGTATTAGCATTTTATGCATCGCAAAGGGTTGCTCAATCTGGTTGGTCTGTTGTGTTATTTAGAGTGATGGAGGCAATTACTGCAAATATCGTTCCTACGTCTATTATTATGGCCATTGTAGTAATCTTGTCGGTTATGCATATGAATCACCTCTTTTCATGGATGCAACCAGGTACTTTTGACTCAACAAGCGATAAATATGATGCAATTGTAGACGGTAAAGCATGGTGGATAAATATTCCTGGTTGGACAATTAGAAGTTTAGTGTATTTGGCAATATGGAATGCGTATAGATGGTTTATTCGTAAAAATTCTATAAAAGAAGATACGGCTAATGACGGTGGAAAAACGTATAAATTAAATTACAATGTTTCTGTAGGGTTTATATTTTTATTTATGATTACAGAATCTATGATGTCATGGGATTGGATTATGGGCTTAGATCCTCACTGGTTCTCAACATTATTTGGTTGGTATGTTTTAGCAAGTTTATTAGTAAGTGCATTAACTGTAATTGCATTTGTTACAATCTATTTGCGTTCAAAAGGGGCTTTACCGGCGGTTAATGATAGTCATATTCACGATTTAGCAAAATTTATGTTTGGTTTCTCTGTATTCTGGACGTATTTATGGTTTGCTCAGTTTATGTTAATTTGGTACGCTAATATTCCAGAAGAAACTACATATTTTGCAGCGAGATTTAACGAATATAAATTACCGTTTTTAGCAATGGTAGCTATGAATTTTGTGTTCCCTGTATTATTGCTATTAAATAGTGACTTTAAGAGTGTTCCATGGTTCGTTGTAATTGGAGGTATTGTAATTTTAGCAGGACATTATATCGATGTATTTGTAATGGTAATGCCAGCTACAGTCGGTGGTCAATGGTACTTTGGTATACCAGAAATAAGTGCTTTACTATTCTTTTTAGGAGTATTTATATTCACAGTATTCAGCTCCTTTGCAAAGGCAAATCCAGTTCCTAAAGCAAATCCATTCCTTGAAGAGAGTGAACATTTCCACTATTATAATATTGAACATAGAGGAGAAGGATCAGCTGATCATCATTAATAAATAAAGATTTAAATAATTAAGAAAAGATATATATGCTAGCTCTGTTTTATATTTTTATAGGTGTTGCAATAGGTGTAAGTTTTTGGCAAATCACTAGAATTTTAAATTTTAGAGAAGTCATTGCTAATGATGAAGATAACGCAAAACAAGGTAAATATGCCCTTTATTTTATGGTCTTCTTGTATGCAATGATGATTTACTGCCTAATTGCTATGAATGTAATCATGTTGCCTGAATCGGCTTCTGTAGAAGGTGAACATGATGACAGATTATTCAATATTACATTTTGGTTAATTGGTATTGTGCAATTTTTTATGCAATTTCTAATTTTCTATTTTACTTTTAAGTATAGAGGAAATATAAACAATAAAGCAAAATTTTATGCTGATAGTCATCAATTAGAGTTAATATGGACAGTAACACCTGCAATTGTGTTAGTTGGTCTAATTGGTTATGGATTATGGCAATGGAATAATATAATGGATTTATCTGATGAAGATGCAATTGTTATCGAAGTTTATTCTCAGCAATTTAGATGGGATGCACGCTATGCAGGTGCAGATAATACATTGGGTTTAGGTAATGTAAATTATATTAAAGGTATCAATACAATGGGTGTGGACATGTCTGATGTTAATTCTCAAGATGACGTACAAGTTACAGAATTGTATTTGCCAAAAGGTAGAAAGGTGCACTTTAAATTTCGTTCTCAAGATGTTTTACACTCTGCTTATATGCCACACTTTAGAGCTCAGATGAACTGTGTTCCTGGTATGGTTACAGAGTTTGGTTTCACTCCTAAGTATACTACAGAAGAGATGAGACAGCAATCTGAGGTTATTGAAAAAACCAAAGGCATCAATAAGGTAAGAGCTGCTAAGGGTGAAGATCTTTATGAATTCGATTATTTATTGCTTTGTAATAAAATATGTGGTGCTTCTCACTATAGTATGCAAATGAAAATTACAGTGGTTGAGCAAGAAGAATATGATAAATGGATGGCAGAACAACCAACTTTAGCATCAGTTATTAAATAATTATTAAAACTCTAAAAACTACAAATAAATAAGATTATGTCAGAACATCATCATAAAGAAACGTTTGTAACAAAATATATTTTTAGTCAAGATCATAAAATGATTTCAAAACAATTCTTGGTAACAGGAATGTTTATGGGGATTATTGCTGTATTAATGTCTATGCTTTTTAGATTGCAGTTAGCTTGGCCGGAAAAATCATTTTCAATTATTGAAGCATTTTTAGGACCTCATCAAACAGATGGGATTATGAATCCTGATATATACTTGGCATTAGTTACCATTCATGGTACAATTATGGTATTCTTTGTCTTAACAGCTGGTTTAAGTGGTACTTTCTCAAATCTGTTAATTCCATTGCAAATTGGTGCTAGAGATATGGCATCTGGTTTTTTAAATATGGTTTCCTATTGGTTGTTCTTCTTATCGAGTACACTTATGGTGATATCATTATTTGTTGAAGCTGGTCCAGCATCTGCAGGATGGACAATTTACCCTCCTTTAAGTGCATTACCTCAAGCAATTCCTGGTTCAGGAGCAGGTATGACTTTATGGTTGGTTTCGATGTCAATATTTATTGCTTCTTCTTTAATTGGTGCATTAAATTATATTGTTACTGTATTAAATTTGAGAACAAAGGGAATGAAAATGACAAGATTACCATTAACGATGTGGGCATTCTTTATTACAGCAATCATCGGTGTTGTATCATTTCCAGTATTACTATCAGCAGCATTATTATTAGTTTTTGATAGAAGTTTCGGTACATCATTCTATTTATCAGATATTTTTATTTCTGGAGAGGTTTTACACTATCAAGGCGGTTCACCAGTTTTATTTGAGCATTTATTTTGGTTCTTGGGACACCCTGAAGTATATATAGTTTTATTACCTGCATTAGGAATCACATCAGAAATTATTTCTACAAACTCTAGAAAGCCAATTTTTGGATATCGAGCAATGGTAATGTCTATTATAGCAATTGCATTTTTATCTACAATTGTTTGGGGTCACCATATGTTTATTTCCGGAATGAATCCATTCTTAGGATCTGTATTTACGTTTACAACATTACTAATTGCAATTCCTTCGGCAGTTAAGGCATTCAACTATATAACGACGCTTTGGAAAGGTAATTTGCAGTTAAATCCTGCCATGCTATTTTCTATCGGTTTAGTATCGACATTCGTAACAGGAGGTTTAACAGGATTGGTTTTAGGAGATTCTGCTTTAGATATTGCAATTCATGACACGTATTTTGTCGTAGCTCACTTTCACTTGGTAATGGGTGTATCTGCAATATTCGGAATGTATGCAGGTATTTATCATTGGTTTCCTAAAATGTATGGAAGAATGATGAATAAAACTTTAGGATACTGGCATTTTTGGATTACTATTGTGTGTGCTTATGGTGTATTTTGGCCAATGCACTTTATTGGTTTAGCTGGTTTACCTAGAAGATATTATTCAAACACAGCCTTTCCAATGTTCGATGATTTAGCAGATATAAATGTAGTAATTACAATATTTGCCTTAGTAGGTGGTATCGCTCAAATAATCTTTTTAGCAAACTTCTTTATCTCTATTTACAGAGGTCAAAAAGCAACCCAAAATCCTTGGAAATCAAATACGCTAGAATGGACAACTCCTGTAGAACATATTCACGGAAATTGGCCAGGCAAAATTCCAGAAGTGCATAGATGGGCTTATGATTATAGTAAGCGCGTTGATCCTAATGATGATGATAGTGATTATTTACATGGACAAGATTTCGTATTACAAACAACACCGCTTTTGGATGGTGAAGAACCATCTTAACTTAAGTGTTGAGAATTATAAAAAGAGAAAGGTAACAATGTGAAATTGTTACCTTTTTTTTGTTCTCGTGTGTATAAAAAGTCTAGTATATATTATGTTTCTAGATTATTAACTGTTACTTATATGAATACAACTGTGGTAAGCTATGTCTTATCTATTTTGAAAAAATGAGGCAGTATGAACTAATGAAGATTCTGTGCGTTACTTAATGAATAAATACATGCGAATTAAGCGGATTTAAAACTTAAATACGCTAATGTATGAAATGATTTTTAAATGGCCTCTATTGATCTCTAATGATACAACATCCATATTTTATATCATTAAAAAGTAGTGTATATTTTCGTAAATGTTAATATAAAAGTTTGTTGAAACTAGAGATTAAATAAGGAGGTATATCAGTAAATTAGGCTAAATCAAAAATCCGTTAGAAACTTTCTAACGGATTTTGTTGGATATACTAAAGTCGTTAAGATGACTAAGAGTAATTATTTTTTGCCTTTTAAATGAGCTAAATTACATCATCCCTGGCATTCCACCACCCATTGGAGGCATTCCACCACCAGCAGTAGCATCTTCTTTAATATCTATTAAAGCACATTCTGTAGTTAAAATCATTCCAGCAACAGAAGCTGCATTTTCTAAAGCAACTCTGGTCACTTTTTTAGGATCAATAATTCCTGCTTGCAACATATCTACATATTCATCAGTTTTAGCATTATAACCAAAATCCTTTTTACCTTCAAGAACTTTGTTTAATACTACAGATCCCTCACCACCGGCATTTTCTATAATAATTCTTAAAGGAGCTTCTATGGCTCTATTAATAATTTGCACCCCTGTTGTTTCATCTAAATTGTCTGTAGCTAATTTTTCTAAGACTTTTTTAGCACGTACTAAAGCTACACCACCTCCAGCAACGATACCTTCTTCTACAGCAGCTCTTGTGGCGTGTAAAGCATCATCAACTCTGTCTTTCTTTTCTTTCATTTCTACTTCAGAAGCAGCACCCACATATAAAACTGCAACACCACCAGCTAATTTAGCTAAACGCTCTTGTAGTTTTTCTTTATCGTAATCAGAAGTAGTTGTTTCTATTTGCGCTTTAATTTGATTAACTCTAGCTTTGATAGCCTCTGCATCACCAGAACCATTTACAATGGTAGTATTATCTTTATCAATTGTAATTCCTTCTGCAGTACCTAATAAATCTAAAGTCGCGTTTTCTAAAGAAAAACCTCTTTCTTCAGAAATTACAGTTCCTCCTGTTAAAATTGCGATATCTTCTAACATTGCTTTTCTTCTATCACCAAAACCAGGTGCTTTAACAGCAGCAATTTTTAATCCGCCTCTTAATTTGTTTACCACTAGAGTAGCTAAAGCTTGTCCGTCTACATCTTCAGCAATAATTAATAAAGGTCTTCCAGATTGCGAAACTGGTTCTAAGATTGGTAAAATTTCTTGTAAATTAGAAATCTTCTTATCGAATAATAAAACATACGGATTTTCTAAATCTGCAATCATTTTATCTGCGTCTGTTACAAAATAAGGAGATAAATATCCTCTATCGAATTGCATACCTTCAACAACATCAACATAAGTATCCATTCCCTTTGCTTCTTCTACAGTAATAACGCCTTCTTTACCAACTTTTGTAAAAGCAGTTGCAATTAAATCTCCAATAACATCATCATTATTTGCAGAAATTGCGGCTACTTGTTTTATTTTTTCTGATGAATTTCCTACTTCTTGCGCTTGCTTTTCTAAATCTACAATAATTGCAGCTACAGCTTTATCAATACCGCGTTTCAAATCCATAGGATTTGCGCCAGCAGCTACATTCTTTAGGCCTTCTTTTACAATTGCTTGTGCTAAAACGGTTGCAGTAGTTGTTCCATCACCTGCTAAATCATTGGTTTTAGAAGCAACTTCTTTTACCATTTGGGCCCCCATATTTTCAAGCTCATCTGCTAACTCTACTTCTTTTGCTACAGAAACACCATCTTTAGTTACAGTTGGTGCACCAAACGACTTAGAAATAATTACGTTTCTTCCTTTTGGTCCTAAAGTTACTTTTACTGCGTTTGCTAAAGCATCCACACCACGTTTTAAGCCATCTCTAGCCTCTATATCAAATTTTATGTCTTTTGCCATACTTTTTAAGTTTTAGATTCCAAGTTTAAAGTGTACAATTTTTCACTTGGAATAAATAATTGTTTTTATTTTTTTCGATCAGTTTTCCTTCTCTTAGGGAAGGTTAGAATTGGCTAAATGATTGCCAAAATATCAGATTCACGCATCATTAAATAATCTACGCCTTCTAATTTTAAATCTGTTCCACCATATTTACCATATAAAACAGTATCGCCCACTTTTACAGTTAACGGCTCGTCTTTTTTACCATTTCCAACTGCAACAACAGTTCCTTTTTGAGGTTTTTCTTTTGCATTATCTGGTATAATTAATCCAGAAGCTGTTTTTGTTTCTGCTGGAGCAGGTTCTACAAGAACTCTGTCTGCTAACGGTTTAATATTTAATCCCATTGTTTTATAAATTTTGATTCATTAAAATTAATTTTCTGTAGTACTGTATAGTCAGAAATTATGCCATCATTTTAAAGCTGACATTTTTTCTTTGATTGATTTTCTACTTCAATTTTAAGCAAAAAAAAATGCCAACGTGTCATTTTCGTTGGCATTTTTTTTGGGTTTAACTAAAAGTTAGTTGATGCTATCATTAGTTACTGGAGCATTGTTTTCTGCAGGAACTGTAGTTTCAATACCATCTAAAGTATTGTCTAAATTTACGTTATTAGACTCTTCTCTAGGAATGGCAAAATTTGCTAATAAAATTAAAGCAAACATAGCAATTGCCAATGTCCACGTTGTTCTGTCTAGAAAATTATTTGTGTTTTGCACACCACCTAAAGATTGTGTACCACCACCTCCAAACGAAGAAGATAATCCCCCGCCTTTAGGATTTTGAACCATTACTATTAATATTAAAGCTATTGCTACGATTAATATTAAGATTAAAAATGCTGTATAACTCATTACTTATGTTTTTGTAAAATTTGTACTCTTTTAATTTGGTCTGCAAAGAAACCACTTTTTTCTGGATATTTCAAACTTAAAATTCGGTAAGCTTGTATTGCGTTTTCATACTTCTTTTGTTCTACATAAACTTTTGCCAAAGTCTCTGTCATTAAGGAAGTATCTTGTTTGTTTTTTGCAATTGCAATAGCAACAGATTTGTCTTTAGAAAGCGGTTCTATTTTAGGATTCGTTTTTATAAACTTTTCAATAATTTTTTCTTTTGTAGAAGTTAATTTGGTTGACTTTTCTTCTCTTTTAATTGGTTTTTGTGCTGATAACTGTAACCATTGGTTGAAAGAATAATTTTCTGATTTTATAAACGGAATAGGCTTGCCTATTTCTAAAGGTTTATCTTCAATTGTTTTTATTTTATCATTAGGCGTTGCTGATTTTTCATCGGCAGCATCTAATTGATGATCTTCAATAATTTTTGTGGTAATTTGCTGATCGATTTCTTTTTTTTCATCAATAAATTCTTTCGATGTAATAAAATCGAATAAAACAGTTCGGTCTGTGGTATAAGCAGCTGTTGTTTTTAATTCGTTGTTGTATTTAAAACTATCTTGATTTTTTAATCCTTTTAAATATAATGCTCTGGCAGATTGAAAGTATGGATAGTTATCTACAATTGTTTTTAATTCAACAGTTTCTATTTGCTGAATGTTTTGGTTTTTCTTTAAAATTGCTGTAAAATTATTTTTGTTCAAAGCTCTATTTTTTACTCTAACTTCCAATCTNTAACTTTTTATTTTATGATACATTACCATTTTGCTACGGTAGCATTAAAAATATCTTGAATTAATCGTTCAATGATTTCATCTAATGCAGTTTCTAAAACACCACCTGTTAATTGAGCGTTTGCAGCAAAATCAGAATAAAAAGAAAAGTTTTTTTCGAAATCGTCTTTTTCTTCTAATTTGTTTGTAAATCGAACGTTAACTGTAACCGTTAATCTGTTTTGGGCGGCAGTTTGATTGGCAGTACCACTCATAGGTGTTACTCTAAAGTCAGTTATTTCGCCAGATACGTGCAGTTCTCCATTAGAGGATACTTGGTCTAAATTAGTTTGTCGAATATATAAGTCTTGGAGCTCATTAGTGAAACGTTGTGTTAAAGCTGGTTCTACTAAATGAGCATTATTCGGAAAAAAATCTACTTGTATTGTTTTTGCATTAGTATTTACTCCTGAAAAACCATAATATTTGCAACCAACTATGAGAAGGCAAATAGCACTAATTGTAAAGAGTTGTTTTATTTTCTTCATCTTTAAATCTTTAAAATTTAGAGTTTACTTTGAAAGCTACAAGTCGTATTGTTTTATTTTTCTGTACAATGTTCTTTCAGAAATACCAAGTTCTTTAGCTGCTAGTTTACGTTTGTTGTTGTTTTTTTCTAAAGATTTTTTTATCATTTCTATTTCCTTGTCTTGTAAAGATAAAGATTCGTCTTCTTCTATGGTCTCAATAAAATCATATTCTTTTTCTGCGGATGCTTTTTGAGGAATATTTAAAACTTCTATATCTAAATCTTCTAAGTCTTTATTATTGTAAATTTTTTCTAAAAGGCGATGGTTTTCTTCTTGAATTTCATCGACATTGCCATTCTTCATTAAATCTAATGTTAATTTCTTTAAATCATTGATGTCATTGCGCATGTCAAACAATATTTTATACATAATATCGCGCTCTGTAGAAAAATCATTTTCTTTTTTACCACCAACTATAGCAGGTAAATTACCCTTATTATTTGGTAAATATTGCTGTAATTTTATTCCAGAAACCGTTCTTTCTTCTTCAATTACAGAAATTTGTTCAGCTAAGTTTTTTAGTTGACGAATGTTTCCTGGAAAACGATAATTTAACAATATATTTACGGCATTTTCATCTAATCGAATGGATGGCATTCTGTATTTCTGAGCAAAATCTGATGCGAATTTTCGAAACAATAAATGAATATCTTCATTACGTTCTCTTAAAGCCGGTAAATGAATTTCGATAGTACTTAATCTGTAATATAAATCTTCTCTAAATTTTTCTTTTTCGATGGCAGACTGCATATTTACATTTGTGGCCGCAACAATTCTTACATTTGTTTTTAATACTTTTGATGAGCCTACTTTAATAAATTCGCCATTTTCTAAAACACGCAGTAAACGCACTTGTGTGGTTAGTGGTAGCTCACCAACTTCATCTAAGAAAATAGTTCCACCATCAGCTACTTCAAAATAGCCTTTTCTGTCTTGTGTTGCGCCTGTAAAAGCGCCTTTTTCGTGACCGAAAAGCTCACTATCTATAGTTCCTTCTGGTATTGCACCACAATTTACCGCAATATATTTTGCGTGTTTTCTGTGTGATAAAGAATGGATTATTTTAGGAATATTTTCTTTACCAACGCCACTTTCTCCAGTAACTAAAACAGAGATATCTGTAGGCGCCACTCTTACCGCTTTTTCTAATGCGCGATTCAGGTGAATATCGTTACCGATAATTCCAAAACGTTGTTTTAATGCTTGTAAGTTTTCCATCTCTTTTTAGAATAGAGAAAATAGAATAAAGAGAAAAGGTGCCTCATTTATCTATGTTCTATTCTCTAATTTCTTTTTTCTTCTTTTTTAATTATTATCAGAATACCCAACAGCAGTACCTTTTAAGGTCGCAGAGGTACAATCTTCTACTTTTACCATAACAAAATCACCTAATTTGTAATGTTCTTTAGGAAAAACGATTACCGTGTTTTGTGTATTTCTTCCCTTCCATTCATTTGGATTTTTCTTGGAAGTTCCTTCAATTAAAACTTCCTCAATTTTACCTAAATGTTGTTGTGTTCTATATAAAGCGTGTTTTTGTTGTAGGTTAATCACTTCTGTTAAACGACGTTTTTTAACAGCAGCAGGTACATCATCATCCATTTTTTTACCCGCTAACGTTCCTGGTCTTTCAGAATACGCAAACATAAATCCAAAATCATATTTTACATACTCCATCAACGCTAAAGTATCTTGATGATCTTCTTCGGTTTCTCCACAAAAACCAACAATCATATCTTGGCTTAATGCCATTTCTGGAATAATTTTAAAAATATTATCTACTAACTCCATATACTCTTCGCGAGTATGTTGTCTGTTCATTGCTTTTAACATTGCATTGCTTCCGCTTTGCACAGGTAAATGAATGTATTTACAAATATTTTTGTGTTTTGCCATAGTGTGTATCACATCCAAACTCATATCCTGTGGATTAGAAGTTGAAAAGCGAAAACGTGTTTTTGGAAATTGAGTGGCACACATATCTAACAACTGTGAAAAATCAACAGCGGTTGCCTGCGCCATTTCAGTAGCTTTTTTGAAATCTTTTTTCAAACCTCCTCCATACCATAAAAAGCTATCCACATTTTGACCTAAAAGTGTAATCTCTTTATAGTTTTTAGCAACCATTTGCCCAATTTCTTCTAGAATACTTTTTGGGTCTCTACTTCTTTCTCGTCCGCGAGTAAAAGGTACTACACAAAAGGTACACATATTATCGCAACCTCTTGTAATCGATACAAATGCAGAAACACCGTTCGAATTTAAACGAACAGGCGAAATATCTCCATAGGTTTCTTCTTTAGATAAAATTACATTTACTGCATCTCTACCTTCATAAACTTCTTCTAATAAGTTAGGCAAGTCTTTATAAGCATCTGGTCCCACAACCAAATCCACAATTTTTTCTTCCTCTAAAAATTTTTCTTTTAAACGCTCAGCCATACAACCTAAAACGCCAACTTTCATTTTTTTGTTGATTTGCTTAACAGCATTATACTTCTGTAGTCTTTTACGAACGGTACTTTCTGCTTTTTCTCTGATAGAACAAGTATTTACTAAAACCAAATCGGCTTCTTCTAAAATTTGAGTCGTATTATATCCTTCTTTGTCTAAAATAGCAGCAACAATTTCACTATCATTCATATTCATTTGACAGCCGTAGCTTTCTATGAATAATTTCTTCGTATTCTCTTTTTTATTTTTAGTGACAAGCGCTTTGCCTTGTGCTTTTTCGTCAATAATTTTTTCAACGTGTTCCATCTCTCAATTTAGCATTTAAACTCGAGCAAAGATACAACCAAATTTGAATTTTTATGACAAATTGGCAGAAAAAATATTGTTGTAATTCTGTTAATAATTATTGGAAAATTCAAGAAAAAATTTTTTTTCACAAAAAACTGACTACTTTTGCAATTCAAAATAGTGCGTTTTTAAAGCGTTTTAGCGACAAAAAAAGATAAATGGCAAAGAATTTAGTTATAGTTGAGTCTCCAGCAAAAGCAAAAACCATCGAAAAATTTCTTGGAAAAGATTTTCAAGTAGAATCTAGTTATGGGCATATTGCAGACTTACCATCCAAAGAATTAGGAATTGATGTAGAAGGTGATTTTAGCCCTAAATATATTATTTCTGATGATAAAAAGCCAGTCGTTAAAAAGTTAAAAAGTTTAGCTAAAAAAGCAGAAACAGTTTGGTTAGCAAGTGATGAGGATCGAGAAGGAGAAGCCATTGCTTGGCATTTAAAAGAACAGTTAGGGTTAAAAGATGAAAACACAAAACGTATCGTTTTTCATGAAATTACCAAAAAAGCTATTTTAAAAGCAGTCGAAAATCCTAGAGATATAGACTATAATATGGTAAATGCACAACAAGCACGTAGAGTTTTAGATCGGCTTGTTGGATATGAATTATCTCCGGTTTTATGGCGAAAAGTAAAAGGAGGTTTATCTGCGGGTAGGGTGCAATCTGTTGCAGTACGATTAATTGTAGAAAGAGAAAGAAGTATTCAAGAATTTAAAGCAGAAACACATTATAAAGTGATTGCAGAATTTTCGAATATAGAAGGAAAAACCTTTAAAGCTACAATTCCAAAGAATTTCGATTCTAAAAAAGCAGCAGAAAATTTTTTAAAATCCTGCGCAAGTGCCAACTTTTCTATTGCAGAATTAACAAAAAAACCAGCAAAAAAATCACCAGCAGCACCATTTACAACATCAACATTGCAACAAGAAGCCTCAAGGAAATTAGGGTTTCCTGTTGGAAAAACGATGCAAGTTGCACAACGTTTGTACGAAGCAGGTTTAATTACTTATATGAGAACAGATAGTGTAAATTTATCTGTAGATGCAAGAAACGAGGCAGAAGAAGAAATAACCAATTATTACGGAAAAGAATACAGCAAGCAACGTGTTTTTAAGTCGAAAGCAAAAGGAGTCCAAGAAGCTCATGAAGCAATTCGACCTACAAATATGAAAATGCATACTGTAGATACTGAATACGATCAAAACAGATTGTATGATTTAATCTGGAAAAGAACTTTAGCTTCTCAAATGAGCGATGCGCTTTTAGAGCGTACAAATATGAAGATTGAGAATTCTAAAAATTCAAAAATTTTTACGGCTAATGGAGAAATGATCAAGTTTGAAGGTTTCTTAAAAGTGTATTTAGAAGGTAAGGATGATGATGAAGATGAGCAAGCAGGAATGTTGCCAAATTTAAAAGTAAATGAAAGTTTAGAATATGCTTACATAAATGCAACACAACGTTTTACAAGTCCACCTTATCGTTTTACAGAAGCATCTTTGGTAAAGCAATTAGAAGAATTAGGTATTGGGCGTCCATCAACCTATGCCCCAACAATTTCTACAGTACAAAGAAGAGGCTACGTAGAAAAAGGCATCAATGAAGGTGTTGAACGTAACTACGAACAACTAATTTTATCTAACGGAAGCCTTACAAGCAATATCTTAACAGAAAAAACAGGTTCAGATAAAAATAAATTAGTGCCTACAGATATTGGGAATATTGTAAACGATTTTTTAGTAGCTAATTTCTCAAATATTTTAGATTTCGGCTTTACTGCCAAAGTAGAAAATTCTTTTGATGATATTTCTGAAGGCGATGAAAACTGGACAGAAATGATAAAGGAATTCTATACTAAATTTCATGATAACGTAGAAGATGTTAAAGAAAATGCAGATAGAGAAAGTGGCGAACGTATTTTAGGAAATCATCCAGAAAGCGGAAAAACAGTACTCGTACGTTTAGGTAAATTTGGACCGATTGCACAAATTGGCGCTCCAGAAGACGAAGAAAAACAGTTTGCAAGTTTAAATAACGATCAAAATTTAGGAACCATAACTTTAGAGGAGGCATTAGAGTTGTTTTTGCTCCCAAAAACCTTAGGAACCTATGAAGGTGAAGAGGTAATTGTTTCTAATGGTCGATTTGGTCCTTATATTCGTTTTGGTACAATGTTCGTTTCTTTAGATAAAGGCGAAAACCCAATGGAAGTAGATTTACCAAGGGCAGAAGAATTAATTGTTGCCAAACAAAAAGCAGATGCTCCAATTTATGAATACGAAGAATTGCCTGTTCAAAAAGGTATTGGACGTTTTGGACCGTTTTTAAAGTGGAATGGAATGTTTATCAACGTAAATAAAAAATACGATTTTGATAACCTTTCTGATAATGATATTGTTACCTTAATAGAAGAAAAAAAGCAAAAAGAAATTGATAAGGTTATTCATAATTGGGAAGATGCTGGTATTCGAGTAGAAAAAGCAAGATGGGGTAGATTTAATGTTCTGAAAGGAAAGATAAAAATTGAATTGCCAAAATCTACTAAAATAGAAAAACTCACTAAAGAAGAGGCTATTAAAATGATTGAGGTAAAAACCCCAAAGAAAAAAACAAGAAAAACACCTAAAAAGAAATAAAGATTTTTAATATCTTGCAGCCAAGTAAAAAATGATGAATAAAGATTTCCTTTCCCCTGTAAAAGAAACTGCTTTAGCACACTTAGTGTTACATTCGCCTTATTGCCTAGGGAATAGGATCAGAATTCATACCCAACAAGAGGGTTTTCCTGAATTAGAAAACATTAAATTAGCTATTTTTGGGGTAGAGGAAGATCGTAATTCAGAAAATAATTTTGGTTGTGGAGATAATTTACATTTTATCAGAAGAAAACTTTATGAACTTTTTCCAGGAAACTGGAATACAGAAATTGCAGATTTAGGCAACGTATTAAAAGGGGCAGCGGTTTCAGATACTTATTTTGCGGTTTCAACAATTATTACATCGCTCTTAAAACAAAATATTATTCCTATAATTATTGGCGGAGGTCAAGATTTAACTTATGTTAATTACAGAGCTTACGATACTTTAGAGCAAACTATAAATATTACAGCTGTAGATAGTCGTTTCGATTTAGGAAATTTAGATGATGATCTTACATCACAATCTTACTTAAGTAAAATTATAATGCAAAAGCCTAATAATTTATTTAACTATAGTAATGTTGGGTATCAAACGTATTTTAATGCTCAGGCAGAAATAGAATTGTTCGATTCGCTTTTTTTTGATACCTGTAGGTTAGGAAATGCAAAAGAATTAGAAAATATAGAGCCTGCCTTTAGAAATGCAGATATCGTTTCAATAGATCTTGGAGCTGTGAGGCAAAGTGAAGCACCAGCAAATAATAACGCATCACCTAATGGCTTTTATGGCGAAGAAATTTGCGCCATTGCAAGATATGCAGGTATAAGCGATAAAGTATCGTCGTTTGGTATTTATGAGTACAATTCGAGATACGATCATAATCATCAAACTGCAAGTTTAATAGCCCAAATGATTTGGTATTTTATTGAAGGTGTTAATTTTAGAGTAAAAGATTATCCGTTTTCAGGAAAAGAGAATTATCAGAAATTTACGGTTTTAATGGAAGATGATGATCCTCTAGTGTTTTACAAGAGTAATAAAACAGGTAGATGGTGGATAGAGATAAATATATTATCAGATAATAAATATAAAAGACATGCGTTAATACCATGTACATATAAAGACTACACAGATGCAACACAGCAAATAATACCAGAACGATGGTATAAAGCGATGCAAAAAATGGTGTAATTTGAGAATTTAATAAAAATCAATACGTTAAAATATAGTTTCAACATTGTATCTTAGCAAAAAAAATAATAGGTTTACGAACTTTTAGTAAAGACAAAAATAAAATATGAAAAAAGCAGCCATATATGCACTTCTAATAGCCGTTTTTTACAGTTGTGGTTCTAATGATAGAGGAGAATTAGTGGGTATAAAGTCTAAGAAAAAATGGTTTTCTGAGAAACCTTATGGAATGGCTTTAATTCCAGGAGGTTCATTTACAATGGGTAAGCAAGATCAAGATATTCTGGGTACTTTAAATACTCCTACAAAAACCGTTACTGTGAGACCTTATTATATGGATGAAACGGAAATTACAAATAAAGAGTATAAAGAGTTTGTATTTTGGGTTAGAGATTCTATAGTAAGAACAAAACTGGCATATCAAGCAGAGTTTGCTGCTTTGGGTGCAACTGCAGACCAAGATAATAGACGTACTTCAGGAATTCAAAGTTATGCTTTTAAGGCCACAGACACTACAGATTCTAATGCGTATCAAAAATATATGTACGATAATTATTATAGTTTTGATACCATTCAGCCTTTAAATTGGGATGAAGACATTATTTGGGAAAAAGATGAATACCCAGATGTGGATTATGTAGAGGTTATGGATTCGTTATACATCAGTAGAGAAGAAGCGGTAGATGGCATAAGAACATTTAATACAAAGTTTTTGAATTATAAATATTCTTGGTTTGATAGAGATAATGCAGCAAGAAAAGGTGGTAGCAGAAAAGACTATGTAGAAACAGAAGTTTTAAATATTTATCCAGATACTACAGTTTGGGTTAGAGATTTTAATTATTCTTACAACGATCCAATGCACCAAGACTATTTTTATCATCAATCTTATGGAGATTATCCAGTTGTTGGTGTAACTTGGGGACAAGCTAATGCGTTCTGTAATTGGAGAACAAAAAAGAAAAATGATTATCTAAGAAGTAAAAAAGGAACAAATTTAATTCCTGATTTTAGACTACCAACTGAAGCGGAATGGGAATATGCAGCAAGAGGTGGACTAGAATTTGCTACATATCCATGGGGTACAGGAAGTACCACAAGTGATAGAGGCTGTTTCTTGGCAAACTTTAAACCGGTAAGAGGTAACTATGCCGTTGATGGCGCATTGTATACGGTAGAAGCAAAGTCTTTCAATGCAAATGATTATGGTCTGTACAATATGGCTGGTAATGTTTCTGAATGGACAAATACAGCCTATAATTTATCTTCTTATTATATGGCATCTACTATGAATCCAAATGTAGAAGATAGAAAAAATAAAAGAAAAATAGTTAGAGGAGGTTCTTGGAAAGATGTTGCATATTATTTAGAAGTTGCTTCTAGAGATTATGAATATGCAGATACGGCAAGAAGTTATATCGGATTCAGAACTGTTCAAAACTATTTAGGAACAACGAACAAATAAATAAATAAATAAAGAATAAGAATTTAAATTAAAAAAAATGGCACAATCAAAAGGATACAAAAAAACAATGAATTTTGTTTACGGAATGGGAGCAGCTGTGGTAATTATAGGGGCGTTATTCAAAATTCAACATATTTCTTATGGCTTCCTTACGGGAGGATTAATGTTAACCATAGGTTTAATAACAGAAGCATTGGTGTTTGCCATATCAGCTTTTGATGCACCTGAAGACGAATTTGATTGGTCTAAAGTATATCCAGAATTAGGTGAAGAAGGCTTTATCTCTGAAAAAGAAGAAAAAGTTAATGCAGAAGGTCTATTGTCTAAAAAATTAGATAATTTGCTACAAGAAGCTAAAATAGATTCTTCATTAATGGAAAGCTTAGGTACTAGTATGAAGAATTTTCAAGGAGCGGCAGAAGGATTATCGGCTGCGTCAGAATCTATTTCGTCTACTAATAAATATAATGAACAAGTAACTATGGCTGCAGCTCAAATGGAGTCTTTAAACAGTTTATATAAAGTTCAGGTAGAGAATACAACGAAACAAACTTCTTTAAATGCTGAAGTGGCAGAAAACACTGAAAGACTAAAAGAGCAAATGGAGTCTTTAGCCAAAAACTTATCTTCATTAAATGGAGTTTATGGAGGTATGCTTTCTGCAATGTCAAGCAAGTAATTATAATTAGTTCAACTAAAAAAAATAACTAAAAAAAGTAATTACTATGGCAGGAGGAAAAATGTCGGCAAGACAAAAAATGATAAACTTAATGTATCTTGTTTTTATTGCTATGTTAGCAATGAATATGAGTAAAGAAGTTTTATCGGCTTTTGGTTTTATGAACGAGAAACTTACAGAAAATAATATTTCTACAACAGAAAAAAATAAGGAAGCTTATGCCAATTTAGCAACCAAAGCTTCTGAACAAGCTGCGAAATTTGGTAAACTAAACGAGCAAGCAAATCAAATTAAAAAATATTCAAACGAGTTCTACGGGTATTTAGGTGATTTGAAAACCAAAATGACAGCAGATTTAGAAGATAAGACCGATTATGAATCTATGGATAAAACCGAATTTTTAGATACGTATTTCTTTAAAGGAGATGGTTATACGGCAGAAGGTGAAGGATTCGTAAATACAATAAATTCTTATAGAACAGATTTAATTAACGTTCTAGGTGAGGATAGTAAGTTTGTAGCTGTAATAAATAAAAGATTTAATACAGAGGATGTTCCTGTACCCGAAACAAATAAAACTACTAGTTGGCTAAAAGCTAGATATGAAGGTTTTCCGTTAATAGCTTCTTTAACAAACCTAACACAAATGCAGGCTGATATTAAAAATACAGAAAGCGATATTGTTACAGATTTATTAGGTGGTAAATTAGAGGAGTCTTTATCATTGAATAACTACACAGGTATAGTTCGTTTAAACAAAACGGCTTATTTTGCAGGAGAACGAGTTACTGGAGAAGTAGTTTTAGGAAGATATGACGCCTCATTGGTTCCAGATAAAGTAACCCTTAATGGCAAAGACGCCACAAATTCTGTAAAAAATGGTCAAGTTATTTTAGATATGCCTGCTGGAAATGTTGGCGAAAAGAATATAAAAGGAACCATATTTTTTACAGAAAATGGTAAAGAAGTTCCGGTTGATTTTGAAAGTAAATATTCTGTCATTGCAGAACCAAGTTCTGCTGTAGTTTCTGCAGATAAAATGAATGTGGTGTACAGGGGTTTAGACAATCCAATTTCAGTTTCATTACCAGGTGTAGGAGATAACAATTTAAATGTTTCAGCTACTGGAGGTCGTTTAACGGGAAGCGGAAGTAAATATAGTTTAAGACCTAGTACAGGGGGCGTAGCAATCATTAACGTAAGTGCAAAATTAAGTAGTGGCAAAACCGTAAACTCAAAAGCAACGTTTAGAGTTAAAGATATACCACCTGCTGTTGGTCTTGTGCGTAATCAATCTGGTACAGTAAGGATGCCAAAATCAGGTT
>P_2C_Liq_3_UnCtyDRAFT_100043_pt1 | contig 31732 bp, 25 predicted proteins | sample Pon2CUnioCityCA_3_FD_9720 | JGI IMG/M metagenome (IMG submission 9720)
CCAAACGATTTCAAATACATACCTGCACACTCATTTGTATCTGCTTGCTGTTCACAAACAATAATAGGCTTGTATTTGAGTATTGTATCCATTGCACCTTTTAGTACTTCTAACTCGTGTCGTTCGCAATCAATCTTTAATAATCCAAACTTTGGCAAGTTTAAATCGTCTAGTCTTTTGATATCTATTGAACCTTGGCCTACTTCGCTAACATAACTACCGCCAGTGTTTTCTGCATCAAATACCATATCAACTTTGTCATTTACACTGCCTAATGCATGTTTGTGTATCTCAATGTTTAAACCTTGCACGTTACGCTCTAAACAACTGTATACTTGTTCCAATGGTTCAAAAGCAATAACATGGTTAAACTTTTTAGTTAGCGGCTTTGCCCACAACCCTACGTTAGCACCGACATCGACTGCTATATTAAAGTCTGTTACGTACTTGTATGCAACATCTCTTACATCATCTTGATATTCTGCCGGGCCACCTTTGCTAATTCGTTTGGCAATCAAACGTTCAAAATGATTATCTGTTTTTGGCATCCAATAGTTATAAACTTGTTTCATTTTTTTAAAACTGTAATATATTTAATTGCATTAATATCAAATCGTTCAATGTATCTTTGAGTTATATCTTCGTATTCAAACAACCAGTTATATTTTTTTAATTTTTGTTTCCACCATTTTGGGTCTTCGATGATCAAGTGTGCATTACGTCCATCAGACAACTTCTTTTTTGCTGGATGGCATGCAATTAAATGATACTGATACATAGTTGTTCTATTAAACAAATCAGTTAATGTTTGCTCTAATAAATCGGGTTCAACGTGTTCAAGAACATCGCTACTATATGTTAAGTCAACTTGATCAGGTAGCTCTATTGGACTAGTTACAGGATCGTATGTATATAGTTTGATATTAGGATATGCTTCTGCTATTGATTGAGACAAATATCCTTTACCACTACCAAAATCTAAAAAACTTTTTACTTCTCCGCTATCAAGTATTTTTTTAACTATTTGCGGAATCTCAGCACCACTTCCAAATGATGATTTATCATGTAATGCTGTCAACTGTTCTAAATATTCTTTACTGTGTGCCATTATAATGTTGCGTCTTCCATTCCTGCTACTCTAAGTTTTACAACATTTGTAATCTGCCATTGCTTCTGATCAAGTCCTTTAAGCACACCTAACCACTTGTTGCGTATAAGAGCAAACTCATTAATAATCTTTTCGTAGTCAACAACGTCTGCTTCGCCGTCTACGTATTTTTCAACGTCACGACTGCTGAGTGCTCGTTGATAGTTTTCAAGATATTTCTTAAAAAAGGAACTGCGCAACTTGCGCAGTTCTATATTAAGATAGTTAAGGATTGCTTCAATCTCTTGAAGTTGATTGAAGCGGTGTTCGACAATGCCCGGCATTTCTGATGCTGCCTTTTCCACATTGCCTTTGAGTTTTACTTCTAGCTTTGCTGCCGACAGCTCAGTTTCGAAGTATTGGATAGCCGCGGGTATCTCGTTGATATCGCGACTTACACGGCTATACCAACCCATTATTCATCATCCCAGTCGTCGTCATCATCGTCCATTTCTAGATAATATTGAATGGCTGCGTCCAAGTGCTTGTCTGTACCCAGCATTTCTTTCAACTGGATATCATCTGTGCCATAATCAATCAACATGTCAACATACTTTTCTGCTGCCATTTCAATGTGTTTTTTATCAAGATATTCTTTAAACGCTAACCATACGTCTGAGATAAAATCGTCATTCATTCTCTGTAACTTCCTCGTCAAGTGCTTCTGTTGTTTCAGCTGTTAAAAGTGCAGCTTCTTCTGCTGCTCTTTCTCTCTCAATATTTAGCAACTGTTCCTCTTTAGCTGGCAAGTCTGCCATAACTTTATCAAGTAAGTCACCAGTCCAACGCTTGCGGAACTCAAGGATCTCTTCACCGTCGCTCATAATGTACTTGTAACGATTGCCTTGCTTTTCCAACAAGCCTTTTGTATCCAACAAATCAAACATACCCGAATACGGATCCATGCCTGTTTCGTATGGAATCTCAACTTGTACACCTTCAAACGGTTTAGCATAACGTGTTTTCATAACTTTACATGCTGCACGAATACCGTGTACTTGTGATGTTTTGTTGCCGTCTGCGTCTACTTTAAGTTTAAGTTTCTTCATAGCAACAACCATTGACGATGCATATACAAAGCCCGAACCACCTGAAATCTTATCATCTGGATCAAACATATCTTGTGATGCATACGTGTGGTTAGTAACACACATGCCTACGTTGTAGCTACCAAACATGTTAACACAGTTGGTTACAAGTGCTTTGAGTGCTTTTGCCTTACGACCAAAGTCACCCTTAAGATCGCCTTTGTCAAACTGATCAAGTTCAGTTGGCGACATGAGCATACCCAATGAATCAACTACAAACAACACCTTAGGACGATCTTCTTCCGCCATTGCCTTGTAGTCACCCATGAAAGTTGAAATAGTTTTTGCTACATCATCAATCATTGCCATGTTGAGCTTGAGAATCTTTTCTGGTGAAGTATCGACGCCCAATGCTTGTAGCCATGCTTCGTCAAGCGCATTTTCACTGTCAATAAGCACAACAAAGATGCCTTGTTCTTGCGCATACTTTACAATGTTACCTGATACAATATACGATTTGCCTGCGCCAGACTCTCCAGCGAAAACACTTACTTTGCCTAGCGGAATACCTTTTTGAAAGTCGCCGCTGAGTAGGTAGTTGAGAGCATAGTTNCCTGTNNNGATCCAGTCTTGCGGATCGTTAAAGCCACTGCTCATACCTGTAATAGATTTTGTCAACGAGTTACGAAACTTCGTTGGATCGAAAGCTTTTGATGCCATTTATTTCTCCTATAAAGCCAAATACAATATGGGCTGCATTACTAAAATGCAACCCATTTCAGTTGCGTAGTTACGACTGACGTGCGCGAATCATTGCAAGAATGTCTTGTGCGCCGCCGCCTTCTGCAGGTGCTGCTGCTGGCTCTGCTGCTGGAGTAGGATCTTGCCAGCCTGTATCAGATGTTGTTTCTGCTACTGGTGCTGCTGGTGCAGGAGTTGGTGCAGGAGCACTTTGACTTGTAGCAGTTGCATTTGCACTTGCTGCTACTTGCGGATCGCCTGTACGTGCTGCCATACCTGCTGGACGGAAGTATTGGCTCCAGCGCTCTGGATCATATGCTTCGCCATCAACACTTGCTTCAAACATTTCTGTAAGAACTTTTACTGCTGTTTCGTCTGGCTTTTTAGGAAGGAAGTCACTGAGATTTTGTAACCCGTGCGTGTTGATTGCTGCCATCTCTTGATCACTCAACGGACGTTCACGACGTGCCCAGTTACTTGCACCGTAATCAGCATATCCACCTTTGGTGCCTTTTGACAAACGGAAGTCAACGCCAGCAGTATAATCTGTTGGAAGTTCTTCCATGTCTGGATCCATAAGTGCTGCTTTGATAAGTTGGAAGATTTGCGGGCCAATAATAAAGCGACGGATCGGATTTTCTGGTGATTCTTCTTGCAGTGGATTCTCTGTAACAAAGCCTTGGAAAATATAGCTACGCTTTTTCCAATACTTACGACCCATATCTTCAAGACTTGCATCTTTGAACCAGCCACGTACTTCTGCCAAGATTGGGCAGCTTTCTCCGTACATTTCCATGCAGGGTACTTGTACTTGTACTGGACGTGAGTCAGTTTCACCTTTAACACCTGCAAACGGAAGTTTGATCATCAAACGTTCTGCCCAGAAAAATGTGTTGTCTTGATTGCCATCTGGAAGGAAACGCATAGTTGCTTGTTCGCCTTCTTTCATATTCCAAAATGGGTAAATTGCGTTGTCGCCGCCGCCTGTGTTGTTGTTACCGCTTGAACGGTTCTCTTGTTCTTTGAGCTTTGCTCGGATTTCTGCTAATGATGCCATAGTGCCTTTTCTCCTATAATGTTTGCCTATGTTAGAACAACTAAATTGTTCTTGTGCCTTTAGTGTGTAGCACATGTTATATACTACACTTGTTTACTTAACATGTCAAGTCTGAAATGCTAAATTCTTTAAAGTTAGCTGATTATAAACCAGCTAACCCTTTGATTCTGTTTAACTCTACTGATTCGTTTGAAGTTGGACGGAATATCTTTTCGCCGTTGTTGCTGACATCTCTTACGTGAGGCTGTCCATCAATATTTACTTTTTCTCCCGGCTGGTAGTAATCAACTTTCTGCATAGCAGCGTTCATACTAGGAAAGTTTTTTGTTGTGTAAGTTACTGGTTCACTTGTAGGAAAATTTCCGTTAGTGCGTGAAGTTTTTGATCTGCCTGCGGCTGCACGAATTTTTTCTATAGCAGGACCAATGTTTTCTGGCTTGCCGTAAAAGTCGTACTTACGAGCAAGCATTGCAAGCTGTGCCTCATCGCTAGGAGATCTAGCAGGCATTGCCATTAGTCTTTCGATCTCATCAGCATCCTCTGCGGATGCGCTTTGACTAGGTTGTGATGCTGCCGGTGTTGCCGTTGCTGGTTCTCTATTAGGTTCTTGTCCTGCACGTGATCCATCATCCGGTCCTGATGATTGTTGTGCTGTATTATCTGCAGATGCTGCTGGTTCTTGTGCTTGTGCTTGTGCTGGTTCTTGTGCTGGTTGTTGTGTAGGTGATTCTGAGTTCAATGCTGCAAGAGTAGCTGGACCTACTACACCATCAACGTCAAGACCGTTTTCTTGTTGAAACTTTTCAACCGCAGCCGCAGTTGCCGGACCATATTGTCCGTCAGCTTCGATGCCAAGTTTGTTTTGTAAATCTACAACAGCATCGCCTCTTGAACCTCTACGTAATGTGCCGCCGCGCACAGGTGCTGCTGACGCTGGTTGTTGTGCTGCTGATGCTTGTGCTGGTTGTTGTGCTGCTGATGCTTGTGCTGGTTGTTGTGCTGCTGGTTGTTGTGCTGCTGGTTGTTGTGCTGGTTCTTGTGCAGGAGCTGCTGTTCCGCCACTTTTGTTTAACTGATCAAGTCCTCTATTGATTATACCACTATACATTGTTTTTATTGGAGCCGGAATCTGGGGCATTACTTGATTGTATACTTGTCTAGCTTGAGATAAATCGTTGCTACTCAATGGCTTATCATTTATTGCAGCATCATATACTCTTGCAGCTAGGGCTTGAAGATTGGGTTGAATTTTGCCTTTGTAATTGTTGTATAGTTTTGTAATCTGACTTTTATCTCTTTGAGTTAACTGCTCGCTAAGGGCTTCAATTCTATCCATTTCGGCAATAAGTTGTGATAATGTTTTTTCCATGATTATAATCCTGCCAATCTTTTAATATCAGCTTGTTCTTTTGACTCCATAGGAATGCCCATCTTTTGTAGTTCTCTTGGCAATGTGTCGCTCATAAATCTATCAAATATTTGTTGCTGTCTTGGAGTAGGCTGGCCGCCTGCTTTAAGAGCTGCTACACCAGCTTCTAGTTCTTTTACCATGTTTGGTGTTACAGCAACACCTGGTTTAAATGCGTTACGCACATCGCCTACTAGGTTACGTAAAAAGCCTTCGCCTATATTATCTTCTTCTAGTTCATTGTCTCTATAGCCCATTACTTCTGCCACTCTTGCGTCTATGCGTTCTATGAACTTTCCTGCGGGCCTCACATATTGTTCGCCGTATTCTTTTTCTACCATAGTAAGTACGGCTGTTGGGCCTTTTGGGAACTGTCCTGAGTCACGATCAAAATAACTTAGTATAAACTCGCCTAATGGAATCTTGTGTTCTTTTTCTAGTGTAATCTCGTCACCGTCTGGACCGTCAATCTTATCACCTTTTTTCTTACCGTTCATCTTGGCTTGACGCACTGCTTTAGCGTATGCATTGCCTTCATCAGTATCCTGTTCATTTTCGGCAAACTGTCCTAACAAACTATCAATAGCAGACTCGATGCTTTCGCCATAGTTTAGTTTAGGATCAATACCTCTAGTACTACCAGTTGCTTGACCGTTTGGTGCTATTTCGCTTGTGCCGCCTGCGCCAATGTTAGTTGGTCTTGCTTGTGGACGTAGGCTTGTTGCCGGTGCTGCACCAGGCTCTCTAATCTTTAGTAGTGTGCCTGCTTTTACATTGCCTTTTGAATCTACTGTGCTTTTGTTGTCTATCATAACTTGGTCAACAGTTGTTTCAATGCCTTCGTCATTCATACTTTGAACAATGCTGGTGATTGTATCGCCTGGTAATACTTCGTAGTTGATAGCGTCTTGAGTGTTTTCGGCAATGATATCGTCAAAGGTCAACTCTTTGGTTTGTGTTGCTTCGCTTACTAGATTGTAAATATACGGAAATACATCTTTTAATTCTTCATTGAACTGCTTTACCGTAAGTTGATCTATCCAGTTTTCAGCAACTTCTTCTGGAACTTGTGTTTTATCTGCAGGAACAAAGTTTTCAAATGCNGTTGTGTAATACGAAGACTTTTGTAGATTTTGTATTTCTTTTTTTACTGAGCTCATACGCTCTTTAACAATATCCATATGTCCTGCTAGACTTTCTGCCATTACACTGCTACGAGCCATGTACTGTTTGAACTTGCGGAGATTTGAAAGTTCTTCACTAAGACCTGTAATATGTTTGCCAAAATCGTCATATGGATTTCCGCCTTCGCCTATGTGCATAGCTAATGCTCTTGCGCCGCTTAGGTGTTTAAATGGATATTTAAATCTTTCGCCGTCGATGTTTTCTATATAGATAGCACCAATCTTTTGTGTACGACTACTACCTTCTTCTATAGTGCCTGTGTGCTTGATTGATAACTTTGCATTACCAATTTTTTGGAAACTAGTTTTGCCTTTTCCATACATTTTTGATTCAGCCATTGTTTCTTCTCCGCGGCGATTTGTTGCTAAAAATTTATAATCTCTTTTGGTTAGATTGGTTCTATTGATATCTCTAACTTCAAAGTTTAATAGTCTTTTTTTAGAAAAACTTCTAATGTTTTTCAAGAACGAATACCAGTCTGTTTTAACACTTCCAAAGTTTTCTTGAACAAAGTCTTTGTTAAACATAATAACAACACCGTCGTCTTCGTCTAAACTAACGCTGACACTTCCTAGTTGTTCTCCATTACTTTCAAATTTAAAATCGTAAAAGCGAGCAAGTTGTGGTTCATTGGTAATGTTACCATCTGCATCGCCGATTTCGATATTAGGAAATCTTCCTCGTATCTCATTGAAAAGTTGTTCTGCTATAGTATTTAAGTTCTTCATGATAAAGTATTTATCAATAACTGCTGCTAACAAAGATCGGCATTGGCATTTCGTAGTCGTCATCGGCATCGATCTGACTAAATGTATCGTATACTGTAGGATCCCAATCTTTCATAACAGTCATTATTCTTAGAGTTAGTATCAATGCACTGATTAAATCATCTGAATGTCCTGGCTTGGCCTGAAAGCTGCTAGAGCTAGCAATAAAGGCTTTGAGTTCACTTATTAGTGCTTTACTGTTAACAGTTAGCTTATCATTTTCTACCATTGTTTTTAATCTAGCACAACTAGAAACTTTGCTGCTGTGTGTAGTGTTGAATCCTTTGCGGAACTTGCGCACATGTCCTTTTTTCATAGGTTCTGATATAAACAGTCCCGGAATGTTTTCTTCACCAAAATCATTGATAACAAGTAGACATGCTTCACCTATTCCATTGTTTTCCACACTCCAGTATATACTACTTTGATGATTGGTAACTTCGTCAATGTAAGTGCATATATCTCGCAACACTCTTACCTGTCCGGGTATTGCTGTTAGGTTATGTTGCCATTCGCCTATTTGTTCATAAGTAGGCAACTCAATGATTTGTATAGCAGCATTGTCACCGCCTGTACCCATACTAGGATCAAGTCCTATTACATAAGAGTTATTAGGGTTTGGTTTTTTGTACCAACGTACTTGCCCCATATTAATAATAGGATTTTTGCCTTCTAGTGTAGCTAGTTTTAAACTATGTATCAGTGTTTCGTCAAATATCAAAAACTCGCAGCCGTATTCGCGGCGGAACTTTTCTTCACCGATGCGTCCGATTTCTTCTTTTTTCCACACTTCGTCTCTATCCGGATGTTCGTGCCATTGTGCAATAAAACTATGGAAGCCGTTGATTCCTAGTTCTTGTTCGTTGCCGTATTCGTCAAACTTTTGTTCTGCCTGTTTCCAAATAGTAGCAAATGTATCTTCGTCACTGTTGGGTGTACTTGTAATAATAGCACGACCACCTGTTGCTAGTGTAGGCGATATTGAAGTCCAAAACTCTTCCGCAATGTTTGGTTGCACAAATGCAAATTCGTCACAGTATAGTAGCGAGATTGACAAACCACGTCCAGTAGTGCCTGTGGTTGTTTGTGAAATAATACGTGAACCATTTTCGAACTCAATACTACCTTTGTTGTAACTGGTAACACCTGCTCTAATATGATCCGGACACATTTCATATACATATCTAATACGCTGCATAATCTCTTGCGCACCTGTGTATTTGTGTGCAGCAATAAGAATTGTTTGATCTGGAATAAACATTGCATACCATGCAAGATAGATACTAGCACACGTAGTCTTGCCTGTTTGCCTTGGCATCATATTAATGTTAAATCTATAATCGTGATAACTGCTCATCAATCCTAGCTGATAATCAAAAGGACTAAACAATAGCTTGCCTTTTACAGGGTGTTGAATGTAAGCAAAGTTCCTAGCAAAATACATGTATCCATCTTTTGGATCCATACACTTTACCAACTCTTCAATTTGAGCTTCTGTATACGTTTCTCTTTGATTTGCTTTTTTGGTTAATACACCATCTAATGACTTTGACATAATATTACTTATCCAAAAAAATAGCACCCTAGGGTGCTATTTGGCCGTTCGTCCAATCGGTAGGACTTATTCTGATTTAGCTTTACGCATTAACATTTTAACAATCTCAGGACTAAACCCTGTTTTTTTAGTTACGTCTTTCATGTTGTTTGCAGCAAATCCACTGCCGCCAAACTCTGCTAATACTTCGCCTAGTCTTGACAATGCATTTGCCATCATCAAACTATCGTCATCTGTGCCGCTCATGCTTGAACTTATGTCAATCATTTTTCGGCCCATGTTGTTAATTTCTCTATGCTTTACATCAAAGTTATCTTCGACATCACGTTCTGCTACTGTATTTTTTTTTTGAGAAAGTGCTTGAGTAAGTCTTTCTCTGATACTTTCTTGCGTATTCATTGGATTGTCACCGCCTGCTGTGGCTGGATATGATCCTTTTTCTTTGTGCAAATCATCGCCCGACGGTATTACATCACTAACATCGCCTGCGTTTGCAGCAGTGTATTCATCTGGCTCTGTAGTAGCATCACCAAATCCACCGTCCATATCTTCTTCTTCTCTGGACATCATGCGAATCATATCTCCCATTTCAGGACCTTCTGGTTTGCTTGGCTTTGAACCGCAGCCGCCCATTGGTTGACTTGGTCCATGCATTTTACCACATATTGGACATGGCTTAGGACCTGGATTGATATCGTCCATGTCTACTGGCTTAGCACCCTCTGCACCAGATAGTTGCATAATACGCATTAGCTCTGCTACTTCAGCAGCACTATCTCCGTTTACACTGATATTCATATTTGCTTCGTTTAGTGTATTACTTTTGTTGTTTTTGCTTGAGTTTTCCATTGTGCTAGCCTTTCTTGTTTTAGTGCTTTCGCTTATAGTGCTTGCTGCGCCAAACATTGCAGCTAGAGTTTCAGGACATGCATGGCCGTCTTCTGATAGCCCTTTGGCTTGTCGATGAAGTTTAACAGCTTCTTTTACATCAGATACTTTCATATCAACTTCCTATTGGACTCTTTGCATTGTCTTTGTTGTCAATGTCTTTTGATTCGCCAGTAGGTGCTTCTCCTACATAATCGTTATCACGTTCTTTACGAGCAGTTTCCAACTCTTTTAACAAGTTCATTACTCTGCTCTCACCTGCACTTTCTTGTGCATTTTCATCTTCAAGTTCTTCAGTTGTTAACTTGGCAACATAAACTTCGTTGTCTTTGTCTTCTGCTTGATACAACTCTTGAGGTTCGTTTGGATTTCTAACTATAACATGTCCTGGTTTTACATCGCAGCATTGTCTAATATATTCTTCCAACACTTGAACTGTAGTTGGATATGTTAAATCAACTTCGTAATATGTAACATTGCAGTTTTCTAGTTGAGGAAAGTCCAGCGGACGTTCTTGAATTGGTGTTCGTTTGCCTGCTGTCATTTTTGCAACACCGTACTTTTCCAATGCTGTTTCCATCATGTCTGCAAAGCTTTCAGGTAAGTCGCCTGCAACGCCTACTTTAAACGAGTAGACTTTTTTTGATTCGCTTAGATATTCTCCGAATGTTTTCATAGTTATAGGATCCTGTTTATACTATTATTTATCTTTATCTAGCCCTTTTAATTTCTCTAGTAGGCTGTTTCTGTCGGTTACTACATACCCTTCGCCATTGACTACATCTCCATCTGAGTTTCCGCTGTCTCTGTCCATTTTTTCTTTTTTAAGTTGCAGTTCAACCATTTTGAGTTTTTTGTCTAGTTTTGCAACTTTGGCATCTAGACTTGTTTTCAACATATTTCCAGCAACCTCAAATACTCTGCCACTGTAACGACTTTCAACATTCATACCTAAATCCATCAAGTCATCGTATGCAGTCATTGCTTTGTCGGCAACTTCGTTGAGTTCCTTGTCGGCCATTTCGCCTAAACCTTTTACGGCTGGCAATGCGCTGGATATTTTATCAAAGTCTGCTATGTCTCTAAATGTGTCTTCGTGTTCAACAACTGCTGCTGCTTTTTCGTCTTTTGCAACAATATCTTCGTTGTCCGGTAGATTCAACATTTCTTCAAGTTTTTTGGTCATAATAGTATTCCGTTATATGCTACTATTATTTATCTACGTTTGCCTTGATGGAAAATATCTCCTTCATTGACAACTCTAAAGATCATTCCTTTTTGTTTACAGTATGCTCTAGCTGCTGCCCATTTGGCTTGATTAATCACATAGTGTAGTTTGTTGTGATTGCTATTTCCTAACTGTTCTTTAAAAGTATGATTAGAAGGTTTTACTTCAATCAGTTCAACTTGTTGTTTTCCAGTTTTGTCATTGTAAACTATAAAAAAGTCAGGCACATATATTGTTTGTTTTCCCGACAAAGGATTTCTATATGGAATACGTATTGCTTCACTAGCCCATTTTGTAACATTTTCGTTTTGATCACAAAACTTCATAAAAGCAAATTCCCAACTACTTCTATAGGTAGGAGTTTTTCCGCCGATGTATTTGTCAGGGTTTTTACAAGTATATTTTCCTTGAGCAAATCTTGACATTAGATAACTATGTTTCTTTTTTCGCTGGTTTCGGCAGTATTTTCAACTCTGTATCCAATACTGCTTATGTTACTTCTGTTTGAGTTAAGAATAGTAGCAACTAGCTTACTGATACTAACTTCATCCAAACCTTGTAGTGTATCTAATAGTTTAAATATACTAACATTGTCTACTTTGGCTTGTTGTAATAAAACTGTAGAAACAGCAATAGCACTAGATTGATCAAAGCCTCTCTTTTTAAAGAACCCTACAATACTGTCAACTTGATTGCTGGTTACACTTATTTTTTTACTGTAATATTTGTCAAAAAACTCTTTTACCTCAGTTGAACTATCATTAACTGGTTGTATGCTTGGATCTGTAATACTGCTCATTATCGTGTACTCGTTGGTGTTGTTGAAGTGATGTCGTTGTTTGTAGGTTTAGGTAGTACAAACCCACTGTTTGGCGACGAAGTAGTTTCAATAGATGTCGGAGCCGAAACAGCTTGTCCGGCTTGTAATATTTGTATAGTTCTTAATACAGTTTCTAAATCAACTTCGTTGTTTCTAACATCGTTGTACACACTTGATATGCCATTTACTAATCCGCCAATAGTAAACAAATCAGCAATAGTATCTCCACCGCTGAGAGAACCCCTCGATAAATCATAATGACTAGGATCACCAAAACCTGCTGGTTCGTCAACTCTAGTTCTTCCTCTTCCATACATTACAGATTCGTATTGGAATCTCATTGTATTTTTGGTAAAACTGTTGTCTCCTTGATTTAGAGTGTCGTGGTTCATGTTTACAATAATAGGATTGACCAATGTAAATGCTGTAAACTCTGGCTTGGCATTGTTTGAGTATAACTGATTAACTGTAATACTATTAAAAAATGGTTGATTTTTAGTTATACCATTGTCTAAACCATATCTATATCCATTAGACGCTTCGCCCTTGTATAATGAATCGTAATAAGATTGCGGTATAGTTGTGTCTGGTTGTCCACTGCTGTTTTTCGAAGCATAGTTAGGATCTTGATAATAATATCTAAAATAAGCTTCCCACAACAGTGTAGTTAATCCTGCCATATCGTCGTGAAAGATCATTTGTACTGGATCGTATCTTATACGAGTTTGAACAATCTTTTTTCTGTTGTACTGATTTTTTTCATCTGTCTCGACATTAAAACGTGGTAAATCAACTGTTTCTACTAATAGATTAAACTCTCGTTTGTTTAACAAACTTTGAACAGTTTTACCTAATGTAGCCAGAGCGTTTTGATTTACGTCTAATACAACATGATAAAGAAATTTAGTTTTTGGACTCAAACGCATGTTGTTGCGTACATACAACGCATCAGCATGAGCAAAATCAGCTAGTGTGCCTGCTCTACTGTTGTTGTCGAAAAATGGTGTAAACTTTGACATAAAGTATTTATCTTATAAGATAAACCACGTATATTAACAAAAAAGGAGCCCAGAGGCTCCTTTGATGTATAATGGCAATCAAGCTAGTTTTTAACCTGTTGCTGCTGTTCCAGCATTTCCTGTTACACGTTGTTGTTTGGTTCCATTGATACCAACACCAATGCCCAACTGTACAGCGTTATCATATTGAATAGTTAATGTAACTGTTGCGGCATCGTTGTTAGCATATGCCAATGAACCGTATTCTACGTTTGTTAAGAAACAACCGTATAGTTCCCAAGTTTCGAGTACGCCTGGTGTGTTAGCACCATTACCACCGTCTAAGATTTCAATACGCTCAACAAACTTATAATCAATACCCGAAGCAGCACTTGCTTGTTCAAAGAAATCAAATTGTTTCTGAAGTTGTTCACCAACCATTTTTTGTACACTGCCGTTTACATCATCACGTAGTGTAATGTTAACAGTGTTCCATGTGTGTTTACCGGCAAGGTATACCTTTGAGTTGTAAACATCCATTGCGATTGGATCAAACTGTAATGTTGGTCTTGAAGCATCAACAACTTGTTTTGTTAGTTCTTGAGTTTCTTTTGATACACCAAAGTTTTCTAAGCTAACGCGGAAGCGATACTGTAACTTTGGCATAAGTAGGCCTTGACCTGTTGCACTTGCATCGTTTGCTAACGGTACTGTTAAATTTAGTAGAGTTGAGATTGCCATCTAAATATTTCTCCTTATACACAAGTATTTATCATTTGTAGGGGGTTTTTATTTTACCCCCTACATTATGATATTAAAGACCTGATATCTCCCCTGTGTTTTTCAAGCGTAGTGGAATATAGATAAATTCAACTGCTTTTACTGGTTCAATAGCTACATCAACATAAAGTTCATTTCTGTCAATTCTAGCTGGTGTGTTGTTGGTATCGTCGCATACAACCAAGAAGTCATACAACGCTCTTAGTCCAACTAGTTCTACCATCAAGCTTTCAACTTGCTGTTTGATTTCATCACGTGTAATCTTATCGTTTGGTTCAAACAAATATGGTTTTGCTAGACTGTTTAGCTGGCTTCTTAGATACACAACTAGTCTTGCAACATTTACTCTGTCAAGCGCACTAGCATTTCTAGCACGAGTCTTTTGACCAAACACTGTTAGTCCAGCGCCTGTTAGGAACGTAATAGGGTTAATGCTGTTAGCATATAGCGTATCACGTTGTCCTTCGTTGAGAGCAATACTTACAAACTCGCCTTCGTTGTTGATATATCCTGATGCTGTAGCATTTGTTACGCCGCCACGTCTTGTACCTGCTGGTGCAAACCATGGATAAGCAACTTGGTCATTTAGTGCGTATGTACGTAGCACCATATGACTCGGAGGAACAACAACATTATTGCCTGCGTTATCACTTGTAAAGCCTGACGGATAATACATACCTAGATATTCGTCAAAGCTTACTGCGCCGTCATCATTGTCTTCAACTGCTAGAGCAACATTCGATGCCCAGTTGTTTAGTGATGTTGCATCAGGTGTTAAGCGGAATGGTGAGTCGCCTATAACAAATGCTGTTAATCCTCTGTCGTAGTTTAGTGTAACCATTTCGCCGATTAGCTCAGGATATCCTGGTGTAGTAATCAAGTTAAACAAACGTGTTTCGTTGTCACGGATATCGTCATTGCTGTTAACCATTGCTTGAAGTGCTTGTACAACAACTTTACGCTGTGCCTTACGTCCAAAGCTTCCTTTGCCGTCTGCTTCATTGGCCGACTCTGTTACCCAGCGATGCGGATAATAGTTGGTCATTGCTTCGCCGTTGTTGAATCTTCCGTTGTCTGCATTAATATCAATGTAGTTGCGCTCAAAACGCTTGACATTAAATCCGCTTCTACGTAGGTTCCAAAGCAACATGCCTTTTGGATATAGTGCTGGATCTGGAGCATCTGGGTCTAAGTAGTCACTTGTTAGTAGATCTGCAATCTCTCCTGCTTCGTCACTGTTAGCACCGTTTGTATTATAACGTGCATCAGCAAATAGTATACCATTTTCTGTTGTTTGATCAGTAGCATCAATTTCTACCCAAGGATTTGATCCTGCATCTGCTAGTACTTTATTATAAACACTTACAGTTGGATAGTTTTCAAGATCTGCTGTACTGATCCAAATATCGCCAGTTACTAGATCAGAACCATCTGATTGCTCAGTTGGTGCACTAGCACTTACAATCGGACCTGCTGGGTCGGCGTTTGGATATCCATTTGTAGCATCGTGATAGCCAACCCATGAGTTGCCGTCGTGTATCATAATGTCAACTTCGTCAACAATACTGCTGTACCATAGTGCGCCATCTGCTGCAATCGCAGTCGGAGCATCGTCGCTAGCAGTGTATGTCAGTGGCTTCCAAAGTGTTGCTCTATATTGATTACCTGCTTCGTTGTAATAGTTAGCAGTTGGTGTGTCACCTGCATCAGTAAAGCCAATATCACCTAGTATACCGTCTTGGTCAACTAGTACAATATCGCCACCTAACTTATGAGAAATCACTACACGATTTTGCGAATCAACACTTGCTACAACATTTACAAAACCTGCATCGTTGAATGCTTTGGCAATAGTATCTGCATCTGCTGCTGCACCAATTGCTGTAATACTTACAGTTGCAGCACTTGTTAAATCAGCATCGCCTTTGAGTGTTTCTTGTACAAACACTTCGTAAGATCCAGCAGCTACTGAACTTGATGTTACTTTAGCACTGGTTATATTTGTTGCACCTGTGGTTGCACGTCTAAATATTTTAAAGTCAACTTTTGGTAAACTGGCGTTTGCTGCTGTCAATGCTGCATCAGTGTTTGACTGCACATAAAGATCGCCTTGTACCAATCCTGCGCCGCCGCCTGTTTTGTCTAAATCAAAAATAGCATTTTGATTATTGCTAGCAATAGGAGCATCTGATGTTACCCAAGTTTCTGTACTTGAACTCCACGAACTTACTCTCCAACGTGCGCCTGCATTTGGCTCTGTTGTTTTTAACCAAACACTGCCTGTTGGTCTTGGCTTTGTATCTGTGCTTTTAAAGCCAGGAACGCTTGTATGCTTGCTGATTTGAGTAACTGGTGCATAGTAAGTATTGTCTGCAATACCAATAGTGTCTAGAGGTGTTCCTGTACCATCTGTTAGTGTAATCTCGTCGTGTAAATCGCCATTTGTGTAAAAACTCAAAATGCCGTCTACAATGTTTGTGTAAATTCCACTAGCGTTTGCTGCACTGTTAATGTCAGATGACAAATCAGCTAGTGTTGTTGCTGATGTAGTAACAGTGATATTTGTACTGCCGTCTAGCTCGATTACAAAGTCTTTGGATCCAGCTGCTAGAGTTGAAACACCATTTGACGACACCATTGGCCAACTTAGTTTCCATTCTTCACTACCAACCTGTACCCAATCGCCTGCTGTTACGCCAGCTGATGTGTTTCCTGATGATTTGTACCACAGTCTAATAACATTACTGACTGCTGTGATTGCATATTCTCCGATAGCACCTACACTACCTTTTGGAGTGAATGGAGCACTTCCACTTGTTTGTGTCACATCAGTGATAACAGTAGGAGTTTGTGAAGTAAATGTTTGGCCACCTGTTGTGCTGATTGCTGCACTGTTCCAATCAAACAGTCCCCAGCTAGTACTTTGTGTATCTAACCAGTATGTTCCGTTAGTTGGATTATCTGCTGTTGCTGTGTCGCTGGCATTTAGAGCAGCTAAATCAATATCAGCTCTTACTACAAATGCTCGGTTGCTCACACCCAAGTATGAGTAAGCTGCTTGTAGACCATATTCGTTCTGCTCGCCGCCGTGTATTGGATTGTTGTTTGCATCTGTGTAGAATGTTGGATCACCGAATGTTTCTACAAGATCACGCTGCGAAGTCAACAAATACACTTTGTTAGCATTAGCTGCTAATGTTCCTGGTGCAATGCCTGTGCCTGCGCCGTTTGTTTTATTCTCTGCTGTTGCTACAAAAATTATAGGGGTAGTGCCTGGTTCAGCTGGTGTATAGAAACTTTCGTCTATAACTGAAACCTGTACGCCCGGTGATGTTAATGCCATTTTTAATTCTCCTGTGGATCATATGCTATTAGTATTATTTAGCTAATCTCTGGAGAAAACGGGGTTTTTGACTATAATATTAGCAGTTAACTTAGATTTTTAATCAACTGATCTATATTAAACTCAAGTTCTTCTAACGTACCGTTGTTGTCAATGGTATAATCAGACATCCATTGTTCTAGGCTCATACTATTTTTAGATTCAGGAGGAAGATAATCTGAACGGTCTACCCAAATCGCATAGTCAAACACGCCGGTGTTTTTCATAGCATGAAACTCACGCTTGTTACGCAATCCACAATAGATATCGTAGACTGAAAACATTTCTCTTCCTAAACGTGACGCATCAGGAACATTATAATCGCAGATAGCATCATACCATTCTGTTCTGTGATTATGCCTGTCAGCATAACATTGTTCTTCATTAGAGTATCCATATTTGTCCTTTAACTGATCGTAGATAAACAACTTGGAGCAAAACTGACTACTGCTCTCAAAACTATAATCATACTTATCACGTAGTATTTCGCAGACAGTGTCTTTGCCGTGTCTACCATGGCCTATTACTAATAACTTCTTTTTCATAAATGCATTATAGCATAATAATCAATAGTTGTCAACCTATTAAGAAACCGTATCCAGTTCCGCCGGCAGCAGCCATATCTAGATCTTTTTCTAGTTTTTCCATTTCTTGTTGTGCTTCGGCTTTGAGACTATCGCCATTTAGTGTTGTGCCGCCACCTGGTCCAACAATGGTACTAAACTTTGAACGTGCTTCACCTAGCATGTACTTACAGTTTGCCAAAGTATAGTCTTTGATCCATTGATTGGTTTTATAATCATTCAGTAGTTCAAAGTCTGGACGATAGTTATAGCAATATAACATTATTTCTTCGCTGGCTCTAGGTCGCTGTAGTATGGTTAGTTTTTTATTTGAAGTGTTCCAGATGAACTCCATAAAGCTGCCAAACATTCTACCTACTAGTTCTTGTTGTTGTGCAAACATATCGTATGTAGCAAGACCACCTATGCCACTGCCTGCCAACAGGTATGTGTTGGTGTAAGCAAGATTAAATGGTTCAAACAAACTGCCGCCATCTGCGCTGCCGCCAAGTCTACTGCCTACACTACGTCTAAAAACTTTTCTTACTTCAATGATTTCACTAGGTAATGTATATTCGTTAACATCTTGTTCTATTGCCAATACAACATAACTCTCTTCTACTGAGTTTTCGCTACGTTGTCTATATTTGCTAAAAGCTTTGCTTAAAGCAGTTTCATAATGAATAGGATCAAGTTCTACATCTACCATGCCTCCACCTAAGAAGGTGTTTACATAATCATAAATCTCTTGGAATCTAGTTGTATTGTCAGCCATTGTTGTTCTCCATATGTATTTATGCTAAATATACATATGCCAAGATTGAGTTTATACAGACCAGAAAAAAGCAGTGATTATGACTTTATGGACAAAGTAATCTTTGAACAATTCACTGTGGGAGGAACGGACGTTTTGATACACAAGTATCTTGGTCCTAAAACCACAGATGAAAATAGAGCAACTGCAGAACAGCCAGTTTATGATGCTGTTAAAGAAACAAATATACAAGACTTATTGTTTTTAGAAAATAGAGATAGAAAATATGACGCCGATATATATTCGTTGCGTGGACATTACAACCTACAAGACAATGATTTTAATCTCAGTCAGTTTGGTTTGTTTCTCAGCAATGATACAATTTTTCTAACCATACACATAAACTCAAGTGTTAAAACAATAGGTAGAAAAATAATGAGCGGCGATGTTTTAGAACTTCCGCATATGAAAGACGAGTATGCAGAAAACGACTTTAATGTTGCTCTCAAACGTTTTTATGTAGTTGAAGAAGTTACTAGGTCATCGGAAGGATTTTCACAAACTTGGTATCCACATTTGTATAGATTAAAGTGTAAACAGATTATGGATTCGCAGGAATACAAAGATATTTTGGATTTACCAGCCGAAGAAGGTAGTGCCAACACACTAAGAGATGTGTTGAGTACATACAACAAAGAAATGGAAATCAATGAAGCTGTTATTGCTCAAGCAGAAGATTATGCCAAGCAAAGTGGCTATGAAACTGCTCAGTTTTTTACAGTAAGTGTATTAGACAACGGAGAAGTTGCTATCATAAGTGCAGATTACAACACATTATTAGCAGACGGAACAATCACTGCTGATACAGTATTTTCGTCACCAGGCGATACAGGTTATAAAGGTTATCTAGTTGGTGACGGATTTCCTCCCAACGGTGCACTATATGGCGTAGGTTCTGGATTTCCGTCAGGAGCTGCTGAGGGCGAATACTTTTTAAGAATAGATTTATTCCCAAATAGATTGTTTAGATTTGATGGCAACAACTGGAAAAAAGTTGAAGATGCTGTACGTCAGACATTGACCAACAGTCCGGATAGACAAACACTGAAGGGAACATTTATCAACAACGATACAGTTAACACTATTGCTGGCGAGGATGTGTCTGAAAGACAAGCACTGAGCAAGGCTTTAAAAGTTAAGGCAGACAACTAATGCAATATTTTTATGACGGTCAGATAAGAAGATACCTAACACAAATTGTAAGAGCGTTTAGTAACTTCTCTTATCAAGACGGCGATGGCGATATTCGACAAGTGCCAGTGATGTACGGAGACATTTCAAGACAGGTTGCTAGTACCATTCGTGATAACTCAGAAAATAAAATACCAAGTGCTCCACGCATGGGTGTGTATATTACTGGACTACAAATGGACAGAGCACGTTTGAGTGACAGTAGTTTTGTAAGTAAAATAAATCTTAGAGAGCGTGCATACGATACTGCCACTGGCGACTACGGAACAGAACAATCAAAAGGTTATACTGTAGAAAGATTACATCCAACACCTTATACACTGAGTGTTAACATTGATGTTTGGAGTACTAGCACTGATCAAAAACTACAAATACTTGAGCAAATCTTTATGCTTTTTAATCCTGACTTAGAGTTTCAAACCACAGACAACTACATAGACTGGACAAGTTTAAGTGTATTACAGTTGGAAAACATTAACTTTAGTAGTAGAACTATTCCAACAGGCACAGAGTCAGAAATTGATGTTGCTACACTTGGATTCATTGCTCCAATATATGTTTCGCCTCCTGTTAAAGTTAAGAAGCTAGGAGTTATTACTGATATTATTACCAGTGTGTTTAATCAAGAAAACGGTTCGATTAGCCTTGATGGATTTATTCCATCCAATGACGGAAAAACATGGAGTACAAACGGTGTTACTGTATTACCTGACGGAACAGTAGTAGACGAATCAGGTGCTACTTTAAGCGTCAACAGCGGCAGCGGAAGGCTGGATTTAGCCAACCCGATTGTAACCAGTTACAGAAACTTTGACATTACAGTTCAAGGTGGAATAGCCAAGTTGGTTATTAATAAAAAACTACGTGTGGGCGAAATCAACTGGTTAAATGTATTAGAAGCAGAAGCACCAGCAAAATATCAAAACGGTATAAGTCAAATAAGATTGTACAGAGCTGAACTAGGAACACCTATTATCGGAACGTTTTCTATCGACAATGACAAGTTCGAAATGTCTATAGATTTTGATGTTGATACATTGCCTAGTGACACTATCATCAATGGCCCTGTTAGACAAAATGGTTCAATAGACTATGTGATAAATCCAACTAGATGGAACCCAACTGATTTTAAAACACCAGGAGTTAGGGCTGTATTAACTGGTCCTATTGGTGCAAAAGTAGAACGCAAGTTTACTCAAACAGAAAAAACAACTAGAATTGATACAGAGGTAGAATACAACACTGTATACAGTCATCAAGTTTTTGTTGACGGTACTCCTGTAGCAACAACTTCAAGAAACATCGACGACACTTATGTAATAGACTTTTCTGAAGCACAAGATATTGACAGCAAAATAAGATACGAACTATATCTAAACGAAGACGGTGCTGATGCATGGAAAAACACAGACAACACAGACTTTACTGCTGATGCAAATGACATTGTAGAATGGGACGGCAACAAATGGCACATTGTTTTTGATGCCAGCGAAAACACTGATGTTACATATGTTACAAACTTAAATACCAATCAGCAGTTGTATTGGAACAACTATTATTGGCAAGCTAGCATCGACGGTTACTATCCAAGAGGAACTTGGGATCTACAGTTGTAATAATAACTATTTGTATGAACAAGATAATATGCAGTGGGGCATTATTTTATAGCCTTGATACAAAACGTTTTTTATTATTACACAGAGCCAAGGGTAAAAAAGGCAATCTTTGGGGACTAGTTGGCGGAACCAACGAAGGAACAGAAACTCCGTGGGAAGGTTTGCGTAGAGAAATAGACGAAGAAATAGGTCCAAAAGATCTTAAAAAAACAATCCCACTCGAAACATTTATCAGCAACGATGACAGATTTTTATTTCACACGTACTTGTGTGTTGTTGATAATGAGTTTATACCTACACTAAATGATGAACACAACGGTTATGCCTGGGTAAGTTTTGGAAACTGGCCCAAGCCCTTGCATCACGGTTTACATAATACTTTAAAAAGCAAAGTAAACACAGACAAACTAAAAACTGTTATTCATCTAGTTGATCTAATGATTGAGTAAACTGTTCATACAACCAGTTGAAGTCGTTGATCTTTTTGAGAGAATCCGCATCATCTTTGTATGTCTCGCCATACAGCTTGCCAGCAACGGCACCAGCAATGGCATATTTTCCAAACGGTTTATCTGAGCCTTTGGTACACCAAGCATCTAGTCTAAACTGTGTTTCTTCGTCAACTTGTCTATCAATACTGCGACTTGCTAGTTTAGCACACTCTCTAAATCCACTGCGCCATGCACTGTATTCGTCTGTGTTAAATGCTGTTTTGTTGCTCATTTCAGGTATTGCTTTGAAGTTTTTACTAATACTTGTAGTCATATCAGCACTGTTAACATCAACGTTTCTTGTTAGTTCAGTTGGCAGTAGTTTTACACCACCGTAGCCATAAACCAAACTATTAACAGGATTGTAGCTTCGCCATACATAGACTGTGCTTCTTCCGTCAATGTCGTATTGTGCAATTTGATAATCAAAGTTAAAAGTGTCTAGTATTTCTGCATCAGCATCGACTACCCAAAACATTTCTGTTTCACATAGATTGGCAGCAGCAATGTGTGCCTGGTGAATGCCTTTTATTCTATCAACACGTTTTGCATTAGGATATTTTTTCTTGAGTAGTTCATAGTTGGCATCAGCATTTGTTTCGCCGTTGCTAATAAACACAATATCATAAGGTTTGGGCATACTTACAACTCGATCGTATTCTTTTTTAATAGCAAAAAATCTGTAATCAATTTCTCGTTGTGTCAATATACTATGTTTGGAAGTTAGACTAACACCATCGTAGTATTCGCCATTTTTCCAAACATGATTTATTTTACGTTCGTATTGATTGTGATAACTTATATAAAAGTTTGGATCAAAGTTGTCGTTGATTATAACATTGTCATTGGTAATAAAGAACATATCGTTGTCTGATTGTTCCAATGCTGCTTGATAATCATCATAGTTGTTTACAGCAAACATAGGATACGGTTTAGGATTACTTGCTACAATATCCCATTCTTTTTTCTTAATATAGAATCTATGCTCTACTTCTTTTTCGCTTGCCAACAGGTTTTTACTAAACAATACTATACCGTCTGTGTGTTTGCCATTTAGAAAAACATGATTGATTTCTCTATCGTAACGATTGTGATGACTAAAATACAAATCAAAATCAAAGTCGTTGCTGATGTCTACATCACTGGGTATGCCCCAAAACATTTCAGAAGTTGATTCATACAATGCTCGTGTATAGTCTTCATAGTTGTTGATTGTAAAACGATCATACAACACAGGCATTGAAGCAATAACATTGTGTTCTTTTTTATTTAGATAAAATCTATTTTCAACTTCTCGTTGACTTATTTCTACTGTTGTACTAAACAATACAATACCGTCATAACTGTCTTTGTTTAAAAACACATGAACAGTATCTCTATCCAATACGTTTGAATCACTGAAATAATCGTCCCATGCAAAGTTTTTATCCGGTACTACATCACCGGGTATACCCCAAAACATATGAGTTGTACTTTGCTTTTTAGCTTCAAGATAGTCGTCGTAAGAATTGATAACGAATCTTTCAAAAGATTTACTCATACTCACAACTTGTTGATGCTCAATTCTATTTGCTAAAAATCTATATTCAATCTCTTTTGCTGTTACAGGAGCATGTTTGCTAAACAAAACTACTCCGTCATACTTGTTTTCATTTAGCCAGACATGATTGGATTTTCGTTCTTGGCTGTGATGATCAATATAATAATCAAATACTGTTTGGTCAGTTACTTCAATATCCTGTGGAACACCCCAGAACATTTCTGTAGTGCTTTTGTTGAAAGCTTCCAAGTATTGTTCATATGTGTTGATTTCAAACCGATCGTATTGTCTTGGCTTACTAGCCATAATACGAATCTCTTTTTTGTTAACAAAAAATCTATGCTGTAGTTCTTTGTCAGTAACTTCATAGTTTTTAGGAACAAGAGCAACACCGTCTAACTGATCAATATCGCCATTGCCAAAAACATGAACAAAATCCAAACTCCATTCGTCTGGCTCGTAACTAAACTGGAATGTATCTCTAACCAAAACATCATCATAAACCAGCCAAAACATATCTGTATAGCTTTGTTGTTTTGCTTGTTCAAACGTATCTACTACTTGAACATTTGGAAAACGTTTGATCAACTGATCGTGAGATGTCCTATCATTACCGATGTAAAAAATATCAAACTTAGGCTTGCCTTTGTATGCATCGTAATCGCCGCAAATGTAACTGTGTTTAACCATAGGTGTAAACTCATCAGCATCAGTTGGTACAAGACGTACTTTGTCCCAATCTTTTATTTTTCTACTCTTTTTGTATACATACGGAAATGCATGAACACTCTTATGATGCTCTGGCTGTGGTCGGAAATACCAAGGAAAACTATCATACACTTTGATACTGGAATCAACTACCCACACATATTCTGTTTGATAATCAGATACTTTGGAAATATCATCAACAACAGGATATCTATCAAAAATGTGATTTTTTAAATGATCCTGTGCATTGTGTTGATGTGTTCCAAAACGTTCAAATCTCTCTATTGCTCTCATAATGTATTTGCCTTGATTCCAAAATGTGCTGTCTTTATATCAGCATCTACCCACACATCATATCCGTGGTAGCCTGCTTGATTGCAAAAATAAATGTCTTCGCCGCCAAAGTTGTCTAGCTCTCGGTTGTATTCATGACTAAACCAAGGTTTTGGAAGATTGTTGTAAACTTCAGCAGTTGTTAACATACATCCCATGCCAACTGCCCACACTTGATGTAGTCCAGTTTTTTCTTCTAATCGACGGTCAATGTTTTTAGGATCTGTAAATGCTACGCTTCTCTGAGGCAAATATCGTGTACTGTAGTTTGCTGCTACAATATGTTTGTTATGACTGAGTAGTTTTTCAAACACGTTAGGCGGAAAGTGGATATCACTATCCAACCACAATAGATGTGTTGAGTTATTGTCCAATGCTTGCTTTGCTAACTGTGTTCGTGATTCGGCAATAACACTGCCACAAACAATATTCAAATCAAAGCTAATTTGTTTTTCAGTTAGCTTGTTGGTTAGATAACAAAGACTACGAGCAAAAGCAGTATGAACCTGATCTCGAGCAGGTACACAGATTCCTAAATGCATTTTAAACCATTGTACTAGGAATAGTTTCTGCGTTTAAATCTTTTTCTGCGGATACAGTTAGTTGATTCCAGCTGCGAGCAGAATTAGTTGCTACTTTAACTGCTGCTTGAAAGTCTTCTGCTGAAAGGTTTGCCATTGCTAACATGTTTTCAGGCTGAACTTTTCCAAGTGTTAATAGGTCGGCACCTGCTGCTCTACCTAGTTTTTCAATCCAATGTAACCTATCATCGTCAGTAGGAATGTCCATAGCTTCAACGGCTGCTTCAACTTCAGACATCAAATCGTCTTCTAGTGCAAGTTCTTTTACTAATGCTAGTTTACGTGCTTTTGTATATTCTTGTGCTAAATCTACGTTTAGTACTTCGTATAATGTTTTCATAGTGTGCTCCTTAAGGTAAAATAGGGAAGTAATAACCACCAAAGCTACTACTCATACTAATAACGCTACCTGCACTAATACCAATGTATGTTCCAAGCACACTGATAGTATAGCTACTGGCTTGGCCGCCGCTTACAAAGTAGTTGCGGATGTCGCTCATTGATATTGTACTGCCTGTGGGTGGTAGTGCCATTTACATTCCTATTTTATTTACAATAACACACTATTTAAGTTATGTCAACTGAGAGTAGCCAAAAAGATGGCTACCCTATTTTTATTTATCCAGTAGCTTTTGTACCATTGCTTTCAACTCATCGATTTGACTTTGTTGTTCTTTGATTGCCTCTACTAACAATGGAACCATTTTTTCGTACTTAACAGTTTTATATTCTACGTCAACGCCTTCTGTATAAGAAATAGGAGCAACTGATACAATTTCTGGAAGTATTTGTTCAACTTCTTGAGCACTTAATCCAACCTGTAGTTTTTTATTATCGTATCCTAAAGATTTAGCAGTTTCATTTTCGGTATAGTAATAACCATTAAGAGCAGAAACTTTATCAACTGCATTTGTAATTTTGCCTTTGAAATCTTTTAAACGAGCATCCGAATAGTACGCAGTGATTTCGTTTGTAGCTTTAATATCACCAGTTACATGGAATGTTAATGATGCCTCTGTGCCTTCAACAATAAATGCATTTCCTGATCCAAATGCATCGCCATCACTGTGAACATAATATATTGTTCCATTTTGAGTCGGAGTTGTCTGATCGCTAAAGTTAATGCCGGCGCCGCCGCCATTAGTAGAGTTTTGTATTAATAATCTATTTCGACCAGCACCTCTTAGAGTGATAACACCGGAAGCAGTGTCATTAGCATTACTACGTAAAAACGCTGTACTATCAAGGCCATCTAGTGTGTTAGCATCATCAGCGCTAATACCAGTTAGACCACTACCGTCACCTGTAAATGCGTTTGCACTTACGTTACCAGTGATGCTGATACTGCCAGTGCCACTTAGTGTGCCAGTGAAGCTGTCGTTTGTATCGCTGCGTAGGAAACTGCTGGCTGGTAAATCCTGTAATAGATCAGCATCAAGCCCACTACCAACGCCATCGTTACCACTGTGCCACACAGTATAGTTGGTTGATCCATTTTGGAATATTAATCCATCCAAACCGCCATCTATTTCGAGTGCAGTATTAGCGCCTTCGTTTTTGATGTACAAACTATCGTCACTGTCTCTGTACTGCATGTAAGCACGTCTTGTAGTTGACTGATACCAACTAATATAAGGATTACCACTAGCACTTGTATCAGCCATACGAATCATTTCGTCGCCAGCGTGACTCATTGTTAGTAGCCCGGTCATGGTGTCAGCAGCATTGCTTCTCAAATAATCACTAGCAGCTACGCCACCTAATGAATCTGCATCAACACTAGTTAGTCCACTACCGTTACCAGTAAATGTACTTGTGCCAATATTAACATTGCCAAAGCCACTTGTTATACTACCTGCGTCTAGTGCGCCTGTACCAGTAACATTACTGTATGTTCCAGTTAGTCTACCGTTTGGCACAGTTCCACTTGCTAGGTTGTTGGCACTCAGCTGTTGTATTCCACTACCGTTGGCTGTGTTAAGCGAACCTGCATACAGAGCACCAGCAACACCCATGCCACCGCCTACACGAACAGCACCTGTTGTGGTGTTTGTAGCAGCACTTGTATTACTAAATGTTTTGACACCTGCCATTGTTTGTGTGCCACCTAGTCTAGCCCCGTCGACTGTGCCACTACTCAAGTTACTTGCGTTTAGTGAAGTTAATCCGCTGCCGTTACCAGTAAATGTACTTGTGCCAATGTTGATATTGCCAAATCCGGTAGTAATACTACCGCTGTTTAGCTCGCCAGTTCCTGTAATACTTGCTTGGTGCTGTGTTACACCACTTGCTTGAATACGTGCATTTGGTATTGTGCCGCTGTTCAAGTTAGTGGCATTTAGTGCTGTTAAGCCACTGCCGTTGCCTGAGAAGATACTAGTACCAATATTGATGTTTCCAAATCCTGTGCTAATACTACCTGCATTTAGAATACCTGTGCCTGTAATACTCAACTGGTGCTGTGTAACACCTGTTATTGCAATACGTGCATCTGGAATAGTGCCACTTGTTAGGAATGCTGCACTCATATCACCGATAAAGTTATCTGCACGTATGTCTTTGTTTACATACAATCCACCAGTCATTTTAACTGCTGCACTGCCGCCTGCAAATGTAGCACCTGTTGCATTTGTAGCATCAGTAAATGTTACAAGAGCATTAGCTGCTAGACTTGTAAATGCACCGCTTGCAGGTGTAACGTTACCAATCGGAGTGCTGTTGATTTGGCTAACAATCAAGTCACCATCGATATACATATCGTTGTTTGTGCGTAGGTCAAGTCTTACAACCATTTCGCCTAAGTCGCCTGCTAAGTCAGCAGCCGCTTTTGTGTCACCTACTACAATCTCTGTTGCTGCCTGTGCCATTGCAAGTGTTGTAACATTATCTTTCAACAAGTTGAACACACCAGTTTCGTCAGTGTCTATAGTATTGCCATTGACTATTAAGTTGCCATCCAACAATGTAGTTGCATTAGCAATATTAAATGTTCCTGTTGCTGCACCCATGTTAATAGCAGTTGCTTCACCAAATGCGTTAACTGTTGTTGCACCTGTATTAGCAAGAGTAAATGTGCCGCCGCTTACACTCAAGTCACTTAGTCCACCAATCTGTAGGTTTCCTGTAACTTCTAAATCATTGTTGATAGTAGTTGTACCTGTGCTTGCACCAATGCCAATGTCTGTACCAGCGCCAAATGCATTAATAGTTGTAGCATTGGTATTGAATACATTGAAGCTTGTACTTGAAGTATTAACTGCTGTTGCAAAGATTGGGCTTGTGTTAAGCACCAAGTTTCCTGTACCTGTTTCGTCGCTGATAACACCTGCAAGTTGAGCACTTGTAGTTGCAGCAAACTGACTTAGATTGCCTCTATTAGCAAGTGTGCCACTAGTTGGTAATGTAACATTAGTTGCACCTGTAGTAGTTACGCTTAGTGTATGTGCACCTGTGTGTGTAAAGTTGCCACCAAGTGTAATAGTTTTGGTACCGTTGTTTACGCCTGTGCCACCATATGTTGGACTAATAACAGTACCGTTCCAAACACCTGTGTTGATTGTGCCAACTTGTTGCAAACTACTGTTAACAACTGCGCTACCAAGTGTTGTACTGTTGAGTACACTAGCATCATTAATGTAAAATGCTTTGCCACTTGCTAGATTAAAGTCTTCACTACTATCCCAACTTGTGTTTGTGTTATCCCATGTTAAACTTGCATTTGCACCATCTACAAGTATGCCTGCACCATTAGCTGCTACGCCGTCTGCTGCACCACTTGCTACAACAATCTGTAAATCGTCTACTGTGAGTGTTGTACTGTTAATCGTTGTTGTATCACCATTAACTGTAAAGTCTCCAGTAACAACAAGGTCATGTCCAATAGTAGTTACGCCGCCGTTGTCACCGCCGGTGCCGATGTTTACAGTGGTTGCTGCTCCAAATGCGTTAATAGTTGTAGCATTAGTATTGAGAAGATTAAACGTAGTAGCATTGGTTGTTATATCTCCGCCGTCTACATTTAAATCTAAATCAATGTCTACATTGTTATGAACTGTAGTTGTACCTGATGCAGCACCTATTTCAACTGTTGTAGCTTCGCCACCCATGTTAATAGTTGTTGCTGTATCATCTAACAACGCAACAGTTGTTTCGCTTGTGCTTACTACTGCATCAACTTCGACTTCGCCTGTGAATGTTGCTTTACCACTTGTATCAATGCGTAAACGTTCTGTTGGTGTGTGCTGTATATCACTTGTGGTGCTTACTTCACCTGTGCTAACAACAACATCGCCTCCGGTGGCATTACCTGTACCAAGACCACCTTGGATAGTAACTTCACCTCCGCCGATGTCAGTGCCTACACCGTTTTCGCCTTTTACTGTTGCATCAGTTGGTGTAGCACTTGCGCCCGAACTTCCTAGTATTACATTTTTGTTTCTAATGATCATACTGTTGTCAATAACAACTGTTCCAGCAATAGGAAGCAGCGGATCAGCAGTTACGTTTGCATCAGTTTGTATTGTAAATGATGTTGCATTATCTGTAGCACCTGTTACTGGCCATGTACCATCTAAGTTAGTAATACTACTGCTAGCAATGTTGATTGTGTCGCCAGTTTTTACGCCTAGTGTTAGAGGTGTGTATGTAAATGTAAGTGTTGTTCCTGTTAGAATCGTACCGGTTGTGTCATTGCTTAGATAGATAAACTCGTCAGTAACACCACTTACAGTAGTATTACTTGGAATACTACCACTACCTGTAATAATCATACCAGCCAAAATGCCTGTAGTATCAGACATTGGAACTTCAGTTTCGTTGTTGCCTACTACAGCATTTGTAGTTTGTGTTAAATCAGTTAAGTTAATAACAACATTTTGACTTACAGTAGCTTCGTAGCCTGAAACAAAACTTGTCAATGATCGATTATCTGAACTGGAACCTATCTTAATATTAGCAGCATCGCCGCCGATTTCTAAACTTGTAACATTGTCGTTGTAAAGACTACCGTTACCTGTACTGCTTGATGTAAGTTTTGCTGAACCAACATCAAGACCTTCTGACAGGTCTAGTGCTGTGCCCCACTCTGGCGTTGTACCATTTGACTTTAAGAACGCATTGTTTCTACCAATGTTTAGAGTGTTTAAAGTACCAGTTGTTTCAGCATACAACATATCACCTCTTGCATAAGTGGTAATGTTGGTTCCGCCTCTTGTAACTGGAACAGCACTGGTTAGGTTTGCTGGATTTAAGAAATATGCACTATCCAAACTGTCCAATGTGCCAGCGTCTACTACACCGTCTCTAATGAATACTTCGCCGCTGCCGTCAGTGTTAACATTAAATTGTGATTGTAAGAATTTACTTACACCCAATGTTGAGAATGTTCCTAATGCATCAAAATCAGTATTGGAAATACCAATACTAACTGGATCGCCGTAGAACTCGCCACTCAAGCTACTGCCTGTTAGAGTAATCGGATTATCTGTAGTAGTTGCTTTTTTGATACTTTGAACAACAGTTTTGTAACTGCTGTCACCAAACAATGCGCTATCGCTGTTGGCAATGCCTGTAGCACCTAATCTACTTGGAGAAATTGTACCTGAAATAATGTTTTCAGCATCAATATTTGTAGCTGCAAGACTGTTCCAGTTGTCTTTGATTCTACTCGATGTGTTGATTACTGTAGTAACTTGAACATTATTTTTAATAACACTTACACTACCGACACCTGTTCCGTCAAGGTCTTTGGCGTTGGTTACAAGTCCGTTGATACTGCTTAGAGCATCCGAACGTAGTTCGTGTAATGTAAAGCTGTTGGTTGTTACACTACCTACAAAGAATCTACTTCCTGACGGTATTGCATCACCTATCACTGTTGGTAGACTGTTTACTGTTGATCCGTCTGACAAACTTTCAAGACGTATAGCATCACCTGTAGTATATCCATGTCCTACTACTACTACACTATTATCTGTTAGGTTTACAGTGTAACGTGTTATTGTATGTATGTTGTTTGGTGGTGTACTAGTAAACTCAACTTGATTGAGCAAACTGAAGTCTTCGAATAACTCAATTGTATCTCCGTCGATTGCTTTTACATAGTAAACATTATTATTCAACAAGCCACCAATTGGTGTAGTACCAGCTGTTGTATATGTAACTGGATCACCATTGCCGTAACCGTGACTAGAAATACTGATTCGATAGTTTGTATAGTCAACATCGCCGCCGCCTGCTAGTGTACCAGCAGCAAATGTTTGAGCATTTGTGTCATCAAGGTTAATGTCTTTAGCTTCGGATACAGCACTGTTGTCTTCTACAAAGTCAATACTAGATGCACTAGCAACAAACAACTCGCCGCCTAAGATATTCACATAAGCACGCTTTTCAACCGAGGTTACTTCTATCTCAAAACCGCTACCTGTACCGCCAACATTAGATGCCGAAACACTCAATAAGTCTCCTATGGCATATCCTGTGCCGCCTGTTTTGACATCAATGTCAGTGACTTGGCCTGCTGTAACTGTAATGTCAGCAGTTGATCCAGTACCAACACCTGTGGTTGCTGTCAATGGAACATTAATGTAAACTTCGGTTCCGGCGATTGGAGTATATCCACTGCCTCCTGTAATGTTTGCGTTATCAACGTTGGTTAATACACCGTAGCGTGTTTCGGTAACAGCACCTTGTGCATTACCGTCAGCACTTGTAACAATAGTTCTTGCTGTACCTGTAACACTAGCACTTGCTTTGGTTGGATCTGTACCGTCTACATTAGCATATGTAAATGTAGTAGCTGTTGGCACACTCAAAACCAATGTATTTTCATTAAACGTAGTGTCTTCGTTTATCAATACTTGAACATTGTTTCCTATTGCAAGGTTGTGGGCGCCACTGGTTGTTGCTGTAGC
>P_2C_Liq_3_UnCtyDRAFT_100044_pt1 | contig 31192 bp, 33 predicted proteins | sample Pon2CUnioCityCA_3_FD_9720 | JGI IMG/M metagenome (IMG submission 9720)
TGCTTGTTGGCATTGGTCTTGGCGCGGGCTTTTTTCTTTTTGGGGGCTCGTCTCTCACGCCGAGTGATGAAATCGAGCAAATTATTGAACGTAAGTTGAAAGAAAGTGGTCAGCTGCCCGAAGGGGACGAAGAGGTAGCCGAAGAGGGCGAAGAAGAGCCGGCTCTCAACAAAAAAGAAGCGCCTGAGGTGGATACTTTCATCACAACCTATTTTGAATTTGAGGGCAATTTTACAACCAACCTGCGCAATTCTCGCAAGTTCTTGCAGCTTGGGGTTGGGGTTTCAACGCAATATGATGAAACTGTGATTGAACACGTTCAAACGCACCAATTGGCTTTAAGGTCTGAAGTTCTTGGCACGATCAGTGAGTTCACTGAAGAAGAGATCCAGGGCAAGGCAGGACGTGATATGTTGGCGGTGAAAATGGCGGAGGCCATCAATGCTAAGTTAGAGCTTCTTGAGGGGTTTGGTGGCATTGAAAACGTTCACTTCACTTCTTTCGTGTTGCAATAAGGGGCACGCAGATGGCGTCTTCAAAGAAACTTACCTCGGATGAAGTCAACGCTCTGATTGACGGCTTGGGCGATGAAACCTCATCGGCTTCATTGGGCGGTGATGATGGCCATGTGGATGTGCGCCCGTTTTCGTTCGGCTCCGATGACCTATCGCTCTTGGGGGATTATTACGCGCTGCGCATGATAAACGAGCGGTTTTGCCGTTTTGCACGCAGCGTGTTTCTGCCTATGTTGCGCATTCAACCGCGGATTTCGTCTTTCCCGCCAGAGGTGAAAACCTTTGACGAATATACCAGTGATGCGGAAAGCTTTATGAGCCTCACCACAAGCCGTATGGAAGAGCTGCGCGGAAGTAGCCTTTTGGTTGTGGCGCCTGCATTTATCTCGCTTCTGACGAATTCATACTATGGCGGCACGGCTGTGCGCTCGTTGCGCCGCCCCACCGGAGAATTCACGGCAACCGAGCAGCGCGTTATTGAGATCGTGACAGAAGGGTTGATGAGTTCTATGCAAATGGCATGGCGCGACCTCACGCCAGTGTCTTTTTCGGTGCAGGGCCATGAAGAAAATATGCAGTTCGCCTCATTCGTCGACAACAGCGAAACTGTCATTGTCTGCACCTTTTTGGTGCAGCTTCCCGGAAATGAGCCGGCAACTTTCGATGTGGTCTATCCGCTTCAAACACTGAAACCGATCGCCTCTTTGCTGCGATCACGGGTCCAATCTGAATTTGTCGATGATGATATGTCATGGCGTCAAAAGCTGGAACGCGCAATTTTGAATATTCCGCTGATGGTCACAGCAGAATTGGCCAAGCCAAAGGTTTCAATGCGCAATCTTTTGCGCTTGCAAAGTGGTGATACTTTCCCAATTCAGCTTGCCGATGGTGTGAAAGTTCTTGTTGAGGGTAAGGATATTTTCAATGCTGAATTGGGCCAAGTTGGCCCGCAAGCCGCGCTTCATTTGCGCGAACGTATTAAAGCAAACAAAGACAATGTTTAGAAAGGCAGTCTGATGTCAGATGAAAACCAAGTTACTGAAGAGGCCAGCATTGCGAAGCCCGAGCGTGATGGCAGCGAGAACCTGCGAGTTCTTGAAAACATTGACGTGCAAATGACAGTAGAGGTTGGCCGCTCTGAAATCACCATCCGAGATCTGTTGCGATTGAGCGAAGGCTCGATTTTGGAGCTTGATCGGCTGGCGGGTGATCCGTTGGATATTCTCATCAACGGGACAATGATTGCTAAGGGCGAGGTTGTTATGGTTGGTGAACGTTTTGGCATTCGGTTTGGCGAAATTGTTGAGCCAGAAAAGCGCGTAGAGAGTATTTAACCTTTGGGCTGTCATTTTTTTGGCAGTGAAAGGCATTCAAAAATAAGACTTTATATCAAATGGTTATCAGATAATTAACGTGCGGCCTTTGAGGTGGCACGTTTCCTGCTTCTTTCTCGTGAGATAGAAGTAAGGCAAAGACAGTGGATATTCAGCCCTTTCAAATCGTTACAGTGGTGGTCTTCTTGGCCATCCTGTTGGCGGCCCAGTTGCTGCTGAAGCGTCTGCGCACGGCGGGTGGCCTGCCATCCTCAGCAAGACGTATGGAGGTCCTTCAAAACTTGAGTGTTGGGCCCAAGGAGCGCCTCTTGTTGGTGCGGGTTGACGGCGCAAACTTTTTGGTTGGTGTGCCGCGCCATGGTCCGTTGACACTTCAGCCACTCGCGCCAAACAGCACTGAGGTGACTTATGTTTAGGTTTTTCGCACTCTGTTTCATCAGCCTTATCGCGCTGGCACCTGCTACTTTGGCGCAGGGCTTCGACATTTCAGGGCTTCCAGCTCTAAACACCACACAATCGGGTGAGGGCGAGATGACATACTCGCTGTCGCTACAGATCTTGGCCTTGATGACTGCATTAACGCTTTTGCCGTCGCTCGTGCTGGGTATGTCGTCATTCACCCGCATAATTATTGTGCTGTCGATTTTACGGCAAGCCTTGGGCACACAACAGACGCCGCCAAATCAGGTGCTCATCGCAATCGCCTTGTTCTTGTCGCTGTTCATCATGCAGCCAACCCTGACACTGATATATGACAACGCTTTGTCGCCGTTCATGTCAGAGACACTTCCCGCGGATCAAGCCATTGCCCGCGCTTCAACCATCATGAAAGATTTCATGGTTTTGAACACCCGTAGTGACACGCTTTTGATGTTTTCCGATATGGCGGGCGCTGAGGCCTATGAGAGCAATGCTGACATCCCGTTTTCAACCATCTTGCCGGCGTTCATTACATCTGAGCTGAAGACGGCCTTTCAAATCGGGTTTCTTCTTTTCCTACCGTTCTTGGTTATCGATATGGTGATTGCCTCAATCCTGATGTCATTGGGGATGATGATGCTGTCACCGATGTTGGTGTCGTTGCCCTTTAAGCTGCTTTTGTTTGTTCTGGTCGATGGCTGGGCCATGACAGTCGGGTCGCTGGCGGCCACTTTTGCAATGCAGTGAGGTCTCATGGATTTTGATAACAACATTGAATACCTCCGACTTGCCTTCTGGCAAATCATTCTCGCCGCAGGCCCCATTTTGGGCGTGGCGCTGGCGATCGGTTTGTTTATTGGTGTTTTGCAGGCCGCGACTTCGATCAATGAGATGACATTGAGTTTCGTGCCAAAGCTCATCTTGGTGCTGCTCACAATGGCGCTTCTGTCAGGGTTCATGATGACGCAATTGACAGATTACTTTGCCTTCATTTTTGAAGAAATCGTGGCTGTCGGGAGATGATACCGATCAATTCCATATCTTTGGCGGGTTTGCCGGGTATGCCTTTGCAGGCCTTGTTTGATGTTTTCCTGCAAGTGTTCTTGGTCAACCTCCGCATCGGTGCTTTTCTGATATCGGCGCCGTTTTTTGGCTCGCGTATGGTGCCTTTGCAAATCAGAATTGTTTTCTCAATTGGGCTTGGATTGTTTATCATGAGCCAGATCGAGGCGCCTGATGTCGCTGTTTTGACGTCGTTTTTTGTGGTGCCCTTGGTGTTGCAAGAATTGGCCATTGGGCTCTGCGTTGGGCTCTGTATGACAATTATTTTTGCGTCCGTCGGCTTGGCGGGTGAAAAAATCGCGGCGTCTTCAGGCTTGTCTTTTGCCATGCAAGTTGATCCGAATGGGGGCGGGCAAACGCCAGTGATCAGTCAGATTCTCACCCTGTTTTCGCTGGTCATTTTTTTTGCGCTCAACGGCCATATGCTGGTGCTGGCTTTGATGATTGAAAGCTACACATTGGTGCCCATTGGTGCCCCGCTGCTTTATGGGGCAATGTTTCAAACAGGGATAGATGCCGCTGGGTTGATGTTTGCCTTTGCCGCAAGCGTCATGCTGCCGATTGTGGCGGTGTTGTTTATTATTAACTTGGCCATTGGCATTATTACAAAATCTGCGCCGCAGCTTAATTTGTTTTCATTCGGCTTCCCGATCACAATCCTGAGCGTATTTGTGCTCCTTGTTTTATCTGTCACGCCTTTAGCTTGGTCTTTTTCAGATCTGATTGAGTCGACAATGGCCGTTTTGAAAACCCTTATCGAAAGTATGCCCAATGGCTGAAGATGGTGATGAGAGCCAAGAAAAGACAGAGGACCCAACTCAGCGGCGCTTAGACAAAGCGGCGGAAGATGGCGAGGTGTTGTCATCCAAAGAGATGTTTGTTTTTGCCACCATGGCGATGGGGATCGCGATGATCTACGCCTTGTCGATCTATATCCCGTCTCAGATTGGTCATTGGATGTCATTTTTCCGGTTTGGCGGCCTCGATAAAATGGACAGCCAGATTTTGACGAACCTTGGCCATGCGCTTTGGATCTTTATTGTTGTGTCGGCAATTATTGGTCTGCCCATGCTTGTTGCTGTATTGGCAACCCAAGGGGCGATCGGGGGCGGTGTTAATTTTACAGCCAAAGCCATGGCCTTTAAAGGCAATCGCATCAATCCTTTGAGCGGGCTCAAGCGTATGTTCTCGGTCAAAGGGTTGGTTGAACTGGCCAAGGCTGTCGCCAAGGTTGTCTTTCTTGGCGCTGCCTTTGCGGGTGTTATCTGGGTGCTCCTGCCGACAGTCTTGCGCCTCACCAGCACAGGCTTGACGGCAGCCTTATATGAGGTGTTCTGGGGCACGATGCTGGCGTTGGCCGCGTCTCTTATTGTCCTGGGTGCGATTGCGGCCCTTGATTTGGCCTATGCCATGCACACCCATATGCAAAAGCTGCGCATGAGCCGGCAAGATATGAAAGACGAGCACAAGCAAACTGAGGGCTCGCCCGAAGTCAAATCGCGCATCCGTCGCTTACAGATGGAAGCCAGCCGACGTGCATCCGAGCAAGGTGCGGCAGTTGAAAATGTGGCTGAAGCCACTGCCATTATTACAAACCCCACACATTTTGCTGTAGCGCTGAAATATGTCCCGGGTGAAACGCGCGCGCCGATCATTTTGGCAATGGGTCGTGGGAAAATGGCGGAGCGTATCATCGCGAAAGCAAACGAGCACGACGTCACAATCTTCCGAAGCCCGCTATTGGCACGTGCGCTATATTTCACTGGCGATATTGGGCAAGAGATCACCGATGGTGTCTACACGGCGGTTGCGGCGGTCTTGGCTTATGTGTTCCGCCTTGATCGAGGCGAGACGCCTGAGGAGCCTTGGGTCGATATTCCGAATGAACTGCAATTTGATGAAAACGGTAAATCTCTGGGTGGGGAGACATAAACATGAGCAGCAAACGAACGCGCAGCATGGGCGAAATGATCTCGACAGTTTGCTTTTTTGGGATGTCAGCCTGGATTGCACTTGAGGCGCTTGCATTGATGAGCGTTGTCCCCAGTTGGCAGATCTATGGCTTGTTTGGTGCCTCTATCATGTGCCTGCTCGGGGGATTGCGGTTTGTTATTGCTGATATGGTTGCTGCGCTTCAGCGGAGATTCAAATGAGTTCAGGGGGGGCTCATATCGCTTGTGGTCGGTGCACGTATTACTTTGTTACCTTTGATGTGCAGAGACCTCACGGGTGTAAAAAATTTGGTTTTAAGTCGCAGAGATCGCCCAGTTTGGAAGTTTTTGCAGCAACTGGCACGAAATGTGCTCAATTCAATGAGAAATTTCCGCCATCACGGCGTGCATCACAGAAAACTATCAGGAGGCGGGGATGACGACCCAAACGAAAGCTGTCGAAGAGGGCATCAAGATCGCGTTGGACGCAGCCGATGCAGCAACCAATGTCACTGATGAGTTCGCGCGTATCAAACAAGATTATTCTGCCGTGGAGGGCGAGGTGAAAAAACTATATAAGAACGCCACAATTGTTTTTGCCAGCTCGGCTGCCGCCAGCCTTATCGCCGTTCTTGCTGCTTCGATGATGTATTATCGCACCATGGAAACCATGGAAACCAGCAACAACACGTCGCTTGAGGCATTGGTCATATTCGCGGAAAATGTCGATAAACTTGCATTGGCAACCACATCACTTGATGAAGCACTTACCAAACAATCCGAAATGTCTGAGACAGCGGAAGCCACCAATATCGCTGTAAGCCGCATTGAGGAAAGTCAGGCGGAAGCTCAAGAAATAACAGCAGAAGGCTTGGCTGAGCTNTCAGAAACCACGACAGCAGCGGTGTCGCAATTTAGCACAGCAATGCTTGAAAAATTTGATGCCGATTTGGCGCAACAGACCGATACAATTTCTCAAGCGCTGGCCTCGCTTGAGGCGGCACAAAGTGCGCTTTCTGCCAGTCTTGCGGCACAAGATAACCCCTCAAGTGCCGATGCCGCCCCAAATAAAGAACTGACAGCAAAGCTGGAGACGGTCCTTATGCTGCAAAGAGAGATTTCTGCGAAAATCACAGCCGCCAACAGCCCGCCGCCCAAATCGCGCAAGCGCCCAACGCCAACTGCGACAGCCAAGCCAAGGCGCACATCGGACGCGCCCATCACCTTCCCATAAACCTGGTCAAAGCGCTGAGGATGTAACATGGCCCTTGAAAATTTCGCTGATGAAGCGCCAGCGAGCGCCGCACAGCCCCCCCAATTTTTGAAACTTCAGAAAAGTGGGATGGGGCGGTTGGCGGTTGCTCATCGTATGCGCGAAGGGGATATCTTGGTCGCTATAGACGGCGATCTATTCTTGGGGGATGGCGAAACGCTCAAGAGTGCTTTTGAAGATTTTGACCCAACAGAGCCTGACATCGCGTGGCTGATTACGTTTTGGCGCGACGGTGTCTTCTTCAGCGTCTGTTTTGACCAGCCGCTTAAAGCGAAGTTTGATTTTGCAACGCCTGAGGAGGCTGTTCAGGTTGTGGACGGATTTAAGAGCCTCAAATTCGGCCCTATTGAGAATTATCAGAACTTCGAAGTCTTTAAAGACTTGCACAGAAACGCTGCAATGCATGAAACACGTTCAGACAGTTTGGCTGGGATTGCTCCTGTCTTGTGGATGCTCAATCACCGCTTGTATTATCCAATGATTGCTATGGCGATTGTATATGCAATTACATTTTTGACGCATATTCTGTTGTTCTTGTTGGCCTATGGCATGACCTGCCTTTACGTGAAGCGCGCACAGCTTAATTTGCTTCGATCATATCATTTGTTTGAAAACAAATTTTATTGGTTCGTATTGGCGGGGCAAAGCGAGAACGAAGTGAGGGAAACGTGTCGCGAAATTGACCCTGAAATTAAATTTGCGTTCGACAAAACGGCAGAGCAGCCGAAATTAAACCGGCTTCAACGCAAGCAATTGCGAGAGGCCGAAGCCAAGTCGCAAGGCTAACGTTTGTCCATTTGAAACGCTTTTCGAAAAATTACGAAACGCAGGCCTAAAGTATTCCGCTGCGGGGACGTTGACCCTAGCAAGGGGATATAAATGCACTCTAGTTTTATCAATAGCCTGTCACTGGCCGCTTTGCCACGCCATCGCGTTCAAGCGCGCGCCATGTTGTTAGAGGCAGGCTGTGAGACAGACAGGGTCTTTCTCTTGAAAAAAGGCACGGCGCGTGGCGCAGATGGTGTTGTGTATCAGGAGGGGCACGTGCTCAACTTTAAAGAGTTTCTGGCGGCATCTCACTTTGTGACCCCGATTAAAGCGCAAACCGAATGTGATATTGTGCATATTCCCCGTGCACTGATCCGCGAGCGCCTGTGCATCGATGACCCGCTCACATGGACGATTGCAAGATGTTTTGCTGCCGAGGATCTTGCCCTACGAGGGGTCGGATAAATGGGAGAAGCATCCATCACACCTGTGCGGAATTTGCTGAGCCACGGTGAAGTCATGGAGCTGCTCCATTCTGAAGTGCTGTTTATTAAGGGAATGCCAGTAACGTCAATTTTTTTGGTCTCAAAAGGTACGTTGCTTGTGTTTTCAAATGACGGCTCAAAGCTCAGGCGCTGGGTTGGGCCGCAGCAAATTGTTGGCATCCATGACGCATTGATCAACGGAAAGTGGCAAGGTATCGGCGTGGCGCATGGAAAGGTTGAAGTTGTTGCTTTCAGTTTCCAAACGCTTCAAGACGCCTTGAAGAAAATTCCGCAGGCGCATCGCGTGTTGTTGGATGAGTTGTTTGCGAGTTAGGCAAGCCCTGCCACTGAAGCTGCGCGGCGACGTTGGAAAGACGACGGAATGCTTTGCATATCGCGGTATTTGGCCACAGTGCGCCGGGCAAGCTTAACGCCTTCTTTTGCCATGAAGTCTACGATTTTATCGTCGCTATAAGGGGCTGAGGGCGGTTCGGTTTCTATCAATTTCTTGATTTTGTATTTTATCGCCGAAGCGGCTTCAACGCCATCGTCGCCATTGCCTTGCAGCCCAACGCTAAACAAAGCTTTCAAGCGAAATGTGCCCTGTGGTGTCGCCATCATCAAGCCTGATGTCACACGGCTTACGGTGCTCTCGTGCACATCGATTGCCTCTGCCACATCGCGCAAAACCAATGGGCGTAAGGCACCTATGCCTTGCTCTAGAAAGGCTTGTTGGCGGCGGACAATCTCTGCGCCAATGGCCAGTGTTGTTGAATTGCGTTGCTCAATGGCGCGCCGCAACCAATTGGCGTCGGCGACCCGCTCCGTGGTGAATTTTTTATCATCGTCGCTTCGCAGGGATTTCAGAGCTGCTTTAGCAAGGGCCCGATTGATGTGAATGCTTGGCATTGTGCTGCGGTTTAAGTCTACTTTCCAACCGTCAGCGCTCGCTTGAACAATCAGGTCTGGCGCGCGTATGGGTTCAGCGGCCCCCTCAAAGACGCTTCCTGGTTTTGGATTAAAGCTGCGGAGCAGGCTAATCAATGTGCGCAACCTCTCCAAAGAAAGACCAGACGCTTTCTTTAAGGCTTTCATGTCGCCTTTGGCCAGCATGGGCAAATGGGCAAGAAGGCGTTCAAAATCTGTTGTGTCGTTGTCTTGTGCACGTGCTTGCAGCAAGAGACATTCACTCAATGAGCGCGCAAACAATCCTGCGGGCTCAAGTGTCTGCAACTTTATAAGCACTTGGCATACCAACGCTTCGGAGACGCGCAACATTAGGGCAATCTCCTCAACGGGTTGCCCTAACCAACCTGACGGCTCAATAGCTTCGGCTAACGCATAACCAATCATCCGTTCTTTTGGCTCGACGAGCAGCTGGTCAATTTCGCCGCAAACATACGCGTATAAAGAAGGTTTCCGCTCTTCAACCGTGGAAGCAATCATATCCCAATCTTGATGCGCCATGCCGCTGCTGGTTTTATTGCCCAAATCGAGCAGGCTAGATTCAAATGTGTTTTCGAGCGCCTCGTTGTTTAGCGGCGTGTCTTCGGCGGCTTCGCCAACTTTAATGTCGGTGGGCGTCACCGATGCTGCAACCGGCGTATCATATTCTTTCGTTGAGGCGCTTTCATGTAGAGTTGCGCTTTCAACATCCAAAAACGGGTTGTCGATGGACTGTTCTTCCAAAAACTGACCAAGTTCAAAATTGTTCATCTGCAACAACTTTATTGCTTGCTGCAATTGCGCAGTGATGACGATCGATTGTTTCTGACTGACTGTCTGTGATGCCGTGAATTTCATATCAAACCCTCCAGCCACGACAGTAGCGCAGGCATTTTGACCTCAAAAGTATTGAATTTGACGCCCCGGAAAGTTGGAAAATTGACGGATGTTAACAAATCCCTAACAAAATATGCTTTTGGAGCGCGCTATATCGTATGTCAAAAACCGGGCCTGTGTCCTTAAGCACACATCCGCCCATAATATTTGGACATGACGCGCATAAAGCCGGCACGTGAATGCACCCAAACCAATTTCTTTCAAATTTTTCTAAACATTTTGAAATTCGGTCGTTTCCCTATTCAGGAGCCAGACTGCAAGTGTCGCCAAGGTAATTTGAGGCCGTTGCGTTTTTGCTGCTCTTGGCACAAACCTAAGGGAGTCTAGAGATATGACTGTTATTAATACAAACACCGCGTCCATCAACGCACAGTACAACCTGAACAAGGTGAACAAAGAGATGGAATCTGCGATGGAAGCGCTGTCATCAGGCAAGCGTATCAACTCGGCAGCCGACGATGCAGCAGGTCTCAGCATCGCAACCCGCATGGAAAGCCAAGTGCGCGGCTTGAACCAAGCGATCACCAATGCAGCCGATGGCCAAAATATGCTCGCCACCGCTGAAGGCGCGATGGATGAAGTGACAAACATGCTCCAGCGTATGCGTGAACTTTCGTTGCAAGCGGCAAGCGACACAATGAACACGCAGGATCGCAGCAATCTCAACAACGAGATGGACCAGCTGAAAACGGAAATCGACCGCATTGTTGAAAACACACGTTACAACGACCAACTGCTTCTTGATGGGTCACAGCAGGGCACAACTTTCCAGATTGGTGCGAAAGCCAACGAAAGCCTGTCGTTCAACATCGCCGATATGAGCACAAGCGCGCTGGGTGCCTCGGCCTCCGCCCTGACAGGTTCAGGCTCAGTAAGTGCGACTGCCACAGGCACAGCAGCTGTTGAAAACGTGGTTAACCTTACGTTCAATGGTAATGATACGTACGATTTCACTCTGACGTTTGACAATAAGTCCACATCTGGCGCAACACTTGAGCAGCTAACAATCTCAAACGCTACAGTGTCGGGTTACTCTGCACAAGACATTGCAGACAAAATCAATACAGCTGTCGCAGCGACTTCAGCAACAGGCTACACTGGACGCGATCTGAGTGGTTTGGTTGAAGCTTCCGTGAGCGGCACAACCGTTACTCTCAAAAACAAGTCAGGAACTGAAATCGACATTACCAGCTTCGCATCAGATGGCGCTGGCACGATGACGGTTAATCCAGTCACAAATACAACGGCGGACTCTGTTACACTGGAGAATACGACCGAGCTGACAAGCGTGCTAAACACTGGTGGCACAACAGCCACCTCGTCTACAGCAACGCTGCAGCTTGAATCGGGCCATAGCTATCAGTTCCGCGTCAATGACACCTTGGTAAAGGTTGACGCCACAGATGCTGGTATCGCCAAAGCCACAAACGGTAACTTTGCAGGCCTTCTCGCCGATGTTGCGGCCGATATTGATGCGGCCATAGAAAACACAAGTGGTGCCGCGACGGGTGCGGTTGTCACGACAGGTTCGGTGACAACGGGCGGTTCTGAGACTCTACAGTTCCGTATGTCTGACACTACTGGGGCAGATATCCAAGTCTCTGGCTTCCAAAAGCTAACCTCTGCTGCGGTAGATCCAGGCTTCCTAACTGTGGAAGCTGATATTAGCACGCCTGCTCCAGAAATCATTGAGGCTGGAGAGTTTATTACCGCGGATCAAGCAACTGGTACGGGTCTCGCCATTGCTGCTGGGGATACGGGCAGAGTCCAGTTTTCTAACCAGGATCTGTCCTACACTTTCAGCTTCGCTGCTGATGGGTCTACCGATGTTGCCTATGTCATTGATGGGGCCACTAAAGATTTCAACGCCGAGCTTAGCCGTGTTGCTGATGAAATATCGGCTGCTGGTGGTGTGGATGTTACAGCTACCAATAATGGCGGTGTTCTCGAAATCGTAAACAACACTGGGGCTGCCTTGAGCTTCCTCGGAACGACGGCGCTCGCCTCACCTGGGATCGACGCTGTGACAGAAGGCGATGCATTCTTCCTACAAGGTACTGCCACTGATACTGATATTGGTGACGACACTGGTGTGATCACAATGGTTGATGGTAACATCGTGAGCTCTACAGACGGTGTTGAAGCGGAAGCTTCGCGGATGTCTTTGAGCTTCTCAGAAAATGACCGTTACACAGTAAGCATGGACGCTGACGGATCAGGTGGGGGTAGTAGCACGGAAAGCGATGCTACTTTCACATTCGATATTGTTGGCGGTAGCTTGACGAGTGCGATGAACACAATCAACTCGCAAAATTCAACAACAGGTGTCACAGCCAGCATTGAGGGCAGCGAGCTGATCTTGACCAAAGATGATGGCACGGGCTTTGCGTTGCACGGTTTCTCATCAGAGTCTGGCGGTCAGATCAGTGCAGCTAATGCCGCCGGTCAGGGTGGATCTGGAACGATGGAGAACGCTGGCGATGGCGCCTCTGTTTCTGTTGCAGCGTCAGGTGCCGCTGTCGCTACCGAGGTGGAGCTTAGCTTCAGCGCAGCCGCCGATAAGTATTCCTTCAAAATCTCTGATGGAAGCTCAACGGCAACAGTGCGCGCAACCGACGTTGCTGTTGATGCCGCCACCACCAATGGCCTTGGCGAGCCTGACGATATCTTGATTGAAATCCAATCAGCATTGAGTGCCGCCAATATGAGTCACATCACTGCGTCTCTCACCGATGATGTGATCACATTGTCAAATGCCTTGGGCGGAAAGGTCAATATTTCTGATTTCAAATCTGACAGCACAGGTGAAATGACGGTTGCTCCGAAAGTTGGTCAAGGTGTTGCCAAAATTCTGAACGATGATGGTGCGTCAGGGTCCTATGACAGCATTGCGTCGATTGACGCGTTGTCGTCTTCCACTGCAACTCTTGCAGTCGAAGCAATTGACCGCGCTCTTGAGAATATTAACTCACAGCGCTCTGAGCTTGGTGCATTGTCAAACCGGTTGGATCACACAATCTCAAACCTTGGCAACGTTGTGGTGAACACTGAAGCCTCGCAATCTCGTATCGAAGATGCGGACTTTGCGGCCACAACAGGCGAGCTGACCAAAGCCCAGATCATGAGCCAAGCTGCAACAGCTATGTTGGCGCAGGCCAATGCTTCGAAGCAGGGCGTGCTGAGCCTGTTGCAAGGCTAATCGTTACTCTAAATCCAAAGAAAAGGCCCTCGCTTGCGGGGGCCTTTTTCACATCTAGCTCTCTGAGAACTTGAATGTATTCATAACTTAATAATGGCGGGTATATATGTCTTTCGGCTTTATATTTTGGTAATCCCACTATAATTATATTAATTATTATTAGAAAAAACCAGAGGTGGTGGAATGGCGCTTAAGATTGGGGCACTGCTTGCTATACTCGGGGTTGGTATAGTTGGGGTGTATGTCCTTATGGCACGGCCACACTTTTTCAACGTCGCACCTAAGCCGATCGTTGCTCAGGTACAGTTGGTGAACAACTGCCCCCTGCGTGAAAGCGCCTTTAGGGTGCAAGATTTGACAACGGGCAAGATCACGGCTTTTTCTGGTGGCAATGCCCGTGTCAACACAGTCACCACCCATTATTTAACGCTGTCTTTGGCCAGAAAATATGACGATGTGGTGTTTTCGGGAACCCCTGTGCGCGCCACAGAAAATATGAAGCTTACCGCTGACTGTCAGACCTCAGAAAAAGAGAACGCAACATTCCAGTCATTACGTAATTCACTGGGTGGACAATAAGTGGCGCATCACGATAGGGCGAAATCAACCCAAATTAAATGGACGGCTGCGATGCCTCAGTGTCACATATGAAAAAGTACACCCGTGCTTACAAGCCGCCAATCAGCACCTACAAGTTGATCACGCATATTGAGAGATATTTGCTCGAAGCCTCAAAAAACGGGCCCAACCTGAGCCAAACGAAAGAGCTTCAAGACCTCTTCGTTAAAGCGAAGGTGAGCCTGAAAGTCCTTCATGGCCAAATCGATCCATCTTATGGCGCGTTGGCAGAGCAACTGGAGGCTGTGTTGCTGTTCGTGGATCAAAAGATAACAGGGAAAGCTGACAAACGGGCGCTTGTTGAATACCAAAAACTGCTTGAGGCTGTTCAGTATCTCAAGCAGGGCTTCTATCCGAGCGTCGTCGATGACAATACCTCTACCTAAGTAATGTCATAACGCTTTGAGGTTGAGAGTTTGCACGGCCCAAAAGCTGTGATGCGGCTTGTTGCAAAACCTGCGCTTTGATCAAGCGCGACATTTCAACTGCAAAGTCTGCGTCTTCAATTCTGCTTTTTGATGCCGAAGTGTTTACCATTTGCTCGCCCATGTTTGCGATGGCGTGATCAAGGCGGTTTTCGATTGCACCCAACTTTGAACGCACGCTGTTAATCTGTTCCAACGCACGCGCAACGATATCGATTGCGGCTGTGGCGCCCTCACGTGTGGACAAGTCGATAGAGCCAATTGATCCAGCGTAAACAATATCATCACTTGAGGATAGAGTGCTACTAGAACTGCCACTTGATCCTCCAGAGCCTCCAGACCCAGCACCGGCTGTGCCAGCGGGTGCGATGGAGGATACACTGCCATCGGCCAAAGCATAGTATTGCGTCGAATTCGCAGCTTGCCCATCTTCCAGTTCAAGGCCAGTGCCCTGCGCGTCACTCACACCAAAGGCACTTTGTAATGTGGTATCAGTAATGTTGCTCAGCGCAACTTCGCTTGAAGTGCCAGTGCTATTTGATGCGATGATTATCGGGCTATTGGCTGTCACCGTCACAACGTCTGAGCCGAATGCAGTATCAATCGCAGTGTCCAGATCACTCGCCAATGTTGCAAAGCTACTGCCTGTGTAGTCTTTTGCAGCCAAGGTAACTGTATTGGTTGTGCCATCGACATTAATGTCAAAAGTCACATCTGAGGTGAAATTCTGAAGAGATGTAGCTGTCATACGTGCAAACCCAGCCAATGGGCTCGTTTCGGTGAACTCTAGGTATTCAACGTTGGTGAGCGTGTCTGTTCCGTCCCGCGAAGATGTATTGTCAACAATCGTCGTGACGCCGCCTGTCGTTGAGATAGAATAGTCATCCAGGTCGCCACTTAGCACGAATATGTCAGCATCGCCTGTGCTTCCATCAATCGTGTCATTGCCACCATTTCCTATAATATAATTGTTCTCGGCATTCCCCGTGATGGTGTCGTCTCCCGAACCGCCATAAGCGTTCTCAATAGTAACACCGTAAGCGATGGCCACATTGTCTGCGCCGGTATAGAGGACGCTGTGGATATCCATATTTGCTGATGTGGCCGAGGACAGGCCGTCAAATGCTGTCGATAGCCAGCTTTGCACGGTATCACCCGTGTTAAGCCCCTTACTGTCGAGCAAAGCCATTTGTTGCGCAACAGAGTAAGTTCCGATGGACGAAAACGACCCCGCCATCAGGTTTATGGTCGAAGCATTGACTTGGTTTGAGGCATCAAGCGTGTCGATCCCGTCACTGTCATATATCGTTTGCATCGTTTGTGGGGTTTGATCGAACGCGTAATTGGTGTCCTCTGTGCGAGTGTCTGTTGCCGCGCCGTATAAATATTGTGCCGCCAAAATATCGTATGGCATTGGCGTTGAGGCCGAAACGCTGGTCGTGCTGAAGCTTAACGAGCTACCAGACGTTTGCGTCCAAGTTTGCAGCTCGTCCATCGTATAGGCAGTGGTCACACCCGCAACAGTTTCATTCAAGGTGAGCATCATATTGCGGTCAATGTTAGTATACGACATAAAGGTATTGCGCTGTATGTCGTCCGCGTCAGAAAGCGTATCCCCCGTAATGCTGCTTTGATCAAATGGGTGGCTCAGACCGATTGCGTGCCCGACCTCGTGCAACGCCGTCTTAAAGCTGTAACCATGTGTTCCCACCCCATCAGGATCAAAAGCGCTATTATCCTCCAGCTCGAACCAGATATCCCCATTAACAGATGATCCGCCAGGTTGGTAAGCAAATGCTGCGGCACTGGAGCTTTGATCCGTGAAAGCAACACGAAGCTCGCCAACGCTATCAGAGCCGCCACTTTCGTCGACTTCGCTAAAATCTATGTCCAGAACATCATCCCAACGCTGAAACATTGTGTTGAGGTTCGTTTCATTCGATGAGTTTATGGAGTTCATTGCGGATGGACCATTTGCAACAGGAAGTCCGCTACCTGCGTTATAGTTTGAGTCATAGCCTGCTGTTGCAGCATCGTAATATGAATAAGTCAAGGTTTCACCGGCAGATGCGTCAATGTCCCAGCTCGTGCCAAGTAACATTGTATCAATGATACCTTGATTGCTGCCGCTACTCCCTGTCAAAGTGTTGAACCCTGCGGTGCTGCTCGTAATCGTTGCGCCTGTGTTTAGAGGCGTTTCCGAAGCTGACGGGGTGCTTAGGGGAGCTGTGGACTGCGCGCAATGTGAACAAGTTTCTGGGTTGTGAGCACTCGCAATGACGGTTTTGAAGTCTATCTCAACTGCAGCAATCGTGCCAGTATCTCCGTTGCCGTCAATGAGCTCGGTGGTTTCAAAATATGTATATTCGTCTACCGATCCGCCCGTGTGCAGTGTTATATCAAAGGTATTCGAATGAAACAATGATCCGACAAACTCCGACATTTCAGCCTCAGTTTGCAAAAGGGCTGTCTTCAAGTCGGCAAAGCTTTGCGAACTTGGGTCTAACGGGCTCATGGCGCCGAGTGTTGTCTTTATTTCGAGCAAATACTCAGACAGATCTCCTAGTGCATCGCCTGATATTGTGATCAACGCCATCATTTGCGAGGTTTCTGAAAGCCTGTCTTTCAAGATTAATGTGTGGGCTTCGCCTGATATACTTGCAGCATCGGTGCTTGATCCAACCTGTGACGATGTTTTTTGAGCGCCGCTTGACTCACTTTGAGACGTGCTTAGCTGCAGGGTTTGCATAAGTTGAAGGCTCGTCGCAGTGGTTGAAATTTGTGTCATCAAGTCGTCTCCTCGAAAGGATCAACGACCCGCCCGTGGATATATTTAGCGTAGCATGAAAAGATCTGTGCGCCTAAATTTTATGTTAGAATAACAGAATTAGAGAAATCGTATTTATCGTTGAGCGCCAAAATCATGGAGAAATTATATTTTGTATTATCAGGCGTGAATTTTTGTTAATTTATAATTGCGTTGCTACTTGGGGAGGGTTACGTCGTGGATACTTCGTATAGACGCATTCAGAACAGATGCCGCGCAGTCCTGCAGCACGCAAAGCATGGTGACAAAGGCAGTAGATACGTCGACTACTTTTTAGCGACCCTAGTAATAATAAACATTGTTGCGATTGCTTTGGAGTCTGTTGCGTCGATTTACGAACGGTTTGGAGTGTATTTCGATGCGATTGAAGCCGTGAGTATCTCAATTTTTACAGTTGAGTATGTTCTTAGGATTTGGAGTGCACCTTTGCCAATAGCGTCCGCGCCGAGTTTTTCAGTCCGGTTCAAACAAAGGTGGGCCTACATCACAAGTTTTAACGGTCTCATTGATCTGGTTTCAATACTCCCGTTTTACATCCAAGCCATCTTTCCTTACGTTGATCTGCGAATACTTCGCGCATTTCGTCTTTTGCGTATTTTGAAGCTTTCAAATTATAATTCCGCGCTGGAAGACTTGTTTGAAGCCATCATGGAGGAGCGCAGGTCGTTCTATGCAGCTTTGTATTTGTTTGTCATTGTGTTTATCGTGTCCTCCTCACTCATGTATTTTGCCGAACATCGCGTTCATCCGGATGGATTTAAATCTATACCGGGGTCAATGTATTGGTCTTTGATTACGCTTACCACTGTTGGCTATGGAGACATCACACCCGTTACGGTCGCAGGTAAGATTATTGCGTCAACGGCGGCGATATTTGGCGTGATCGTTGTTGCTCTCATCACGGGTATTGTTGTGTCTTCTTTCAATTCCCAGATGGAGCGGCGCCGTTTGATATTTGAAGACCAGGTGCGCTCGTTCTTGCTTGATGGAATCCTCGACAACAACGAAGAAAGAGCGCTTGAAGCCCTGCGCAAAGAGTTTGGGATGTCAAAGCGACGAGCGGATGAACTTGTGGAGCAAGTCAGGGCCACAAAAGCTCACGGACCGTAAGGCTGTAGCTTCATACTGGATGCGCCCATTTGTGTAAACGGTGGCTCCGACAGCGATCCTAGTTGTGTTGGGGGGAATGGGAGTGCAACTCTTCACGTGCCGCTGACACCCTTGCTCTTTTTCGTTTGGAGTTTTGCCCGCGGATGTCCTTGGAAGAGAATAGGTCATTTCCTGTGCTTTGGTTGCGCCCACCAAACATCACTCAAAAGCGCCGCAAAAGCGAGAACAGATGTCAATGCGAGGTGAGGACTTTACGCCCAAACACAATTGACACTATCTATCCGATACAAGGCGCACGGCCAAGCGTTGCTCTGGGAAGAAACGCCCATAGCTCTCACCTGTCATGAAGCTGATACTCCAACGGTTACGCGGCGCCACCCAGTTCTTATTTGACGTCCAATAGGGCTCTGCAGCCGTGTTAGGGAACAACTCAGCGTCAATTTTCGGCCCGTCACAGGTGTCGCAGACAAGTGTTTGCAACTCTGATTTTGTGGGCAAGCGCCAGCTGCCTCCAAGTTGTGTGTTGGCTTGTGCAATGGCTTGTTCAATCTCGTCAAAATTCAAGCGTTGTGCCTCACCAATACAGGTGAGCGTGTCTGGTTGCCATCTTTGGCCCAGACTACAGCGCAGCCAACTTATTTTTTGCACCAAGTCGTCAATAATGTGCCCACGCACATAATACTGCGCAGACGCGGGCTGACAGACCATTATAGCTATGGTAGCAAAAACAAAGCGCAACATAGTTTTCTCCGCGGGGCTATGGCATTTTAGTTAAAACGGAAGCTTGCAAGATTTGAGCCAGAGTGTGGCACATTGCATCTCTAGTATCATTAAATAGTTTATAGATCTTAAAATAAAAGCTGAATGGCTCAGGGTCTACGGGCAAGTTGGCATGAAAGTTGACAGTAATCTTGAGAATTTGACGAAAAGGCACAGTTTATGGATCTGGCATCACTGATTGGACTTATTGGCGCGATTGGCATGATTGTCGGCGCGATGCTTTCGGGCGGGGGGCTTGGCGCATTTATCGATGTGCCATCAATTCTCATCGTGTTCGGGGGTACTTTCTTTGCGGCAATGTATACGGCACCACTGCCTGTTTTTTTGGGTAGCTTTGGCGCTATGGCCAAAACATTCCTACCGCCCGTGAAGAAAATGGACGAAATGATTGAGCGCATGATCGAGCTTGCCACTGTTGCGCGCAAAGACGGTATGATGGCGCTCGAGGGTCAACAAGTTCCAGACAAGTTCTTTGAGAAAGGCCTTCAAATGCTGGTGGATGGCGCGGATGAGGGTAAGCTTGTGAAACAACTCACTCAAGAGATTAAGTCGATGAAAGTGCGTCACGAGCAAAATCAAGGATGTGTCAAGGCTTGGATTGATCTGGCCCCTGCGATGGGAATGATTGGAACGCTCGTGGGCCTCGTTTTGATGTTGGGAAACATGGCCGACCCTAAAGCGATTGGTCCGGCGATGGCGGTTGCTTTGTTGACCACGCTATACGGCGCGTTCATTGCGAACGTGTTGTTCATGCCGATGCAGACCAAGCTCGAAGGTTACACGGCTTACGAAGTGACCTATCGTGAAATGGTTATTGAGGGATTGCGTGGGATCGCGCGCAGCGAAAGCCCACGAAACATTCAAGACCAGATGGCAGCAAACCTGCCACCAAAGTTGCAAGCCAAACTTGAGGCGGCCTAATTAGCGCCTTTAAGGGTTTGAAACGTTAAGCTTTTGAGGAGCAAGCCATGGCCGACTCAGTCGATATGGAAGAAGAACAGGAAGAAGAAGAATGCCCGAAGTGTCCACCAGTCGGGGCGCCAGCGTGGATGGCGACGTTTGCCGACATGGCGACTTTGTTGATGGCGTTTTTTGTTTTGATCTTGTCTTTTGCTGAGTTTAACACGCCGAAGTTTAAAATGATTTCAGGCTCTTTGAAGAATGCTTTTGGTGTTCAAAAAGTGGTGCCTGTGGTCGAACAGCCCAAAGGAACAACCGTTATTTCTATGGAGTTCAGCCCGTCACCGAGCCCGTCGGTGACACAAGAAATGACACAGGAAACCACTGAGGTGCAGAAACCTGAAGTCCAGGTTGATAGCAAGCAAGAAGATGCTGTGGATGGCGACAAGAATGATGACTTTGGTCAGCAGGAAGGCTCCGGTCAAGCTGGCGAGACCGAGGGGCAAAAAACGGCTGCAGAAATGAACGCGGCTGAGCTTGGGGAGGCCTTGAAAGAGGCGATTGCCAGTGGAGATGTCTCTGTTGAGATGATGGGTGACAACGTGGTGATCAACTTCCCATCCGATGACAGCGAGGAAAAAGACTTGCCAAGCTTGCTTGAAGAAACGCTGGCGGCTCTGGCTGAAGCACGCAATGCAAGCGGACAAGCGGAGAGCGAAGTGTTGTTTGGTGGGCTGGAACAGCAGCTTAAGGAATTGTCTGAGGCTGCGAGCGCTGACCGTGACAGTGCTGGTCCAACAGAGCAAACAATTGTCGAGCAACAGCAAGAGCAAGCGGCGATACAAAGCGCAACCTTAACACAAGATCGCTTGGCTGTGGCGCTGACAGAAGAAATTTCTCAAGGTCTGGTTACGGTTGAGCAGCGTGACGGCTCAGTCTTTGTGACCGTTGGCGCGGGCGGCGCGTTTCCTTCGGGGTCAGCGGACCTTACGCAAGCTGCAAATGAAATTTTGAGCCGCGTTGCCTTTGCCTCGATGGAGGGAGACAGCGAAGTCACTGTAACGGGACATACGGATGACGTGCCGATTTCAGATGGTGCTTTGTTCCGTGATAACTGGGATTTGGCTGCGGCGCGTGCGGCGAGTGTCGTTCAATCGATGCAAGCGACAGGCCTTGTGGCCCCGGGGAAAATGAAAGCTGTGAGCTTGGGCGAAACAGCTCCTTTGGAAAGTAATGCGACCCCTGAGGGACGCGAAAAGAACCGCCGGATTGAAATTGAGATCAGCTACTAAAGCTGGCGTTCTTAACAGACCAATATTCGCGTCGTTTAAGATTATATGGCCGGAAAGGAGACGAAGGCGATGACGGTAGATTATCTAAGCACGCTCAATTCAAAAGGGTCGGGGCTCAACATCACCCAATTGGTGGGCAGTATTGTTGATGCTGAAATCGAACCTGCGAAGGCGCTTGTGAATGATAAGTCGAGCGCCAATGACCTTTCTGTATCAGAAGTGGGCATGATGCGTTCGCGGATGAGCGCCCTGCAAACTGGGTTACAAAGTGCGGGCACAGGGGGGCTGTTTAATCTACAGAGTTCCAACGACGCCGTGTCGATGACAGTGACGGACAGTAGTGCGTTGAGCGCTGGTGTTACGCAGCTTGGCGTGACGCAGTTGGCCAGTGTGCAGGTGTTGGAGTTTGGAGGGTTTAGCGCGGCGGACGCCACTCTGGACGCGGGCACATTAGCAGTGGAGGTTGGCGCCTGGGAGAGCGGCACTTTCAGCGCTAACACCGATGTGGACTCGCGTCTGATTACTTTGGGTAGTTCGAGCACGTTGAGTGATCTGGCGTCAGAGCTTGATGGGCTCGAGGGCATAACAGCCCAAGTTGTTGATAAAGGGAATGGGACATTCTCATTAAGTGTGGTCTCGGAGATGGGCAAAGAAAACGCCTTGCGTTTCACGGCGTCAACCGGTGGACCAACCGATTTTGACACAACAGATGGCTCAAATGAGGTGACGGCTGCCAGTAACGCGGAAATCGTGCTGAACGGCATCACGCTGGAGCGCCCTAGCAACAGGTTGAGCGATATTATACCAGGGGTTGAACTGACGCTTGCATCGGTAACGAGCGGTGCAGCAAGTCTAAATGTTGCGCAAGACAGGCTGGGCGCAACGGCGCAATTGCAAGCTTTGGTCACCGATATCAACACTTTGCGCGGCTATCTGGAAACGGCGACGGCACGGGGCCTGAATGGGGCTGACTCAGGCGCCTTGGCAGGGGACGCTGGTATTGCTGCGATTAAGCGGGAGCTTTCGGCTCTTACGACCGCGCCTCTGAACGGATTTGGCAGCAAGCCGCTCTATCTTTCTGAAATTGGTGTGCGCACCGAGCTCGATGGAACTTTGAGTTTGGATGAAGAGCGGCTCAACGATGTGTTTGAAACCGCGCCTGAAAAGTTTCAGGCTGTTTATCAATCGCTTAATACAATTGAGAAAAGCAATTTGAGCTTGAGCTTTGGTTTCACGTCGCAGCCGCCAGAGGGCGTATATGATTTTGTGTATGATGCTGATTCTGAAACTGCCACGATAAATGGACAGGCTTTGTCTTCTCGCACCAACAGCGAAGGTCAGAAGGAATTTTACCGTCTGACGGGGGATTTTGACGGTATCACAATCAAGGTTCTGGAAGGTTCGCCCGTGGACAGTGAAGTTTATATTGGTGTCTCGCTTGTTGATAAACTTTCCAAATATTTTGAGGGTGTCCTGGGGAAACAAGGCGAGATGTCGGCCAAAGAAACCTATTTTAGAGAAAAAGCGACTGAGTATACCGAGGCTTTGTCTGAGTTGGATGAACGGGCTGTTGTGCTGGAAGCGCGCGAGCTAAAGCGGTTTGCCAAAATGGAGCAGATGGTGACCCAGCTGAAGTCGACAGGGGAATATATTACCACCATGATGGATGCTTGGAACAAGTCTGATTAAGGTGTCTTGATTGCACCAGTCAGGCGTCTTGTTTTTTATCTATCACCAGCTTTTTCATTTTTTCAATCAAGGTTGTGCGCCCGATGCCAAGCCTGTCAGCTGCGTGGCTGACCATTCCATCGGTAACGCTGAGCGCGGCTTCAATCAAGACGACTTCAATGTCGCGCAGGTGCCCGCGCAGGTCTATGTCGTCGTAGTGCGAAAACCAGGGCTTGTAGTCTTCTGGCTTTGGCGGTTCTGTCATGAAATCTGCAAATTCGGGGCTCGGGTTTCCGAACAAGTCGCTTGTCGCTTCCCACAGTGCATTTTGTTCGGCAGGGGCCAGCTCGCTTGGGAGGCGCAGCGAGAGAAGGTTGTCGCGCACATGATGCCCAGTGACCTCGCGGCCATCAAACAAGGCAAAAGCTCGCTCTATAACATTGCGCAACTCGCGCACGTTTCCTGGCCAATCATAAGACAACAGGGCTTTTTGCGCGCTGTTAGAAAAGATTGGGGGTTTAGCCATCGGGTCGCGCGCGTGCCGCTTGGCGACCAATGCATCGAGCAGAAGAATAATATCTTCAGTTCGCTCAGCGAGCGCTGGAACCACAATTGGAAATACATTTAGACGATAGTAAAGATCTGCCCGAAAGCTTCCCGCTTCCACCATGTCCAACAGGTTTTTGTGCGTGGCGCAGACCAATCGGAGATTGAGAGGCACATCATCATTTCCCCCGACGCGTTGCACAGTGTGGTTTTCAAGAACACGCAAGAGTTTGGTCTGTAGGCTTAGGGGCATATCACCTATTTCATCGAGAAAGAGAGTGCCGTTATCTGACTGCTCAAATCTGCCTGCACGCCTCTTGTCAGCCCCTGTGAAAGCACCTTTTTCATACCCAAACAGTTCAGATTCCATCAGTTCTGATGGAATGGCAGCACAATTTACGGCCACAAGTTTTCCAGTGCGCCCGCTGTCTTCATGCAAGGCCTGCGCAACAAGCTCTTTGCCAGCGCCTGTGGGGCCAGTTATCAAAACGGGCCCCAAAGAGGGTGCTATGGTTTCTATCAAGCGCTTCATTTGCTGAGTTGCAGAAGCTGTTCCGACTATGATCTTTGATGTTGCTGAGCGCACATCTTCGGGCATGGTGTAACATCCGTTGGGTATTTTTATTTTAACCATCTTAGTATATGAACACCTCAATGATAATTATTGTTTTTAAAATATATTAAAATAAAGTTTTGCAGGTATTTAATTGCACCACAACAATATGCTAATCTTTGCCTGTTACCCCAGTCTCCTTTAGTTTGGGGACGACAGAGAGCGCATAATGACACCTAGCAAATCGACAGCTTTGGTGCCGGTTTCAGGCACAAAGAACACTGTGGCAAAGCACGGCACAAGCCTGCGGGCACAGCCATTATTGGCTGGCGAAGATGTAACGCTGCATAACCGTGAAGAGGTGCGTAAACACCTTCCAGACATTCTGGGCAGGGCTCTGGCTCGTGCTTGGCTTGACCCAGAATTTGAACACTACTTTAGCGCGAGGCCTTTGGCCGCGCTAGAAGATGGTGGAGTGCATCTACCGGCAACCATGTTGATCGAAGTCACGAAGTCGGTGGCTGATCGACCGAAGATTGTGGTTTATGAACAACAGCCGGGATCAAAGTTTAAGTCACGTGTTTTGTATCTTCAATTAGTGATGGTGGCTGGCAAGTGATTACAGAGACGACATATTTTCGTCATTATGCGGTGGCTTTGTTCGTTTGTCTTTGCTCACCAGCGTTTGCGATGGACAAGGACGAAGATGCCGCGTTTGATCTGGCGGTAGAAGCGGTGCATTCGCGCAACTACGCCGAAGCCATTGCGGGTTTTCGCCCACTTGCCGAGCATGGTGCCGCAGATGCGCAATTTAACATGGCCTTATTGCTAAAAGCGGGTTTGGGGCAGCCTCGAAATTATCTTGAAGCATATTACTGGGCCGTATTGTCTGATTTGGGCAACGAGCGAAGAGCGCAAGCGATGGTGTCTGAGTTATCAGAATTTCTACCAGTTGAAGCGCGTGCGGGGGTTTATGACAGGTTGCTCGCTCGTCTTGAAGTCCAGTTAGAGGCGGGAGAGCGCTCTGCGATCATGAAATATGCGCGTTTGTATGCCGAGTTTTTGGAGGAGCCAGACTTAGAGCGGGCGTATATTTGGTATTCCATTGCGCAAGCGCTTGGTATCCGCGGTGGCGCGGATGGTAGCGCGGCTTTATCTGACCAACTTGAGCCTGACGCATTGATTGCAGCTCAAACGAAAGCAGCAGAGGTTTTTGGCGCTTCATTGTTCTCGCAACCAACAGCATCCTCTGTTTCTGAGTGATCTTCAGCTTAGCTGAGGGGCTTGGCGGGATCAGGTGACTGTTTTGAATGAAAACGGACGATGGCGCTGATATCAATTGCCGAAAGGCCTGTCTCACGCGCGATATTCTCTGAGCTCACCCCAAGTTCTGCAAGTGCGATTGCCTCTTCAAAGCGCTTCTGCGCTGGGTTGACAGAAGGCGCCAGTATTACACTCTCTTCTGTCAATTGTCTCATGCTGATAGTTTTGATTTCGTTGCGCAAAGTGTTGACGGCACGACTCACAGTTTGTTGTGTCTGCACGTGGGTTTTTGCGATACTTTTGTTGAGACGACTATAAAGCCCTAATAATACCAACACGTTGAGAAAGGTTAACGTAACTGTAAAGGCTACCATAAGGAAAGTGTCTTGTGTCAGTAAGTCTTGGGTCATCATTGGCTTGCTCCTGTAGTAGAGCGCTTGATTAACCTCTGTTATCGTCCTGTTTTTGTGGAACGAAGGCTGCAAGCGCTTGAAGCTTCAATTGCAAATTCTGTTCCAAAGACGCGATGTTAGTGATCAATTTTTCAATTTCAGATTTTTTTTCTGCATCCAAAGGCAGAGCCGCTCCACCCGTTAGAGCAGGTGCCAGGACGTCTGACAACAACGTCTGTATTTCCTGCCAGTTGTCAGACAAGACGGCGGGATCTCCCGAAGAGAGGCTTGCGTCTTCTACAAATTTTTGGAGACGGGCAAGAGCTTTTTCAAGCTGCATTATGCGGCCCTTTTGCTCAGTTTATTGCCCATCACCCTTTCATCTCGATGTAGCTTTCCATCAGGCGCTCTGATACCAAATCAAGATTGATCGGATATTTCCCGTCTGCGATCGCTTGTTTAATACGCGATACGGCTTCCATATTGATTGGCGGTGTTTGCGCGAGCGCAGACACTGATGCCTTCACAGAAACCTGGCTATCTTCTGCTGCCTTTGGAGCATCGGGCACTGCGCCCATGCTCGCAACGGCTGAGCGACTGGAGGCAGCCTTGGCGTCTTGCGGCGCCGGTGCTGCCATTTGCCTTACGTTATGTTTAATTGAGTCAACCATGACATCCTCCTGATAATTACTTAACGACCTGATATCAGTTGATGTTAGCAATTGGCGTAACTTTTTTTGAATTTTCAACTAAGGCACTGATTTTTCTGCCAGAACGGGTGTTTATAACTTCAATAATATCACCAATTTGGGCATTTTCAAGCACTTCTCCAACGCTGGATACCTCAAACCCACCTACTTTTTGGACGATGTTTACAGCTTGTCCAACTTCCAGTGACCATTGATGTTCCAGGTGGCGCGCCTTGAGGGGCTGCATCGCACTCAGGTTTTGTTTGGCGCGCCGGCCGATAACATCTTCAGGACGAAAGAAGCCGCCCACCCTTTGGCCTGAGGACAGTTTTGTGAGCGCCACAATATCGTCGGTTATAACAGCGCCTTTTTTGACACTTGCGAGCAGCACCACGACTTCGGGTCCAGTTTGGGCTGTCTTGTCCGGCGAAACGGCAGCTTGTGGGCTGACTTGTCCCGTGCGCACAATGATGTGCCAATCCCGGCCCTTTTCAGGGCAGGCAACTCTGGCGGTCTCCCAGCTGTCATTGAATTTTGGTGTGACCTGAAGAGGGCTTGAGCAGCGGTAATAGCGGCGCCTCTCTGACACTTGGGGATCAGAGGTGATATTATGTCGGGCCAGCTCAGTCAGGATTGCCGCTTTGATATCTGCGCCTGTCACCACATCACTGGCGAAAGCAGTGAAGGGCATCAACGTAAAGACCAAGCCCGTCAGGATTATTGATCTGCAAATATTTGTAAGCCTCATTGCTTTAGCTCCATGAATTTTACACGCTTCCCTGCAAACTCGATGTTTTTGCGCGTGCTATCAAGTGGCCGCAGCGTAGAGCTATGAGGGGTGAGCGCAACAATCTCGAGTATTTCGTAGGCAGTGTCATGGCCTTCGGTATAGGCAAGGTGAAACTTGGTAAGGCCATCATTAAGGCCGAACGGCAGCACCAGCGCGCCATTCTGCACCTCAAGGGGAGCAGCTAGGGGCTGACAGGCGCGTTCTGTTAGCAAGTCTTTTGCCATCTCACTCAGGTTTTCAGCTATAGCGCCGGCTATGTGCTGTCGCGGATCGCCTGCTCTCGTCGCTAATGTTACGATTGCGTTGCGCGGGTGAAGCGGCAGCTCCAAGCTGCGTTTGGCTGATAACGGTGGCACGCCACTCAATCCACTGTCGAGAAAAACAGTGAGTGTAACAGGCAGAAGGCCTGTCATAACCGTAGATTTAGCGGCATGAACTTTGATGTGAGAGCGTAACGCCAGGCTATTGGGTGTTGTCTTTACCTGCGTAGAGACGCCTTGGGTGAGCGCAGCATAGCTATATTCTGACGATAAGGTGCTGTTGGTGGTGGCTGTGACTTGGCTTTCTAGCCGCACGCTAACCTGGTCCTGCGCCATCAAACTGTTCATCAAGGCTTCGGTTGTTGGCCTTTTGAGGGACATCAGCCATGGGGGGGCTTGATGGTCAACATTTAGTGTTGGTGGAAAAAGTGCGATGGTTAAATCTGCCCGCCGCTCACAAAGGGCAGGGGCATCAAGCTGCCCTACAACTGCGCGGATCTTGACGGTTGATGTTTTTGCGTTGGTTTCGGCACCGAGCACGGTGTAATCAAGTATCTTAGCATCGGGGCGCACCAGCAGCACATCACTCGTCAGCACCGATTGCGATATTGCTGTATAGCCATTTACCTTGGCGCCGCCTTTCAACGCCGCTTGGTATAGCGCTTGTTGCAGTGCTTGGCGCTCAAGCTGAGCATCAGACGCGGCGCCTGTTGCTACTGCCTGTCCCATGACCTCGACGGTTATCACGTCCGCATACGCCAATTTAATATGGCCAATTGCACCCAAGGTCGCAAAACAGAGTGCTACAAACTGTGAGGTAAATGAGAGCGCAACACGAGTCATTGTTAGAACCGGCGGTGAGCTTTGAGCACTTGGGCAACCGTTGCACGGTCAATCTCAAGGTGAACAGCGTATGTATCGGCGCCCTTGGGCTCAATCTTGACCGTCCGCGCCCCGCGAATGGCGCCTGCAACGCTTGCTCGCATAGTATCGGATTGCAGCACGCTTTCTGAGAGCTGTGTCTCACTCTCAATTGTGAGGCCATGGATCTGCTCGGCAAGTGCGCGCATTGCGTCCATGCGGGCGGCTCGTATCGCCATCAATCTACGCTGGTTGAGCGTTTTGCCAGGTTGTGAAGAGATCACCGAATAACCCACAGAGGAAATAGTTGGAGCAGGTGCAGTATTGACTGTTGCGACGTTCAAAACCTGTCGAGTGTGCCCAAGCTCACGCGCCTGAGCTTCTGATGTTAGCTGTGCAGCGGACTTTCCAGTGTTGGGGCTTAGCATATTGTCGAGCGTCATTTGACAGCCTGATAAAAAGCCAGCGACAAGGCCAACGCATGCAAGTTTGCGCAGGCGGCGGCGGGTGTGTGGTTGGTGAAGGCTGCGCATTGGGCGGCTCCTGTAAAGTGGTCGTTGCCCAATCTTTGCAGGAACTGTGCCAGCTTAGCGTTTGCGCATCTCTCAGAGTGTTCTTTGGCTTGGGAGACCCTAGTTGGCACAGGCTTTGCATATCTGACGCGACGGCGGCTCACACCGCAGAACATGCAAGGCGATTGGTTTTGACAGATAGGATGAAAATAAAACCTTTTGATGGTTTTGAGGGTGCAACGGTGCGCCTGACCTGTCGGTTTATTGACGGAGAGGGGCTGTCATGGAATTGACACGTAGAGCCGCGCTCACAGAAGACTTTAAAGCTGCCATCGGGAGCTCTGTGCTTCCCATTGGTATCTTGGTCTTGGTTGCCATGATGGTATTGCCTCTGCCTGTCTTTTTGCTCGACACGTTCTTTGTGGTGAACATCGTGCTTTCGCTTTTGATCCTCATGGTGGCATTGCACACGCATCGCCCGTTAGATTTTTCGTCATTCCCTAACCTTATTTTGATTGCAACTGTCTTGCGCCTGGCCTTGAACGTGGCATCCACACGCGTGGTTCTGAGCGAGGGGCACACTGGCGCAGATGCGGCTGGGCAGGTCATCAAGGCCTTTGGAGAGTTTGTCGTTGCGGGTAACTATGCTGTTGGTATTTTTGTCTTTATTATTCTTGTGATCATCAACCTTGTGGTTATCACCAAGGGCGCAGGTCGCGTCTCTGAAGTTTCTGCGCGCTTCACCTTGGACGCGATGCCAGGCAAGCAAATGGCGATTGATGCAGACCTGAACGCCGGCATCATGACGCCAGAAGAGGCCACGGCGCGCCGTCAGGAAGTGGCGGATGAGGCCGACTTCTATGGCTCTATGGATGGTGCCTCCAAGTTTGTGAAGGGCGATGCGATCGCTGGTTTGTTGATTTTGGCGATCAATATTGTTGGCGGCCTCATTATTGGTGTTGCACAACACCAAATGGCCGTAGCTGATGCTGCACAGGCCTATATTTTGCTCTCCATCGGGGATGGTTTGGTTGCGCAAATTCCGTCGCTGCTGCTTTCGATTGCCACTGCGATCATCGTAACACGCGTGTCGTCAACGCAAGATATGGCCCAACATATTGGCGGTCAGGTAAACTTGTCTCGCGCCTGGATCCCTACAGCGGCTGTTATTTTCATTCTTGGTTTGGTACCTGGGATGCCGAACCAGTTGTTCATGTTGTTTGCGGCGGCGACGGCGGCAGCAGCATACTTTGCGCGCAAATCAGAAGATTTGAGCGAAGCAGAGGCCGACTTGGACGCACAAGACGGAGACGCGGAGGAGGCCGCAGACCCTGAGACAGTGTTGTTGGCGGATGTCACGGATTATTCGGCAGTCTCTATGCAGCTTGGCTATGGGCTGATCAGCCTTGTTGATGAAGAACAGTCAGGCCCATTGGTGAGTCGCATCACGGGGATCAGGCGTGAAGTGTCGCGCGGGTTGGGGTTTGTCATCCCTGGAGTGCGCATTCGTGATGATCTGGCGCTTGAACCAAACCAGTATCGAATCCGGATTGGTCAAACGATTGTTGGAGAAGACGTCGCCTACCCCGATCGCAAGCTTGCTTTGCCGGGTGATGGATCTCGGGTGAAAATCGAAGGTATCGAGGTGAAAGATCCGTCATTTGGCATGGATGCTGTTTGGATCAGACCACAACAACAGGCCGAAGCGGAAGCCAACGATTACGTAGTGATCGAGCCTGACTCTGTTATATCAACACATCTTAGCCAGTTGCTGAACAAACACGCCGCTGATTTGATCGGTCAGGACGATGTTCAGGCGCTGCTCGATCAATTGGGTGAAGCAAGCCCCAATCTGGTAAAGTCGATCGTTCCAAAGCTGGTACCTTTACACGTGCTAACGCTTGTCCTGCGCCGCTTGTTGTCTGAGCGGATTCCAATCTCTGATTTGCGCCGGATCTTGGAAGGTCTGTCAAACCTTGTCGGCCCCAACATGAGCCCCAACGAAATGGCGGAAGCATTACGCCCTCAGTTGGCTCCCTTGCTTATCCAGCAGGTGTCTCCTTTGGGAACAGTGCTGCCTTTGATGACACTCACACCCGAGCTTGAGCAATTGATGCTACGAACAGTGCGCCAAAATGGAGAAGACGGGCTTGTGCTCGAAGGCAGCCTTGCGGAACAATTGATGCGCTCGATTAACGACACCAGCGAAAAACTGAGCGCTGCAGGTCGCCCGACCATTATGGTTGTCGCTCCACAAATTCGCCGTGTGTTTTCAGATTTTGTGCGTGCGCACATCCCCGATATGATCATTTTGAGTTTTACTGAACTTCCCGAAAATCGCCGTGTTGAAGTCTATGCCACGATTGGCGGCTTTGATGCTCTTGGCGCGGAGGACAATCCATCAGCGGTTGGCTCTGAGCTTCAACCTGAACCCGAAACCGTCTGAGGTATTAAACTATGCCAACAATTACAGTTATGGCGCCTGATAGCGCTCTTGCAATGGACGAAGTTATACGCCAGCTGGGCGACGGCGCTTATATTTTGTCAACGTCACAACAAGATGGGATGATCCAAATTAAGGCGACGAACGAGCCAATGAATGCGGTTCCAAAGCGCGCAAATGCCGTTCAAACCGTGTTTGAAGATGAGCTTGAACGACAGTTTGGAGGGGGCGCTGCGCCGCGTGTGTCTGTAACTGTGAATGATGGTGCAACTCGGCCTGGCGAGCCGGAGCGTCCAAAGCTTGTGGCTGTTTCTGGAGAACGTGTAAAAGCTGGGCTGTCGGGGGCCCGTTTGGGAAATGCGTTTGCTGAAAAAGAGCTTGAGGACGTCGAACCCGCCGAGGCAACAGAGGAGGCTGTTCGCTTGCGGAGTGAG
>P_2C_Liq_3_UnCtyDRAFT_100045_pt1 | contig 31111 bp, 20 predicted proteins | sample Pon2CUnioCityCA_3_FD_9720 | JGI IMG/M metagenome (IMG submission 9720)
TGGAGAAGATTGGACAGCGAAGTGGCTCGAACTGCCACAGGGACTACCGAGCCAAGGGGCCTTTGCGCACGATTGGTACAACGATGGGTACATCATTGTCGGCGGCGACTACCTGTTTGATACAGCAGCATTGGGGAATGCTATTCATTACGACCCTGAAAGTGCGTATCCCACCTTCGATGAAAAGCTAAGCACCTTGCCGTATTGTTCAGATGTAGTGGGTGTAGGACAGAATGTTTATTTTACCGGAACTGCCGGTATGTATTATGCCGATTCATTGTTACATGAATTGGACACAAATGCCATGCACAGTCTCGCATATAGCGGAAAATATGTCTTTGCTTCCGGACCTGAAGGTCGGATTGGTCGTATTTTTCAGGGGACGAAGGCAGAATTAGAACAATTGAAAAGAGCAATCAACGCACGATGATAAAAGCTGGTATACCCCCCGTGACCTTTAAAAGAATTGCGACAGCCATGGGTTTTTCTCCTATGGCCAAGGCTAATCTAGCGGAGGTTCACCGCATCGCGAAGCGATGTGAAGCCCAGATGTATGTATTTCATATTGGGGAATGGAACGACCGTTGCGAAACGACCTATACCGGATTCCTATCAGAATTAGGTATTCCAAATTCTGACGTTGTTTTAGTTTGCAAGCAAGGAGATCCTAAAGAGGAATTGCGCAGCCTTTGCCAAGAAAACAGTATAGATTTATTAGCACTCGGTGCGTTGGTACGTGAGAACATGTTCAAAGTATTTACCGTAAGTATTGCCCGCGATGTATGTCGAAAAGCGAAGGTCAGTTTACTGCTGTTGACCCACAGTAGACTCGAGGGTATGCCCTGTGAACGCATTGTAGTCAACGGTTTAGACCACCCGAAGACGCTGGATACTATACGCACCTCACTTTGGCTGGGGTCAAAATTGGGCAGTAAAGAGCTGTTTGTTGTTGATGAATTAAGTGAAAAATCGTTAATAAAACCGGACGACGATAAGAGCCAATTAAACAGCACGCGAAAACGGAAGCAAATCGAACGCGAACAGCACAGTCGTATCGAAGGACTGCTCCAAAACTGCCAAGTTCCAGTGAATCTGGAAATCAAAGAACAACACGTTTTTGGTAAGCGCGGCTACACCATTGCACATTATGCAAAAGCGAAACGTGCAGATCTTTTGGTCGTGAATTCGCCAGATACTAAACTACGATTTCTGGACCGCATTTTTAAGCATGATTTAGAATACATCCTTGCGGATTTGCCTTCAGACGTGCTCATTGTTCACACCACTAAAGACACTTCATATGCATAAGCCGAGTAGTGGATTTAAAGGATTTAAAGAGAATTGGCAGGCCGATCTTAAGGCTGGGTTTGTCGTATCATTGGTCGCCTTGCCCATTTCGATCGCGCTGGCCTTAGCATCTGGTGCTCCTGCCATTGCAGGTCTTATGGCTGCAGTCGTGGGCGGCGTTGTTGTAGCACATTTAGGCGGTTCGTACGTAACCATTACAGGAGCGGGCAATGGACTTGCCGTAGTTACCCTCGCCGCAATCACAACCTTAGGCAACGGAGATATGCTCGCCGGTTATTACATGGCCCTAGGCGCTATCGTAGTCAGCGGAGTGTTGCTTTTCTTACTAGGGTCCGTCCGATTAGGTGTTTTAGCAGATCTTTTTCCTACCTCCGCCGTACAAGGAATGTTAGCGGCCATTGGTATTATCATTTTGGCCAAACAAAGCCATGTGATGATAGGTATTTTAGACCCTGAAAGTACCGCGCCTATTCCCTTATTGCTGGAATTTGTCAACTCTGTTGAAGCGCTGTTTGGTGCAGATGCAGGCACTTGGAAAACGGCGGGTATTGGATTATTCAGTTTACTATTGCTTTCTGTTTTTCCTAAGATTCGCGCTCAATGGGTGCATTCTGTCCCGGCGCCGCTATGGGTGGTTATTATTTCTGTGGCCGTACAAATGATTGGTACACGCCTAACCGGCGCGAGTTTCTTCCCTGAAAAATACCTCGTAAACATTCCTGCCGACTGGATGTCCGCATGGCGCATGCCTGATTTTTCAGGCATCACAAAAGGCCCTTTCTGGGGAGCGGCAGTATCATTGACCTTTATCGCAAGTATTGAGAGCTTACTGTCCATCAAAGGTATGGACCGATTAGACCCATATAAGCGCAGGTCCAACGTAAACAAGGATTTACGTGCGCTCGGTATCGCAACAGCCTTATCTGGATTGGTCGGGGGTTTAAGCGTCGTTACGGTGATTGCTCGGAGTTCCGTAAATGTCAGTAATGGAGCCAAGACCCGTTCGGCCAATTTCTTCCACGGTATCCTGATTTTGGTCTTTGTTTTATTCTTCCGTACGCTTTTAACGCAAATACCATTGCCTGCGCTCGCAGCCATCTTAGTGTTTACAGGCTATAAACTTTTGAATCCTTCCCAATTCAGTCGCATCGCACGCATAGGTTTAGAACAGCTATTCCTCTTTTTCTTTACGCTCTTTGCTACCCTGGTGTACGGCTTAATTATGGGCATCGTCTTAGGGATGCTTGCAACTTTCGTGGTCCAAGTGTTCATCACGGGTTCAGGTCTAGATATGTTGCGCTATTTCTACCGTCCCAATACCTTACTCTATGAGGAAGACGAGCAGAAGTTCATTTTGAACATCAATTACTTTGCGAACTTCCTGAATTACCCGAGGTTAAAAAGCAAGCTCGATAGTGTGCCAACTTCGGCGACACTCATTGCGGACTTTTCTAATACTCAGTTCGTAGATCACACGGTCATGGAACACCTCTCGAGTTACATTGAACTCTTTGAGCAAAAGGGCGGCAGTCTTGAACTTGTTGGATTGGAGGCATTTGCGCTCTCTTCTTCGCATCCTTTGGGCGTGCAATCGCGCTCGAATAGGACCAAACCCGGAATACAAAGAGCCAGAGGCACTTCACAAGCACATCAATTGAGTGCAAAACAAGAAAAACTGAGCGAATTTGCTGTTTTAAACCGATTGAAATATACAGCTTGGCCGCCGTCGAAATGGGACCAATTGGTAGAGCAATTCAACTACTTCAAATACCGCCGCATCGACTACACTACCAATCTACTGAGAGATTTAGAGCAAAATTTCTACGCTTTGGAGGTCAGCTCGCACAGTGGCGAGTTTATCATGAAAGACAGCCAGCATTTGGCTTGTATTATCATGGAGCCTCAGATCACGAATTTGCCAGTATTTGTGCTGGATAGAGAGCGTATTTTCTCAAGGTTGGCACAATACGCTGGCGTTAAGGATGTTGAAATTGGCAATCCGAGCTTTGATGCAAAGTTCAAAATTAAAGGCCCTAAACCTGGGGCAATCAGGGCATTCTTTACGCGGGAATGCGTCGACTTTTTATTGGAGCATCCCGATTTCCATATGGAGAGTAACGGTAAATCAATACTGATATTCCATAAAGAACGGGTCGCAAGTGTGGCAGAGTTCAAATTGATGGTTAGTTTTGCACGCGAATGGGCTCAGCGAATGGCCATACAATCTACCACGGCTGAGGAAAAATAGTAAGTGTGCCACCGCCGTATGTTAGGGTTTAATTGACTAACTGACCCGCAAGGAACATGTACGGCAAAAGAACTGGCCCATTTCGTAGCTAAAGATTAAAGAACTTATCACGATGAATAACGAATTAAAATCTACCGCACTGACCCATGTTCATGAAGCCTTGGGAGCTAAAATGGTACCGTTTGCGGGGTACAACATGCCTGTACAATACAATGGACTGAAATTAGAGCATGCTGCTGTCCGTGAGGCAGTGGGTATGTTCGATGTAAGTCATATGGGCGAATTTTTTGTCGAAGGGCCGCAGGCATTGGACTTTTTACAAATGGTAACGACGAATGACGTTAGCCGATTATTACCCGGAAAGATTCAATACAGCTGCATGCCCAATGCACAGGGCGGTATTGTCGACGATTTATTGGTATACTGCTTCTCCGCGCAGCATTTCATGTTGGTTGTAAATGCATCAAACATGGAGAAAGACTGGAACCACCTGATGCATTATGCGCCACAGTTTGACGTGACATTACGCAACGAAAGCGACGACTACAGCCTTTTAGCAGTTCAAGGTCCTAATGCAGTTCCACTCTTGCAAACCCTTACGGAGATTGATTTAGCCGACATCAAATACTACAGTTTTACGGTAGGACAAATGGCCGGTATATCGGATGTAATTATTTCTGCAACAGGATATACGGGTTCAGGCGGTTTTGAATTGTATGTCCCAAATAATGTAGCCGAAGCGCTTTGGAATGCCATTGTTCAGGCAGGTGATGCCTATGGGTTGCTTCCAGCTGGCCTAGGGGCAAGAGATACCCTTCGTTTAGAGATGGGTATGGCCCTCTATGGAAATGATATTGATGATACCACGAGTCCTATTGAAGCAGGTCTTTCATGGATTACGAAGTTCACTAAAGACTTTGTCTCTTGCGAGATTTTTCAGGCCCAGAAAGAGGCGGGTGCGGAGAACAAGCTTGTAGGATTCGAGATGATTGATCGTGGTATCCCTAGACACGATTACCCTATCGCAGATGCATCCGGTGCAATCATTGGTCGCGTTACATCGGGTACAAACAGTCCTTCCACCGGCAAGAATATAGGAATGGGGTATGTGCCTGCGGCTTTGTCTGAAGAAGGTTCGACTTTCTTTGTTATGATCCGTAATAAGCCAATCAAGGCGCAGGTGGTAAAACTTCCGTTCTACAAGAAATAAGATGCTCTGGCATCCAATGAAAAAGGCGCATCGTACGATGCGCCTTTTTTATGCATAAAAAAAAGTGGCGCTGCTTTCCCTCAACGCCACTTTAACCCAAATACAAACAGAGTGAACGGAAAGATTGTTATGCTTCTAATGCTGCTTTAACCGCCATCCCAGCAGGGTGGTGGCTGTAGCGGTCTAAATATTCAGCCGCAGTGTACGTATATTCTTTACATCGGTTGTGATTTAAGCACTTTACTTCGCGGACCGTTGACGTTTCAACATCTAGAAAAACTTCGATAACGCTTTCAGGATTGTTGATGGTGTAAAGTGCGGTCTGTGGAGGTGTAATAGTACTTAATTCAGTCATAGTCGTGTGTTTTTAAATTTAAATCAACAAATTCTATTATCTGTTGAATAGAATGCAAAAATATAACAATAAAACTGAATTTGAAACAAATTGACGAAGTATCGTTTGCTTTATCCGCTTAAAAAAGGCCTAACGTGTGCGATTATCAAGTAATTTAGCTGAGCTAATAAACCCTAGTTACTCATTATGAAGATTGATAAACTCGATAAACAGATTCTAGAGTATTTAGTAAAGGACGCACGAAAACCCTTTACTGAAATTGCTAAGGATCTTTTAGTTAGCCCTGGTACTATTCATGTTCGTGTGAAGAAGATGGAACAAATGGGTATTATTAAAAGCACTTCCATCAGTGTCGATTACGAAAAGCTAGGCTTTGGATTTATCGCATATGTAGGTTTATTCACCTCGAGATCATCAACCTCCCCACAAATTATAGAAGCGTTGAGAAACGTACCAGAGGTAACTGTAGCGCATTTAGCTACGGGCAAATACGGCATCTTCTGTAAGATTCGTTGCCGCGATGCTTCCCACGCTAAAGACGTCATTTTTAGAATTAATGATATTGAGGGTGTAGAGAATACCGAAAGTATGATCAGTCTCGAAGAGAGTATAAATTCAAATACTGGATTACTGAAACTCATCATCGACGATGGGCAATAGAAGGCAGTATATACTATGATATGTTGAAGGGCCCGGTGCATGCGCACCGGGCCCTTCTTTATTTCACTTAGGTTTGATTGTGATTAGTAATATACTGGCCGGCGAACGCCTGTAAAATGCTTTGCAAGTCTCAGTACTTGTCGACTGTAGCCATATTCGTTATCATACCACACATAGAGTACAGCAGATTTACCATCTTCTGTGACTTGAGTGGCATTGACATCATAGATGGACGGGCAGGGGTTTCCGACGATATCAGAGGAGACCAATTCATTGGATGTGTTGTAGTGAATTTGCTCCACCAAGACACCAGATAACGCTGCTTTCTTCATACAGTTGTGCAATGCTTCGAGATCTGTTGGACGCTCTAACTGTAGGTTAAGTATGGCCAATGAGCCATTGGGTACAGGCACGCGTATGGCAGAAGAGGTGAGCTTTTGACCCAGTCCAGGGATGCATTTATCGACAGCTTTACCCGCTCCTGTTTCTGTGATGACCATATTCATCGCTGCGGCCCTTCCACGACGGTATTTACTGTGCATGTTATCCACCAGGTTTTGATCATTCGTATAGGCGTGTATGGTCTCGAGATGACCGCGTTCTATACCGAAGTGATCATTGACGACCTTAAGCACTGGCGAAATGGCATTTGTGGTACAACTGGCTGCGGATATTATGCGGTCGCTTTTCGCAACACTGTGCTGATTGACGCCATAAACCACGTTTGGGATGCCCTTTCCGGGTGCTGTCAATAGTACTTTATCTACACCTTTTCCTTCAAGGTGCTTATTCAGAGCGGTTTCATCTCTAAATGCACCAGAGTTGTCAATAAGTAAGGCTTTGTTGATTCCGTAGGCCGTATAATCTGCTTTGGTGGGGTCCGGAGCAGGAATGAAATAAACGGGACGTCCGTTAATGATGAGTGCATGGTTTTCTTCGTCTACCGTTATGGTGCCGGGAAAATCGCCATGTACAGAATCAATTTTTAAGAGTGATGCTCTTTTGTGAAGACTGGCGGCATCAATACTTCGAACGGCAACAGCGCGAAGTCTGAGTTGATGTCCGCTGCCTTCTTGCACGATCAGTTCCCGTGCTAACAATCGGCCAATGCGACCGAAGCCGAAGAGAATAACATCTCGAGGTTCTAGGGTAGTAGGCTTAAAAAAGCTTCCTAAATGGTCCATGATCCAATGGTCAGCCGTATGGTCCGTTTGTGACCATTCGTGTGTAATCCGACCGATATCGAGCTTCGCATGTTCGATAGCGGTTCGCTTAAGTGCAAGAAGCATCTCGAGCGTATCCTCTACGCGAATGGGCTTACCAACGAAATCCGAGGCGTATTGATGCAGTTCCAAAACTTGGCTTGCACTTTTATCCCGGAGCTGGTTGCGGAACATGGTAATTTCAATGCCTCTGTTGTAAAAGAGTTCGTGTACGCAGGCACTTACGTCCACTGCAAGGCGTTCGTTTTGAATACGAAGCCCCACTTTTTGAGTGTACTCTTGTTGAGCAATCATGTGATAGTTTTTGGTGGTTCTAAGCACAAAGTTAGGGCAGGTAGATAGAGTTGGAAAGGTTTATTTATACTTGTTAGTCGGCTGTAAAACAAGGGTTTAAGGTGGTTATAAACAGTGTAAAATGTACACTTTGATGGGTGACTTTGGCGTAAAAAAAATCCCCCACAGTACGCGGTGCGCTCAGTGGGGGAGTATTTATGTACAGTCAGGTATGATTACCACTCAAAAGCGTAGTAATTCGCCTTACCGTTGGGTTCAAACCCTTGGATAAGTACACCGTCCCCTGGGCTGAACTGTCGGACAAGCCGTTCAAAACTTTCGACGTTCTCTACATAGACGTTGTTGAGTTTGACGATGATAAAGTCTTTGGGAATGCCTGCATTTTCGAATCGGCCACCCAGCACTTTAGAGACTCTAATGCCGTAGCGAAGTCCTAAGCGACGCTTGTCTGTACTGCTTAAATCCTCGAGTTCCGCGCCAAAACTGCGCAGTAACTCTTCTTCTTTGGTGAGCATTTCAGTAGTGCCTAGTTTATTTTTGAGCAGTACTTCAAAGGGCTTGTTTTTACCAGAGCGGTTGACCACCACAGCGAGTTTCTCTCCAGGTCTGTGCTGCCCCAATGCTTCCGTCAAGTCAGCTCCGGTAGTAATGGCCTTCCCGTTGACATTAATAATGACATCGCCTTTAAGGATACCGGCATCGTCTGCTGCTCCGCCTGGAATGACATTAGCGACGTACACCCCTTTATTGATCTCAAGGTTCAATTCTTCGCTTAATGCGGCGGTCACTTCATTGTAGTTGATGCCTATGAATGCACGTTGTACCCGTCCGTATTCCTTTAGATCATTAACGACCTTAAGCATGAGGTTGGCAGGGACGGCGAAGCTGTAGCCTTCAAAAGAGCCGCTGCGAGAAGAAATGGCGGTATTGATTCCTACCAATTCCCCGGCAGTATTGACCAGCGCGCCTCCTGAATTGCCTGGATTAACAGCAGCATCCGTTTGTAAGAAACTCTCAATTGCGCTTTGCTCGTCGATAATATTGATGTCTCGACCTTTTGCAGAAATAATCCCTGCGGTAACTGTGGAGGTGAGGTTGAACGGGTTGCCCACAGCAAGGACCCATTGACCTAGTCGGACCTCGTCGGAGTTTGCAACATCCACTTTCGTCAACGCATTGCCCGCTATTTTTAGTAAAGCAATATCAGTTGTGGGATCCGTCCCGATCAATTCTGCTTCGTATTCGTCATTGTTTGAGGTCGTCACCACAATGGTCTTTGCACCTTTGATGACGTGATTATTGGTAACGATGTAACCGTCTTCAGTCAGAATTACGCCAGATCCGGAGCCTTCTACTTCAAATTTTTGTGGGGTAGACGGCCGACCAAAGAATAAATCATTGAACGGATTGTAGTAGTTCTGCACACGTTCGGCAGTGGTCTTAACGTGAACCACCGCTTCTACGGTGCGTTCCGCTGCTGCAACAAAATCTGTGGGCGCGGAGGGCAGTGGACGATCTGCAGTCCAATTCACTTGTGAGGCGCTCTGATTCGTATCCTCAATAATGACGGTTTTTCCAGTCCATCCCAAGCTGTGCGCTGCTCCCAGTGCCACTAATCCGCCAATAGCAGTAAACGCAATGGGACGACCAATGGATTTCAGTAATGCTTTCATAAGGTTCATTCGTTAGATTCTTGTTTCCTTCGTACCTTCAAATTGTACACCAAATCAACGCACAGACCCCGTCGAAACGCATAACTTTAACGCCTTTTAACACCCATTGGGATGGCCTACGTAGAATTTTATAAATACCACGGCGCTGGAAATGACTTCATCCTCATTGATAATAGATCCGGTTCGCTGACCTTAACGACTGAAACTATCGCACAATGGTGCCATCGCAACTACGGCGTTGGTGCTGACGGATTAATGTTGTTAGAAGCGCCGAAAGTGGAAGGCGATCACTTTTACATGCAGTATTTTAATTCTGATGGAAGGGAAAGTACCATGTGCGGAAATGGCGGCAGATGCATTTCGCGGTTTGCAGTGGATTTAGGAATTGCCGCTGAGGGCACGTTGAATTTTCATGCTATTGATGGGCCACACACTGCTGTGGTCGCTCCATCGAGCGTAGCCTTAAGTATGATCGATGCCCCTGCTGTAGTCGCTCGAAATAATGGTTTTTTTATAGATACGGGCTCTCCACATCACGTCGAGCATCGGGAACCGGGGCCAAATTTTGTAAATACAGCACGTCGTATTCGAGCATCGTATGGGCCGGAAGGGGCAAATGTAAATTTTATTCAAGCGTGTGAAGGTGAACTTTCCATACGCACGTACGAACGTGGTGTAGAAAACGAAACGTTGGCCTGTGGAACCGGAGCAACTGCAGCCGCGATGGTTGCGGTAGCCCAGGGTTGGGTACCTGCTGCACCGGTAAGGCTGTATGCACAAGGAGGAATATTGACGGTAGATTTCAAAGGAAGTGGACCGTTTACAGATGTCGTCCTTACTGGACCTGCAACGCAAGTATTTAAAGGATTGTTGCCGTTATGATTAAAGTGACGGAGAACGGATTCTTGCGCGCGCCTGAGCCGGAAGACCTGCAATGGCTTTACGGTATAGAAAATGATGCAACGCTTTGGCATTTAGGAATTAGCAAGGAGCCGTGGAGTAAGAAGGTACTGGCCGATTATTTGGCCACACAGCCAGGCAACTTGCAACGCGATGGTCAACTTCGTTTGCTTTTTGTCTACAACGGACAAACGGCGGGTGCAGTCGATCTTTTTGATTACGATCCTGTAGCGCGTAAAGCGGGAATTGGCATTGTACTTTCAGAGATGCATCGGAGCAAAGGATTGGGTAAACGGGTACTGCGAGCGTTCGAAGCGTATTGCTTTAAAACGCTCGGGTTGCATAGTCTTTATGCCCATGTCCCGACGAATAATGATGCCTCCACACATTTGTTCGAACAAAGCGGATACCGTGCGGTTGGAATGCTAGAAGATTGGGTCTGGTTCGACGGTACCCATCAAAATGCACAACTCTTTCAAAAAATAGTTTCATGAGAAAGCTGATGGTTATTACTATAGGCGTGGTCATTCCAGGTCTGTTGCTTGTTTTGGTTTGGAAAGGCTACAATGCGGTTTTCGAAGCGAACGTCAATCCAGAATTGGTTCCCTATGAATTATATGTAGAACCCGGAACCACCCTAGAAACGGTTTATGAGGAGTGGTTTGAATCGGGACTACTGCTTCAGCCGGAAGGATTTTACCTGATCGGTAAGAAAAAGGGACTGGATACGCTCAAAACAGGGTATTACGTCATCGAGGAAGGCATGAGTAGTAATGGAATCGTAAACATGTTGAAAGCGGGTTTACAGCGTCCTGTGAAGGTAAGTTTCAATAGTGCGAAGAACTTGAGGGACCTCGCGGACCAATTAAGTCCTCAGCTTATGGTGGATGCACCTACACTTTACGAAGCCTTGCAAGCACCTATGGAAGGATGGGAGGGGCCTTTAAAACAAGGAGCGTTCTTACCCGATACCTATGAATTTTATTGGGACGCCAGCGCAGAGACGGTGATAAAAAAGCTGTATCAAAATACTATTTCATTTTGGACGCCATCACGCATTCGTCAAGCTAAAGAATTGGGCTTGACACCGGGGGAGGTCAGTACATTGGCTTCCATTGTAATGAAGGAAAGCAGTAAAGCGGACGACCGTCCTAAAGTGGCTCGTTTGTATTTGAACCGATTGGCCGCAGGAATGAAGTTGCAAGCGGATCCCACAGTCATCTATGCGATACAGCAAAAAAATCCCGCTGCAGTGGTGCACCGTGTACTGCGAAAAGATTTAACCATTGATTCGCCGTACAACACCTATAAAAATGTAGGCTTGCCGCCCGGACCCATCTGTGTTCCTGAAAAGGCAGCGCTTTTAGCCGTGTTAGAAGCGCCCGAGCACGATTTTATCTTTATGTGCGCAGATCCCGATCAACCCGGTTACCATGCCTTCGCACGCAATTATGCAGGGCATTTAGTGAACCAACGCAAATGGACGAACTGGCTGAACAGCCGCCAGATTTATCGTTAAATGAAAAGGACCGCCCATGGGCGGTCCTTTCGGTTACTTCCTTTAATCCTTGGCGGTTCTAGGTTGCAGTGGGTAATTCTACGTTTCTAAAAACGACCGTACCTTCGAAAACGTCTAATAAAATGACGTCATCTGGCTTGACTTCACCTGCGATGATGGCGCGTGAAAGAGCATTGAGCACTTCATTTTGTATGGCTCTTTTTACCGGTCGTGCACCGTATTGGGGATCAAAGCCTATTTCACCCAAATGGTACATAGCTTCGCGTGAGGCTTCGAGGGTGATGTTCTGTTCGGCCAGTCGCTTCTTCACGAGCTCCAATTGCAAATGAACAATCCGATTCATCTCCGATTTGTCGAGCGGACTAAATACGGATACTTCATCAATTCTATTTAAGAATTCAGGACGTACAATTTTCTGAAGCATGCCGAGGAGCTCGGGTTTTAATCGGTCCATTAAGTCGTCATAGTGCGCTTCTTCCCATTGCTCCATTGCCTCATTAATCACCGCGGAGCCTATATTGCTCGTCATGATGACCAATGTGTTTTTAAAATTCACCGTACGGCCTTTATTATCCGTTAAACGACCATCGTCAAGCACTTGTAAAAGAATATTAAAAGTATCGGGATGGGCTTTCTCAATCTCATCAAGCAAAACCACACTGTAGGGCATACGACGAACGGCCTCTGTAAGTTGCCCGCCTTCATCGTAACCGACGTATCCTGGAGGCGCGCCAACGAGTCGGCTTACACTGTGCTTTTCTTGGTATTCACTCATATCTATGCGTGTCAATGCGCTTTCATCATTGAATAAATACTGCGCCAGCGCTTTTGCCAATTCCGTTTTACCTACGCCTGTAGTACCTAAAAAGAGAAAGCTTCCGATGGGCTTGTTGGGATCGCCCAATCCTGCACGCGAGCGGCGGATGGCATCACTCACGCTTTTAATGGCTGCATTTTGACCCACCACACGCTGATGCAATGCCTCTTCCATTCTAAGCAACTTCATGCGTTCGCTTTCCAGCATTTTTTGCACTGGAATGCCCGTCCATTTGCTGACAACTTCCGCAATGTCTTCGGCAGTCACTTCCTCTTTAATCATAGTACGCTCGCTACGTTCCATGGCTTCCTCTGCCGATTCCAATTCCTTCTCAGCATCCTGCATTAATCCATATCGAATCTCTGCAACGCGTCCATAGTTGCCGGCACGTTCTTCCTTTTCAGCTTCCAACCGCAGTTGCTCCAGACGTTCTTTGATCTCTTGTATGCGCTCCGCTCTATTTTTTTCGCCCACCCAAATGGCGTTGAGCGCATCACGCTGCTCATATAGATCGCTCAACTCCGCTTTAATGGCGGCCAATTTCTTTTTGTCTTCCTCGCGTTTAATTCCTTCTTGCTCAATTTCAAGTTGAAGAATTTTACGGTCCAGAATATCCAATTCCTCTGGCTTAGAATTGATCTCCATACGAATCTTTGATGCAGCTTCATCCATTAGATCGATCGCTTTATCCGGTAAGAATCGGTCACTGATATACCGCGTACTGAGTTCCACGGCACTAATCACAGCTTCGTCCTTGATGCGAACCTTATGGTGCGTTTCGTATTTCTCTTTAATTCCGCGTAAAATGCTGATGCTGCTCTCTTGATCCGGCTCATCCACTAGGACCTTTTGAAAACGACGTTCAAGTGCTTTATCCTTTTCGAAATACTTTTGGTATTCATCTAGAGTAGTGGCGCCAATAGCACGAAGTGCTCCACGTGCCAATGCGGGCTTCAAAATATTAGCGGCATCCATAGCGCCTTCGCCCTTTCCTGCACCAACGAGCGTGTGAATTTCATCGATGAACAACAGGATATTACCATCGCTTTGGGTCACTTCTTTGACCACAGCCTTTAAGCGTTCCTCAAATTCCCCTTTGTATTTAGCACCGGCAATCAGGGCACTCATATCAAGGCTGTAAACCGTTTTATCTTTTAGATTTTCAGGCGCGTCTCCACTTAATATCCGCTGCGCCAATCCTTCTGCGATGGCTGTTTTACCCACTCCGGGTTCACCTACGAGAATAGGATTGTTTTTAGTTCGGCGCGATAGTATCTGCAAGACACGACGTATTTCGTCGCCTCTACCAATGACGGGGTCTAATTTTCCTTCCTCCGCCATCGTATTGAGATTCTTCGCGTATTTCTCTAAACTATTGTAGGTGTTTTCAGCCCCTGAACTGTTGGCTGAACGTCCTTTTCTCAAACTTTCTACAGCGGCTTGGACCAATTTCTTTGTAAAGCCGGCATCTTCAAGCATCTTACCTGCATTGCCCTTATCTTCGAGAAGCCCTAAAAGCAAATGCTCGGTAGCGACGTATTCGTCCTTCATGCCATCGGCAATTTGAATTGCTTTCTGTAAAACGAAAGCCGCCGCTCTACCCATGTACGTCTCACTCGTAGAGTGTTGGGTAGGTAAGCTCTCATAAGCCGCCGTCAATGCGGTTTTTAGTCGATCTAAAGCAATTTCACCTTGCTGGGCAACAAAGGGGAGGACACTACGGTCTTCTTCTATGAGCCCTAATACTAAGTGTAGTCCTTCGACTTGAGGATGTTTTTTGTCTGCGGCCAGAAATTGGGCCTTAGCAATTACACTTTGACTCTTTGTTGTGAATTTTTCGATATTCATAAGGCTTGGGTATTTGCTCAAATTCTTTTCAAAAGGTGTTCCACCTTGATTCCTTCCAATTTCATGTGACAATTCGTCTCATCAGCTCCTGTTTTTCGGAAACATTGTCTCAAAACCAGCGCTTTAGGTGACAAACGTGCGGTAAAAAAAACACCCCCGCATTCTCGAAAGAAGTGCGAGGGTGAAAAAAAAGAGTTGGTTGTTGTATTACTCTACAATCAAACGTTGAACGTCGGTACCGAGCGGCGTGACCGTTTCAACTAAATACATACCAGATGCCCAAGAAGACGTCTCAATAGTAAAGGTTTGAATTCCAGAAGTTCCGTGAACTGTACGTTGTTCCAGGATTTGTCCTTGTGTATTACGAACGGTGATCAGCACATCTGCATCGCTTTGGAAGCTGATCGGTAGTTGGGCGATTCCTGAAGTTGGGTTAGGGTGGATATTACCCACACCAATGTTTTGTTCCAATTCTTCTTGACCAATGACATAAATTTTATCGTCGTCACTGGTTTTGTAGAAACAGAAATCGTCAATAGCCCAACCGGCTTTATTAATAGTTTCATCAGAACCAAAGCGGAATCTAAAGATGGCATTACGCGCTGTATCTACGGCAAGGTTCAGTTTTGCTTGTTGCCATCCATTACTCAATCCTGTCCAACCTGGCTTAAATACGTCTAAAGAAGTAACGAAGCTCGTATTGAACCATGTTGCGCCATAAAGGTTCGTACCTACGGTGTGCCAAGAAATACCACCATCAAAAGTGACATCGACTGTTCCACCATCGTGGTAGATCTCTGTCGAGAAGGCGTGCATGAATTCATAGGTATAGGTCTGTCCTGAATCCAAGCGGAACACAGGAGTGTACAGGGCAGAGGAATCACGTTTCTTATAGTTAGAATCTAGATCCGTCATCCAAGCATTCGAACCACTGTTCGCGCTCACAAGAGGCGCTACAGCTGGAGTACCCAGTTCCCATGCGGTAAGACCGTCTTTGACAAATGCGTTTAGCGTCAACCATGGCGTTAATGATGGATCGTCAAAGTCGTTACAGTAAGAGCTGTCTACAGACATGATGATTTTATCCAGAACTGTAATATCTGCACAGATTTGGTCATCACTAGGATCATTATCCGGCTTACTGTCTGGACGTGATGTGCGTACACAAACGTTGTAAAGGCCGCTTGTTGGGCTAACCCAATCTTGAGTGAATTCGTACCAAGCTGTTTTTCTTGGAACTAAAGGTGGATTAAAGACCACCTGCTCTGGATTAGACCAAGTCGTACCACCATCCGTACTAAACTCAACCAAACAGCTGTCTAGGACTTTCGCACCCGTGTTTTTAATCAGGGTCTTTAAGTGATTGTTTTGATCTGGTACAGGCAAGTATTCCACAGTGGTTACATCGATAGGTGCGGCACTGTTTTGTGGTGGGATATAAACCTCAACTTTATCTAAGTTCCATCCGTCGCTATTACCCGTACCTGTTTTTAAACGCGCACGAAGGATAAGCGGTGCTGCAGAGAAATTCCATGTAGATAATGGCCATTCAGAGCTCATTTGACCCTGGGCACCAGCCCATGCATCGCCTACGCTTGATGTACCTGTGTTGTACCAGTTGGTACTGACTACATTCTGCGGATCCCAGAAACCTAAGGTGTTCCAGGTTCCGTTACCTTGAAATTCTATAAGTGCAACATCACCAGCACCTAAATCCACATCGTGTACTAAACGCAATTCAGCACCAGCAATGGTATCAAAGCCTATGAAGCGAGGGAAGTAGAGGAATTCCTCTAAACCACCAGGTACGTTCTGGTTAGGGCGCGTAGCCATACCGTTATTATTTCCTAGAGCATTGATTTGATCAACTTTCCAAAGATCTAAGGCACCTGCAACGAAGAAACCAGAAGAATCACCATTGTTACAACTTTCGAAATCCTCAACAAAGCCGGATTGAATATAAACTTCCGGCCAACCTGCAGATTTCACATAGGCTGAATCATTCCACGAATTATTATCGTTGGCTTTGCCAGTGTAGGCATACATTTCGAATGTTCCTGTAGGCCAAGCCACGGTATTAGAGTTGTCTGTTACCGTGATATTACCGCCTGCAGGGATAGATGCACTGTGTGTAAAGGTATATGTGGTGCTTACACCTGCATTCGATCCACAAGTAGGAGTGATGGTGTAGGTAATAGGCACGTTTGTTTGTGCATTCTTACCAAAGTTTCTGACTTTAAACTCTGCCTTTAGCTGGGCAGGGCCACCTACGAGATTGATACGTGCTGCAGGGTTAATGATGGCATCAACACCTACATCGGTATTCGCTTTATCGACAATAACGATATCGTCGAAAGCAATATCAGCGGCCACACCAAACCCTGATTTCTGCGCAATGAAGCGCAGCTTAATTAAGTTACCCGCTTGAGCACTTAAATCCACTTCATAGAAAGACCAGTTGTCTTTTTCATCCGTGAGGGTAGTAGTAAACGGTGTCATAGGGTTGGACCAGAAGTTATCACCGTCCTTGATCCATTGTACACGGATTGCACCAATATCAGCACCGTACATGTGATGACGGAATTGAAGAACTGGTTTAGTCATGTTGCTCAAATCTAAACACTGAGAAACGAGGGTTGCAGATGCGGGAGAAACACCATAGTTACCTTCGGCAACAAGATAATTCCCTTGTCCACTCTTATCTGTGATTGGTCCACTACCAATAGTTGGCGTCCATTCATCACCTACCATGAAGGCATATTCTCCGCTGTTTCCGGCAGGTACTGGTGTCCAAACGTTGTTCGGGAAACTACCTGCATTAGCAGCTGTGTTATTTCCTGCGGTAGTAGCAGCACCGTCAAAATCTAAGACATAAGGGAAGGTAGCGTATGGCTCTTCGTGTACAATTCGGATGGGCCCAATGGTATCATTCGTAGCAACCGTATCGCCCGGTTGCTCCGTGTATACCCAGATGTCATATATACCGTAACCGCTTAAGTTAGGACCGGTAGCAAAGGTGTAAAAAGTAGAATCACCCGTTTCCAGCGTTTTATTTGTAATGTATTCTGTATGCGTTTGATTGGTTGTCGTACCTGAAGTATTTGTATAGTCAAACTCCCAAGTAATAGGTACGCTATCTAAGCTTGTACATCCGTTATTCTGAATCCACAGATCGATAGTTTCATTGTTGGAATACGAACAGTACCCGTTTTCTGGGTTAAATACTTCACGCAATGCAACTTCGTAGGCTGCCGGTTCATAGATACGAATGTTATCAATGGCTACATCACCCTTTAATGAGTTTCCTCTGTTCACAGAAAAACGAAGACGTGCGTAATCACCCGTAATGTCGTTCAATGCAACAGAAAATGTTTTGAAGGGATCACTTGATTTGGATTGTTTTTGCCCGTCAATACGCGCTAGGCCGGTGTATGAAGAGGTGTTGAATCCGGTATCCGCGGTAATGGCAAGGAAATCTACGTGTGCACCGTACATGTGGTAGTCGAACTCCAGGATAGCACAGTTGTAGCTTCTCAAATCCAAACAAGGCGTTATAAAGTGTGCTTTATCATTGGCAGAACCTTGTTCTGCCTCAGTGTAAATGTATTTACCACCGCCATTGGGTGAAGCATCTCCGTCTGGACCTGTAAGATTTGTTTCTGTACTCCCGGTGCGGATGGACCAAGCAAAACCAATGGTATTTTCATTTGGAATGACCTTATAGTTAAGGCCGTAAGGTGGGTTTTGATCCGGGAAGTTACCGCGGTGACTCACCCCTGTAGCACCCGATCCAGATCCGGCTACCCAGTAGACGTTGTTTTCAAAGTCCTGGTCAACAGGAAGTGTAGTAGAATAAGGGAAAGAATTTTGCGTGGTGGTTCCACAGATGGGGGAAGACCTGCGTCTCTCCAGAATTTATAAGCAAAGATGGAGGCAGATTCTAAAGGATCTCTCACCACGTTTGGACAGGCACAGTCAAAAATCCGAACGTACCATTCGATCGTATCATGGATATCGATATTACCAAAGGTGTAGGTGTATTGAGAAGAATCAGGACAGTTTGAAGAGAATGAAGAACTCATCAAAGAATCGGTCCATGTGCCCCAAGAGCTCGCCGAGTAATCATAACGACGCATGTAGATACGCATACTATCTACCCCAACGTTATCTTTTCCTTTGACACGAACGGCTTGCGTAGGCATGTAACGGGCACCGATAGGTTTAGCAGGAACACTCACATTGACCCAGTCAATAGTTGGAGGCTCCAACTCACAAGGTGCACCCTCAACCATGATGTTATCTACAAACCATCCGTCCAATGCTGCCGGTGAAGGAGTACCTGTTTTATTCGACATAATAAAGCGGAGCTTACAGTTGGCGTAACCGTATTGCGAGTTTGTGTTATCGTAAGTCCCTAAATAGCTACTTAAGTCAAATGTCTCGCGTGCCCACCAGTCAGATGCTGTATTTGGCGTAGGTCCAGTACCTGTATTTGAATTACCGATGGTGGGACCGTACCAGTAAGGTGTGAGCAGTTGTGATGGGTAAGACAGTTCGTTGAACCAGCCCTGCGAACCAAACTGTGGACTGCCGCCCTGATAGTGACTACTTGTAAGGTTCACCCAAGTCGCACCGTTGTCGCGTGACATTTGAATAAACGCTTTTTGGATGTAGCGAATTTTACAGATGTGGTCAAACGTAAATCGAACATTCGTGTACGTGACTGTGGTGAAGGCATCCGTTTCGAAAACGATGGAATCACTCGCGTAGATCTGCGTGTGAAACGATGCATTACCCGTAGTCTTGATGTACGTCGTATCGTTCCAAGAGCGCGTGGCGTTGGTAGAATCCGTGTTGTAGTTGGCGGCAATCGAGTCGGCGCCTAGGGTTCCATCGAAATTTTCCGTGTAAACGGTATCAATTGGTGGGGCAAATTGTCCAAAAACCGCTGGGGAAGCGAGGGCAATAAGGAGTACAGCTAGTAAGCTTTTCTTCATTTTAACGCGTTTGTGTTAACGTATTTTCAGGGTAGTTACAAATATATAAAAATGGCAATGCGCCCGACCTGAAAGTCAACAAAAGTGGCACTTTAATGTGCCAATATTAAAATGCGCTGATTGAAGCTATTTTACGTTGAAATAAAAAACACGCTCATTTTCGAGGAAAAGCTCCAATAAATCTTCGCGTTCCACACGTCCAACCCCAGCTGGAGTTCCTGTAAAAATCAGATCGCCAGTTTTTAAAGTAAAGTACTTCGATACATGGCTAATAATCTCATCTACAGAGAATAACATGTTCTTTGTGTGTCCGGATTGAACTGTTTTCCCGTTAATATCGAGATGGAAATGAAGGTCTTGTATAGGCTTGCCTACTTTATCTAGAGCGAAGAATCTCGATACTGCTGCCGATCCGTCAAACGCCTTCGCTTTCTCCCAAGGGAGTCCTTTTTCTTTGCATCTCGCTTGTACATCGCGTGCAGTGAAGTCGATACCTAAAGCAATCTCATCGTAGTATTTATGGGCGAAACGGGGCTCAATGTGCTTTCCTAATCTATTGATCTTAACTACAACCTCAATCTCGTGATGCACGTCATTGCTGTGCTCTGGTATGAAAAAGGGGTGCTTCTTTAGCAAAATAGCCGTATCAGGTTTGAGGAAAACTACCGGTTCTTCTGGAATAGGATTATTCAGTTCCTCAGCGTGTTTAGCGTAATTCCTTCCGATACAGATGATTTTCATTTCAGGAGTTTTACTATTTATTAAAATTCTTTAGTCGAATGGCCGTCAACACCTTTTTCGTGTACAGTGGAAAATCTGCATTTTGAATCCAGCTGAAATAGCCTGGATTTTCTTGAAGCACCGATTTCACCAAGGTAAAGATTTCTTCATCATTGTCGTTAAATGCGATAAATCCAGCGAAATCTGCAACGCGCTGTCTGTTAGAGAACGCTGAAAGGAAATTCATATCGTTTTCTAGTTCTTCGTAGCGTTCTATTTGCGCTTTGAGGACCTCGTAGGTAGCAAGCACATCCGCCTCTGCGGTATGCGCTCCGTCCAAATTTTTACCACAATAAAATTTATACGCTGCGCTTAGTGTGCGCTGCTCCATACGGTGGAAAATATTTTGAACATCGACCGCTTTACGCTTCCCCATTTCAAAATCAATATCTGCGCGCAAAAACTCCTCTGCCAGCAGGGGGATATCGAATTTATTACTGTTGTAACCGGCAAGATCGCTATCACTTATGAGTTGATGTACCGTAGCTGCCAATTCTTTAAATGTAGGTTCGTCGGCCACGTCTTTATCGTAGATTCCATGGACTAAAGATGCTCCGATCGGGATGGGTACCGTCGGATTTACTCGCCAGGTATGGGTTTCCTCCGTACCGTCGGTATGGATTTTATGGACACAGATTTCCACGATGCGGTCACTGGTTACATTGACGCCCGTGGTTTCTAGGTCGAAAAAACAAATGGGACGGGAAAGATTCAATTTCATTGGAGTACGATTAAATTCAAAAAAAAGCCACCCCTGAGGGCGGCTTTATAAAGTTATAAATTTTGGAATTAAATCTCCCGATTTAAATCCCACGATTCTAAATATTCAGCTACACGCTTCACAAACATACCTCCTAGTGCACCATCTACAACACGGTGGTCGTAACTGTGGCTAAGGAACATTTTGTGGCGAACAGCGATCACATCGCCTTCCGGTGTTTCAACAACGGCAGGCTTTTTAACAATAGCACCGGCAGCCATGATTGCTACTTGAGGTTGATTTATGATTGGCGTGCCCATTACGTTACCAAAGGTTCCTACATTGGTTAAAGTGTAGGTTCCACCGCTAATTTCATCGGGCTTGAGTTGGTTGTTTCGAGCGCGATTAGCCAAATCATTTACCGATTTTGTGATGCCTAATAAGCTCAGTCGGTCTGCGTTTTTAACCACTGGAACAATAAGGTTACCTGATGGAAGTGCCGCAGCCATACCAACATTGATGTTGCCGTGCTTGATGATGTTTGTACCGTCGATGCTCACATTGATCATTGGGAAATCTTGGATGGCCTTAACGATGGCTTCCATGATGATCGGTGTAAAAGTGATTTTTTCGCCGTGCTTTTTTTGGAATTCACCTTTTACGCGGTTACGCCAAAGCACCACTTTGGTCATATCTGCTTCTACAAAGCTGGTAACGTGTGGCGACGTCTGCACAGAATTCACCATGTGGTCTGCGATGAGTTTTCTCATGCGGTCCATTTCAATGATTTCGTCGCCAGCTCCAATTTTAACAGCAGGTGTAGCGGCTTTGGGAGCAGGAGTTGATGCAGGTGCTGCCACTGTGGCGGTTGCAGCTGGACTCGCCGTAGGCGTCTGGTTTGCGGCACTCGGTACCAACGTAGAACGTCCTTTTTCTAAATAAGCGACAATGTCTTTTTTCGTGACGCGTCCTTCTTTTCCACTGCCTGGAATTTGGTCCAATTCTGATTGTCCAATTCCTTCTTCTTTAGCCATGGAGCGAACCAACGGTGAATAGAACCTGCCATTTGAGTTTTTTGCGATAGGACCGCTAGGCTCAGGCGCGGAAATGCTGGCAGCGGCAGCAGCAACTTGTGCTTCAATCTCCGCAGCGGCAATTTCTGGTTCAGGTGTCACTTCTGGCGCGGCNGCAGCAGTTGAACCGCTTCCTTCGCCTTCCACTTCTATAATTGCAATAGGGCTGCCAACTTCAGCAACGCCGTTCACATCTACTAAGATTTTTACTAAGGTTCCGCTGACAGGCGAAGGGACCTCACTATCTACTTTATCCGTGGCAACTTCTACAACGCTTTCTTCAGCGTCGATTGCATCACCAACGTTTTTCAACCAGTTCGTTACGGTAGCTTCCGCAACTGATTCGCCCATTTTGGGCAGGATTAATTCAAACTGAGCCATTGAATTCGGGTTTTTCGGTCCTCGAATTTACGGCAAAATATCCCACTATCGGTAATGTGTTAGAATTTGCTGAGTTGCCAGAGTTGCCGCAAATCGGACTTTAAATCCGCTTCTTTTGCATAGTTGGTAACAAGTGCGGATGCACTTTGCGAAACGTTCAAGATTTTAGGGATTCCCGTTGCGATATCAAAAATTGGAGCGGGGAGTACAGGCAAGTGATTTTTTTTCGCTTCTTCAATGGAGTAGCCCACAAGAGTAGCTTTTCCGGTCAATAGTTTGCCGAAATTGGTGAGCCAAAGTGCACACCCCTTTCCGCGACCAAAGAGGGCGGCAAGCGTTCCTGAAAGGGGGAAGCTCAGCATAAGAAGGAGGCTTAAGGCGATGTCAAGCAGTCGTTTTTGTCGTCGGTAATTTGCATTTGCAACATTGAATCGGCCCAAACCGTAAGCTTGGCCCTGATTCAAACTGCTGTTCGAACCCACGATATACGGTCCGCCAGTGACGAGGGATTTTACATTGGTTTTTGTACCCACCGAACTCATGATTTGCATGAGTACAGATGCTGGCCAAGCGTTGGATTCAACTACACACTCGTTAATGTTGTAGAGTTGAATATTTGCCTGGAGTTTTGCCAAATCAACGGGTTCATTCTCAAGTACTGGATCGTGAAAGAAAAATGCTGGAACAATGCCATTTTCCGAGAGTAATTTTTGAAGGGATGCCTTGCCGGAATCGGTCCCTAAAAAGAGCATTCTGGGACGTTGAACGGGAGGGGTAAATAAATGTTTTCCGGTGAGTAGACCAATGATGGAACGCCACAGGATGAGCATGGCACTGCCGCCTAATCCCCCGAGCAGCAGCAGGGCGCGAGAGAATCGAAGCGCCTCAGGAAGCAGTCCATAGAAGAAGCCGATCACCAGGGTGGCAATAGCCATGGAACGAGCGATGACAGCGGGTCGCGTATTTTTCGTGTACACACCACTCAAGGCCAATGCCAGCAGCCAGAACAGGATATAAGATCCCTGTACGTAGTAAGTATAGGTATCTGGATAGGAGCCACCATTGATAAATCGATGGTTGTGTTCCCAGTACGATTTTAGTTGGTCTAGAGTAAAGGCTAAAAATAGGATGTCAATGATCGGCGTTGCTGCACTTTTCGCCAAGCGGGCTAACAATGCCAATCCGGCACGAAGGTAAATACCTAAGTAAATGAGCAGGGTGTAGGCGAGGGCAGAGGATCCGCTGAACTGCTTTTTAGCGAAAATAATCATCGCTTGATAGAACATCTTCACGTAGTTCAGACTGCCACGCTTCGTGCTTTCACCTTTATAATGAATGATTTGAGAATCACTGATGTAGTGGTTTTCATGGCCCGATTTCAATAACTCATAGCTCAGGTCAATGTCCTCGCCGTACATGAAATACCGCGGGTCAAATCCACCAACGGCACGTAATAAATGGGTAGGAACCATCATAAAACAGCCCACCAAAATATCTACTTTATGGTTTTTATCCGGATCCAAATGCCCCATGTGGTAGCGCGCAAAAAACGCCGATTTTGGAAAAATTCTGGAAAGTCCAGTGATTTTCCAAAGTGCCGTCATTGGGGTGGGTAGCCCACGCTTGCTTTCGGGAAGGAATTGGCCCGCTCCATCAATACCCTTAATGCCTAATCCACCTACCTCAGGGTGCGATTTGAGGTAGTTCAAACACACCTCGAGGGTATCTTCTTGCACCACGGTATCTGGGTTGAGAATGAGTGTATACGTTCCTTTTGCAGCTTCAAAGCCTTGATTATTCGCACGCCCAAAACCGACATTTTCTGTATTGGCAATCCACCGTACCTCTGGAAAGGCTTTGGTGATCCGTGATTCGCCGCTATCGGTGCTGGCATTATCTACCACAATGACCTCAAAAGTATAGTCCGTCTCACTTCTGTAGAGGCTCTCCAAACATTGAGTCAAAAATTCTTTGACATTGTAGTTGACTATGACGATGCTGAGATCCACTATTTCGGAAGGCTTTGTTCGTATGGAATGCGCTGTTGAATGCTGCGCCCTAGCGTAACTTCATCTGCAAACTCTAATTCATCGCCAACTGAAATACCGCGCGCAATGGTCGTAAGTTTTACATCAAAGTCTTTCACTTTTCGATAGAGGTAGAAATTAGTCGTATCGCCCTCCATAGTGGTATTTAGTGCAAAGACCAATTCTTCGATACCCCCACCTTGCAATTTCTGAACCAGATGGTCAATGGTTAAGTCGCCGGGACCAACGCCGTCCATGGGTGAAATAAGTCCACCTAAAACGTGATAGGTGCCTTGGTAGCCGCCTGTATTTTCTATTGCCATCACATCTCGCACATCTTCTACAACGCATACAATGCTAGAATCGCGCTTGGGCGAGGCACAAATGCTGCAGGTTGCTGTATCAGAAAGGGTGTGACAGGTACTGCAAAAGGTGGTGTTTTGGCGTAAATCGACCAATGCGGCGGCCAAAGCATCCGTTTGACCTTCGGGTCTACGTAACAAATGCAACGCTAAACGCAAGGCAGTTTTCTTACCTATACCTGGCAATCGTGAAATTTCCTCCACAGCCTGCTCTATTTTTCTACTGGAAAAATTCATGTGTTTCAAAAGTAAGGGATTGCGCATATTTGTGAACATGAACTACACGCTCTTTTTAATTCTCTTACTCGCCTACGTTGGTGTGCTCGTTTTGATCGGGAAAATAACCTCGCGAGGCGCGACCAATGCCACCTTCTTTAACGCGAATAAAAACGCTTCATGGCTGCTGGTAAGTTTCGGAATGATTGGCGCCTCGCTCAGCGGCGTAACTTTCATTAGCGTGCCCGGTTGGACGGCCGCTTCGGGCATGACCTACCTCATGATGGTGGTGGGTTTTTTCTTTGGCTATTTACTCATTGCTTTCGTTCTATTGCCCGTGTACTACCGATACAATGTTATCAGTATTTACACGTTTCTTGGGGAAAAGCTGGGCGCCTCGAGCTACAAAACGGGCTCTGCCTTCTTTCTTCTGTCGCGAATTGTCGGAGCGAGTGCCCGTTTGTACATCGTCACGATGGTGGTCCAATTAATGATCTGCGACAGCCTCCACATTCCCTTTCCTGTCACCGCAATAGCCGTACTCGCGCTCATCGCGCTCTACAGTGCAGCAGGCGGTATTGCAACAATCGTCATCACGGATACCCTTCAAACCGCATTTATGCTGATTGCAGCGGCTTTGGCACTCTACTTTGTGGGTAAGGCTGTGGTTCCTCCGCAGCAAAGTATGTGGGACTACATTTCTACGAGCGATATGGCTTATGTTGTTAAATCAGGATCAGCACAAGCGTGGTGGAAGCAGTTGCTCGGAGGAATGTCAATTGCTGTCGCCATGACCGGTCTAGATCAAGACATGATGCAAAAAAATCTAACGGTCGCGCGCTTAAAAGACTCGCAAAAGAACATGGTTTTGCTCGGGGTGAATTTACTTTTTGTGAATGCCTTGTTTCTCGCCTTAGGAATACTCCTGACCGATTACGCAACAATCCAGGGCATTACAGCAACCGGCGATAAACTCTTCGCAACCGTTGCCACTAGCAGCGGCATGCCAGCGCTTTTAGGTGCTGTATTTTTTCTTGGGCTTTTGGCAGCGGCATTCTCCAGTGCAGATAGTGCACTTGCTTCACTCACCACTGCTTTTTGTATTGACTTCCTTGGAATGCAATCGGAGGAAAACGCTTCACGCAGGACGAAGGTTTACTTAGGATTTATGGGGGTATTACTCACCGTCATGTTGCTCATTTATTCCCTTGAAGCAGACAGTATCATTGCTGCGTTATTTACAGCGGCAGGGTATACCTACGGTCCATTGCTTGGACTTTTTGCGTTCGCCTTAACGCAAAAGAGAAAGATTCAAGGGTGGGGGATCACTGGAGTAGCAATAGTAAGTCCCTTTTTAGCTTACGCCTTAAGCCTATGGGCACCCCGTTTCGGGTACACCATAGGTTTTGAGCTTTTACTCTACAACGGTTTAATCACCTACTTCGGTGCATGGGCATTGAGCCGACGTGCCTAGTATTTCGTGACTTTGAAGTTTTCGACTGAATTTTCAGTGGTCACTTTAATTTGATAGAAGCCACTGGCATATGCTCCGAGGTTTAAGGTGATGCGTCCATTGCTTGCATTAAACAAACTTTTTTCCACCAAGGCACCATTCATACCAAAGATTTGAACGAATACCTTTCCGTCCACCTCTGGCGTCTGAAGATGAAGGATACCACCTGTTGGGTTCGGATAGACCACCATTGAAGCCGTACCATCTTCATTGAGCCCAATATTGTTGTAGGGCACGCTGATGCTGTCCAGGCCACAATCCGTCGTAACGACGAGTTTCACAGTAGTAGGTCCGTTCCCGGAAAAAGTGTGTGTCGGATTCTGTGCAGTTGATGAATTCCCATCTCCAAAGTCCCAGAACCAGGCACTTGGCGTCGGCGTAGTGAGGTCAGTGAATTGGTAGGTAAATCCGTTCGTGTTTTGCAATTTGAAGTCTGCATCAAGCTGCGGACCGGGGACCAGAACAGCGCTATCTGCTACAAAGGTGTAGGCATTGTAGTAAATGTATTCAAGGTCGTAATCTGTCGAGATATTGAGCGTTGCTGTATGCCCTCCCATTCCTGTGAATGTCGAAAGTAAGCTCGATCCTTGACGGTTCAACGTGAACAGACCATTGACTGTCGTATCTGTACTGCTCAAATCGAAGTTGAACGGTGTGTCTTCACAAATGGGCGATACATTCAATGTAGCTGTTGAAGGAGTCCCAGTAGAAATGACCCGAATATTGTCGAGGTAGAGGTTGTTGCCGTATCCACCGATTCCTTTGATACGGAATTGGACAAAATCTCCATTCGTAGTAGATAGAACGACGCTATCTGTGCGCCAATCGCTAGACCCGCCTGGAATGAATTGGCTTTGGGAATTTCCGGTAGTGGCTAATGCCGTACCGTCCTTTTGATAGACTCTAGTGAACGTTGCGCCACAATCTGTACTCACCTCAACCACGAGAGAATCCGAATACGCCGTAGAATAAGGCGCATAGCTTACATCGAAATACAAGACAGGGTTGTAACCATTGATATCAAACTTTTCGCTCAACAAACCGTCTTCTGCACCAACGGTGGAGTAATTGAAGTAATTCATATATATGACTTCACTTTTAGCCCCCGTGGGTCCAGTAACTTCTCCTTTGGTCCAGCTGGTGCTGCCGTCTGGATTTTCAATAGTGAAGGCAACTGTTCCATTACCGGTCCATGTTTCGACAAAAGGAAGGGTTTGTAGCGGACTTACCGTTACGGCATTCGTCTGCACAAGGGTATCTGAACCGTAGGTATTGCTCGCAATTAGGGTGATTGTATAGGAGCCGTATGCACTGAAACTTACTTCTGGATTTTGCGAAGTGTTCGCTGTTCCATTAATGAAATTATGAGTGTTCGGAGTGATGGACCAATTCCATGACGTTGGACTTTTAGTACTTAAATCCTCTAAAACAACTCCTGTATTCAAACAAGGTGTATTCGTTACAGGGGCAAAATTTGCCACAGGAATCCCAATATTGTCCTCGATCTCAATGGCATCGATAGCTAAATCACTGAGGTAACTGTCACCCGTACTTCCTTTAAACCTGAAGAGCACGGTATCCCCGGCATAACTGCTAATGTCTATGGCTATATTATTCCAGTTGTTCCCTTGATTGCCGTTTTGATCGAATAAAGTAGTCCATCCCGATCCGTCAAAAATAGCCACTTCAAGACTGCCTTGATTTGCTCCGTTCATGTGGTAAGCAAAACGTAGTTCTGGCGCAATACTCCCCGCTAAATCGATACACGGCGTATACAATACTGCTTCTTGAAATTCACAATTTCCTGAAGCTTCAAGGTAAAGGTATTTTCCGCCTCCGCCCGTACCGGAAGAAGGTCCTGTACCACTGGATGCAGTTGATCCGCTATTGGTGCGCCAATCTATATCGTCCTCTGTTCCATTGGTTAGGTTGATGAAATCGCCCCCTAAATTACACACAGTTCCACCACAATTGGTATTCGTNTTACAATTTGAAAACCCGTCAAAATTCTGGGTAAAGGGCAATCCATAGAGCGACGAATTGTAGTAATTGATACTCTGGACTACAGTGTCATTTAAACTGTTTTGATCGCCACCGAGTTCTGACCAAACTTTAAGCGTTTGGGCTGCCGTTCCACTCCATACAATAGGGGAGGCGAAGGTGAAAGTGGTATCAGCATACGAATTTAAAGAACCAAAGAAGGTATCACGTACCGTGGTTGACCCGAAGGTCATGGCGACGGGTAACGTATCTAGGATTTGCGTTGAAGGATTGGTCACAGTGATGCTCACAGGTTGAACAGGACTTTGACAAGAAGTGATGAATTGTGGGCTTAGTATTGCACTGATACCACCATCGCGAGGAAGTGGACAGGCGTTGGTTCCTGAGGGGAGCGTTACAGCATAAGCGCGTCTTCCTTGAGTGGAGTTGATTCCAGCACTCACACTGAGCCAAGTACCGTTCAAGGGCTGATAAGGAATAATCATACTTGTGTTCGTACTACTGTATACACTGTCCATGTAGGATGTGCCTAAAATGTACGCGGTGTAGTCTGTAGCTCCTGTTACCGGGCTGAACGAGATTTTAATACTGTCCGGACAAGCCCAATCGATACTGAGATTCGTGGGCGCATTTAAAATAACAAAGGGGCCAGCTATTGTAGTGTCTGAGCCTTGAATATTGCGTAAGAAGGCATTTTTAGTCGCAACGTTTGGTACATTCCAATTCGCAACCCTATTTCCTCCAATAGCACTCAATCCCACACTGGTCCAGGTATTCATGCTGTCAGTAGAATAGTCCCACGTTAATGAGGTAGCCCCGTTCCAGCGCACGTAATTTGCTCCGGGTACCAATTTTGCTCCTGCATGTGGAAATGAAATGGGATTCGTTTCTATGTCCATTGCATACACAATGTAGAACTTCTGTGGCCCTTGGGGGATGTTCGTACCGTATACGGTAAACTTGTAATCACCAGAATTCGGAGCGTCAAGCGTCACTTGTTCAGCGTTATTGAGGGTATCAACACCTCGAGTTGCGCCGTAGAGTAAGGTAGTCGTATTGGGCGTTGGATCTAGAACCCAAGGTTGGTATGTTGTAGCACCAGTCAGATCTGTCACTTCAAAATCTAAATTATTGACCAATGCTTTTGATGCATTCGTAGAACCTTCTTTATCCGTCCAGTAGAGCATCGCACTGAATTTATTGACTCCGGCAGGTAGCGAAATAGTATAGGTTAAGGTGTCATTTGTAGTAATACTGTTACTAAAGAACTGCGTGTCTTGAATGACTTTAAGCGCTTTGCGTGCATTGACCCTTCCGTAACCGTAAATAAAATCAGGACCTGGATTACCCAAATCATCTGCAGTATTCATTGCGATGGCTTTCAATAGACCTGCATCTGCAGTGTCCTGCTGTAACACGTCAAAAGTATTGTGCAATACAGCAAAGTACCCTGCAACACCAGGAGCAGACATTGACGTACCGGTTTTGTTACCATAGGTATGGGGGTCAATGGTGGAATAGACATTTGTGCCGACTGCAGCTAAATCCGGCTTTATACGGCCATCTGCTGCGGGACCGCGCGACGAGGACGTTGCAATTGCATCTGTACTTGTGATGTTCGCCGTTGCAATAACATTCTTTCCTTGTTTATGGCCACCAGTAATATTTCCCCATTGCGATCCTGCTCCGTAACCACAATTCGATCCGTTTGAATTACCTGCGCTAAATACATGCACTAGTGCCGCATTATCCCGAACATCTTTATCCATCTGTTGCGCATAAAAGGTGTAACCTGCGTTACAACCATTCGAATAAGAGCTGTTGGTTACTCGTATTCCGTAAGAGACATAATGCGCGTCTACATTGCTTAGATTGCTCGGATAGTCGTAATAAACCATGGTAGCTCCTGGAGCATTTCCTTCGGCAGTTGGATCAATATTACCTGCGCCGAAAATGGTACCTGCAACATGGTCTCCGTGGTCGCCTATACTGTTGCCAGCAAGTGAGGTTAATCGTCCTTTGTAGTCTGCGTGTGGACCTATATCACCATCATCGCCTAGACCCACGACCACGTTCGATCCGTCAAAAGGAGTTTGGCCTTGGCTGTAGGCAGTTCTCGCGGCAGCGCGACTGTTGTAATTTTCTGGGGTTCCTGGTTCTTCAATGGCTTGAATAAAAAGAACGGCATCATCTTGTGCCAAGGATAGGAGTGATTCGGGTTTGAGAACTGCAGTGTGCCAGTGGTCATCGAGATCAACGACTTGTGAGACTAATGAAGGTGCGCTCCAGTTTTCAGAAGTTTTGAACTGAACGGCTACACGACCGTCATTCAGTACGGCCCATTCCGGCCAGTCACCTATGGCGAGGGGGCCATCAAGCTTCATCCTTGGCGTCCATTTTACAAAAGCACTGAGCCCTGCATCACGCAATTGGGCGATGGTGACTCCCGCAGGAATTTTTACTTCAAACGCGTTTTTAGGCAAATAATGCCCGATTTCTACACCTAAATCGGCCAATGCTTTTTTATCTTCGGCGAGCACGACACGGTCCCAAAGTCCCACTCCGTAGGTCGCTTGGGTATTGCTTAGTTGCTTAAACGTGCCTTCAGTGATGTGGTAAGTGCCCGATTTTAATTGGACTTTAAGCTGGGCTTGCGCTGCGAATGACGTAAACGTTAATAGGAAAAGTAAAAATCTAACCATGGATTCAATAAATAAGGTTACCAAGATAACACCCAGCAGTTCATTTGTTCAGGCTTTTTTGGTGTCATTTTTATTAGTATTTGGAAATCAACTATTTGCGCAATATGCTCCGCTTACTCAAAGTGCAGCCTTGGCAGAAATGGAGCGCTTTGGATCTGGGAAACGCGTTTTATACATAGCCGCCCATCCGGACGATGAAAACACCCGCTTGATCTCTTGGTTATCGAATGCATTGGATGCTGAGACCACTTATTTGTCGCTCACCCGAGGTTCGGGCGGACAGAATTTGATAGGAGACGAGCTT
>P_2C_Liq_3_UnCtyDRAFT_100052_pt1 | contig 30497 bp, 40 predicted proteins | sample Pon2CUnioCityCA_3_FD_9720 | JGI IMG/M metagenome (IMG submission 9720)
ATGTAAGTAATTTAACAGGATTTGTAAGTATTGTAAGTTTTGGTGAAAATATTATATCAACATCTAGTACAATAAACACAGTAACTCCTCTTATAGCAACTACAGTGCTGAAAACCCCTGCAAACAATCTAGTAAGTGTAGTAGAAAATGACAGTGCAGGACTAGCAGGGTTAATTCAACTAGAACCAGGCACATACTTTATAGAATCTAATGAATCACCTAACAGAGCTTATCCATCAAGCAAATTACTAGGGGAAATAGCTTTATGGGATCATCAACGAAATGAATTTGTACTAGCAGCAGAAGCAAATGGCAGTGCTACTGGAGGTTATATGCAAGCAATTGCAGGTATTGTAGAAGTGCCATCTACTACAACACTAGAATTGTATGGTAAAACAGCAGCTGGTACTAGCGGTGGTTTTGACAGTCGTGTAGAATATTCAACGTATGTTGGTTTGGAGTTAGACAGTGCAGGCGACGCTACTGTGGCAAATTCAGGACTAGGATTTTATCTAAAAATTACTAAGATTGCATGAATCTAGGTGGTTATTACAAGTCCACTATAAATAACTATGTTATAACAAATTAAAGGAGACTCATATGAGCGCAGCTTCAAATTATACTGAGGACAGGACGCTAGACTTTTGGTTAAAAGCTAACAGTCTATCAAGTGCTAGTCCTGCAACTGTATACCTTGCACTGTTTAATTCCGATCCATCAACAGGATCAACACTAGAGAATTTAGAAGCAGGCACACTTACAGATGAATGCACTGGGGGAGCTTATGCAAGACTATCTGCTACCTTCGGTACTATCACAGACGGTAGTGTATCAACAAATGCAAACGTGACATTTGCAACAGCAACTGATGGCAATTGGGGTACAATTACACATGTTGCAATAATGGATGCAGTTACAGCAGGTAATGTACTATTTTATGGTGCATTAGATACAGCACGTGAAATTTTGCAAGATGATACATTTCAGATTACATCAGGATCGTTGACTGTAACCTTAGCATAACATAGGGCACTGCCCATGGCATATGTATTAGAAAATGAAGCGTATGTTGCAGTCTCGTATGTGTCTGACGATTATGTTGGCACAGACGTAGATGCACTGTATGTTGAAACAGGATATATTTTAGAACAACTAGTGCCAGCAACGGCAACTTTTAACGCTGTTGCAACTTTTTCTGTCACTGGTACATATGCAAAGTTCGGGTCCACATCAATTCCGGTTGCTGCTAGTCTAGCAGCGACAGGTAAATCAATTAGACCCGGCACAGTGCTACAGGTGTCTTCGGGCACACTAACAGCAGATTCAATTAGAATTAGAGAATCTGCTGCTACACTAGAACACACATTTAATGAACAAACATGGGCGGATGCAGGCACTTGGGAAGACTCAAGAGCTGAAGCATGGCGCCCTGTTGTAAGTGTAGATGGTCTACGAGTTGCACAAGGTACTAGCACACTAGCTAGTACAATTGACCTTGATGCACAGGGACGATCTATAAGAAACCCCAGCACACTTATTGCTAATCTAGGCACAATGAGTGTGGATGGTGTAAAAACCATCAACGGCATACCTGCTGAACAGTCAAGCGAATTTACAGTTGCAGTTGAAGGATTTATTAACATAATTTCAACACCTGTAACACTGAGTGGCACATTTACAATGCCACCGTTTACAGCGTTGGGCATTAGAGCAGGTACAGGTACTCTATCCAGTGCATTTACACAAACAGCAAATGCACGTTTAGATCGAAGAGGCACAGTATTACAGGCAACACTTGGTGATATCAATATTGATGGTGTAAGAACCAGAAATACATCAGCAACAATCAACTCACAGGCAAATATTAGCATTGCAGGTAAATCAATTAGAAACGGCACAATTTTAAGTGCAAGTTTGGGTGATTTAGATGCAAGTGCTAGATTAATTAGATCACTAGGCACAGTAGAATTAGCAGCACAAACATCATCGTTGATATTTTCAACAGTAATATTCGGTGGTACATCAACTGCCAGGGCACAGTTTGGTTTACAAGGTGACTTGCGTGTTCTTAAGATAGATCCTTATAGAATACACAACATTGATTCTGAGACAAGAATTGCAGAAATCGCGGAAGAATTACGATTATTTGGTGTTAATTCCGAAACTCGCTTAAATAACATAGAGCAAGAAATTAGAACATACATGGTGCCATCAGAGACAAGAACACTTGTCATACAACCCTTGGTATTGATTAACGTACCGGGTACTTCGAGAAATAGGAGAGAATAATGCCAAGTTTAACAGGATTTGAAACTGACAGAGTAGGCACATATATCGTAAAAGATCCATATGCCGCACTTGACTACAGTTTAGATTTCACAAATTGGTTGCCACAGGGCGAAACATTATCAGCATTATCTGTCACTATAGAAACAATAAGCGGTGATACAAATCCGCTTGCACTAGATTTGTCAACAAACACAACAACTGTTGCAACAGCGTTTCTTAGCGGCGGCACAGCTGGTAAAATTTACAATGTAGAATATAAAATTACTACTGATAACTCTAAGCAGGATTCAAGAAACATTAGAGTAAAAGTACTAGAAAGGCAGGCATAATGAGCGACAAGAAAACATCACGCCCAGCAAAATACAAAACTATAGACAGAAATTTAGTTTATAGATTGGCCTGCATTCAATGTACAGATCAAGAAATAGCAGAAGTAGTGGGCATCACAGCTGACACACTGAGACGCAGATTTGGTACACTACTTGAAAAAGGCAGACATGAAGGAAGACAAAGTCTAAGACGCTCAATGTATGAAAAAGCACTTGATGGCGATACAAGACTACAGATATTCCTGTCTAAGCAATACCTAGGCATGCGTGACACGCCAGAAGATACACAAAACACAACTCCGCTACCATGGAGCGACGACGAGTAAGGAGAACTACTTATGGCAAACTTTGCAGCGTTTCAACATAACTTTAGTGTACCCTTTGGTATTGGTGTACAAAAAGGATTGTATGGAAAACTTACAGGTGTAGACATATCAGGTTACAATCCTGTTATTGGGAGTGAATTTGAAACTATATGGGATGGCAGTGATGTTTACACTTATCCCAGTGCCGCTACTACAATGACAGTTGCATCAAATGCAGGTGCACTAGACAATGGTGTTGAAGTGTTTATACAAGGACTAGATGCAGACTACAATCCTGTTTCAGAAACTGTAACATTAGGAGAAGATTCAGCAGGCGGTACCAGCACCACAGTTGAATTTTTAAGAATATTTTCAGCAACTGTAAACAATGGACAAGCACCAACTGATGATATTTTAATCACACAGGATGGCAACACATATGCACTAATTACATTCCCATACAATAGAACACAAATGGGAATATACACTGTGCCAGCAGGCAAGAGAGCATACATTTTATACGCCAGTATTTCTTTAGAAAAACAAAAAGAAGTAATTGCAAAACTATTGGTTAGACGACCCGGTGGTGTTTTAGTGACCACAGGTATTATTGGTACAACCAGTGAGTATGAAAGATTGTACCAAATACCACCAGTAGTAGATGAAAAAACAGACATTGAAATAAGAGCACTAGCAGGTGCAACAACAGGTGCCGCTGTAAATATACAATTAGTATTAGAGGACAAATAATGCCACTGAGTGAACCACAAAAAAAGATATGCAACTCGGATGCAAGATTCCGTTGTGCTGTTACAGGAAGACGATTTGGTAAAACACACGTTGCAATGCGTGAACTTGCAAGATTCGCTAGTAATCCAGGCAGTCAAGTGTGGTATGTTGCACCCAGTTACAGAATGGCAAAAGGCATTGTTTGGGATCAACTAAAAGGTAAACTCAAAGATCTAAGATGGGTAGATCTAACAAATGAAGCAGAACTAACACTGCGTCTAAAAAACGGTAGTAAGATAAGTTTGAAGGGTGCAGATTCCCCTGACAGTTTACGTGGAGTAGGACTTAATTTTATTGTACTAGACGAGTTTCAAGACCTTGATCCTAAAGTATGGACAGAAGTACTACGTCCAACACTGTCAGACAAAGGTGGTCATGCACTGTTCCTAGGCACACCACGTGGCGTTGGTAGCTTTTCACATGAGATGTATTCAGAAGCACTAGTAAAAGACGACTGGGCAGGATTTACATACACTACACTTGACGGCGGTAACGTACCAGAGTCAGAAATAGAACAAGCAAAGCGTGACATGGATCAACGCACATTTCGACAAGAATATGAAGCAAGTTTTACAACTTATTCAGGTGTGGTATACTATAACTTTGATAGAAAAGAAAGTTTATTAGATATGTCAGGCACAGACAAACTTGAATTGCACTGTGGCATTGACTTTAACGTAGATCCCATGAGTGTGTGCGTGACTGTTATACAAGGTAACATTGTTTATGTAATTGATGAAATTACAATGATGGGATCAAACACAGATGAAGTTGTTGCAGAACTGCGCAACAGATATCCAAATTCAAGAATTACAATGTATCCTGATCCTGCTGGCAGACAGAGAAAAACGTCAGCTGGTGGTAGAACAGATCTAAGTATTTTACAAAATGCAGGATTTCAGGTACAGGTTAAAAATACACATGCACACATCAGAGATAGAGTGAATAGTGTAAATGCTAAGTTGAAAAACACAGCAGGTGAGAGATCACTGTTTATTGATCCTAGATGCAAACAGGTGATAAACAGTTTAGAGAAGATGGTATATAAACCGGGCACGTCTATAATTGAAAAAGACGGAGAACTAGACCATATGGCAGACGCAGTAGGATATCTAATTGACTTCTTATTCCCGTTACGCACAGACAGTACTAGTTCAACACCACAGCGTTGGGCCTTCGCCGGCAATACACAAAACAGGAGATGGAGTTAATGCCCATAATTAGAGACAGAGTCATAAAAGGTGACGCAATTACAAACGTAGGTATCATAATGGAAACACATGATGCTTATGCACACTACAACAATAGATGGAAGTTCCTAGGCGACAGTTATCAAGGCGGTTATGACTACTTTACAGGTAGATACCTAGAACCATACTATTATGAGTCAAGAGAAGATTATGAAAAGCGGTTACGTCAAGTTGCACTAGACAACCACGTTAAAAGTGTTGTGGGAATCTACAACAGTTTCTTGTTTAGAAAACAACCTAGACGTGAATATGGTGCACTAGAAGGTACAGCAGCACTGCGTGCATTCCTACAAGATGCAGATTTAGATGGCAGAAGTTATGACAGTTTTATGCGTGATCTAAGCAGTTATACAATGGTATATGGCAACACATGGGTTATAGTGGATAAACCGATATCAAATGCCATGACAAGAGCAGAAGAACTAGAGCAAGAAATACGTCCGTATGTGTCAATGTTTACTCCTGAAAACGTACTAGATTGGGAATACACAAGACAGTCAAATGGCCTGTACACTCTAACGTATTTAAAGGTTCAAGAAGAATCTTATGAAGACAATCAATACATCAGAGAATACACACCACAAGAAATTAACGTGTACAAATTAAATGGTGCTGACAAAACAGGTGACATTGTTGATAGTATGCCAAATCCACTGGGTAGAATACCAGCAGTGTGTGTATATGCACAGCGTTCAAACATCAGAGGTGTTGGCGTATCAGCAGTTGGTGATATTGCAGACATACAAAAAGAATTGTATGAGTTTGGTTCAGAGATTGAACAGATTATACGTTTAACAAACCATCCAAGTCTAGTGCTAGAACAAGGTGTTGAAGCAAGTGCAGGTGCAGGTGCAATTATACAAATGCCACCAAGTGCAGATCCAGCTAAAAAACCATACCTACTGCAACCAGATGGTGCAAGTATTGAAGCAGTACTAGACACAATGGAACGCAAGGTAAACAACATCGACAGAATGGCATGCCTAGGCGGTATACGTTCAATTGAAAGCAGACGCTTGTCGGGTATTGGTTTACAAACTGAGTTTCAGATGTTGAATGCTAAACTTGCAGACTTTGCAATGAATCTAGAACATGCCGAAGAACAAATATGGCGTCTATGGAGCACTTATCAAGGTGAGTCATGGCAGGGTGAAGTTGAATATCCAAGAAGCTTCTCTATACAGGACAAATTTAATGATGTACAGATGCTTAAACTTGCAAAAGACAGTGGCATTGATAATCCAAATATGATATCAGATATAGATGCTAAAATCTATAATATTATATTTGAAAAAGAATATGAAGGTCCAGAAACACCCGTTGCACCAACACCCGTTGCACCAACAACAACAGACACAAATGGTATGGTACATCCTACTGTAACAGATCCAGTTGAAATGGTTAACCATATCCGTGCAATGGTCAATGAAGGATTTACCAACGACGANATAATTGAACTACACCCGGAATTAGCAGGATTATTTAATGGGTAAGTATGTTCCTAAGATGCCAGATACCTTTATTGAAGGTACTGAACAAAGACTGAGAGAAGTGTTGGTTGAATATGACGATAACATCCGTAGATTTGAAACACTTAACTCTAAACGTGCAGGCGTGAGGGCGCGGCATAATCTACTCGAGTTGTACGCAATTTGTAAACTGAGACGCAAAGAGATCTTAGAACGCAAGCGTACACTCGGGTGGGTTGAACATCCTAGTTGGGATGGCATTGATGAAGACAATAATCTATAGGAGGATATTAAAATGCCAATGAAGAAGAAAACAAAGAAAAAGAATACTAAACGTGGCGGGCGCAAATAAACGCCTAAAATACACGTTTATATGTCAAATATAATAAATATATTTGTTACTGCCAGGGGGCAGGGAGTAGACTCAACTCAAAAATGAAAGAGGTAATTAAATGAACGCAGAAACAGCGGTTAATGACACGGAGAATACTGCAACTCCACAACAACAGCAGGCAAATACACAGGAACCAGCAGAAAACCTTCTGTCACAAGATGAAGTAAATCGTATTGTAGCAGATAGGGTAGCAAGAGAAAAAGCTAAGTTTGAAAAGAAATATTCAAACGTAGATTTAGATCGCTACAATGAGCTTGTTGCAAATGAAGAACAGTCACGTCAATCCGAAATGGAGAAGCGTGGAGAATATGAAAAGCTGCTGAAAGAGCAGGCCGAAAAGTTTAATGGCAAGATCAGTCAATATGAGAGTGAATTGCAAAACATTAAAGTTGATGGGGCACTGTTAAATGAAGCAAGTAATAATAGAGCTGTTAATCCGCAACAGGTAGTGCAACTGCTAAAAGGTCAATTACGTCTAAATGAAGCAGGCGCAGTTGATGTAGTAGATGCAAATGGTCAGGTGCGTTATACGGAGAATGGTGATCCACTAACTCCAAATGCATTGGTCCAGGAATTCCTTTCTGCAAATCCACACTTTGTGCAAGCAGGCCCTAGCGGCAGTGGCACTGGACAAGGTATTGGTAATCAAACTCCTGTGGTTGATAATGACATATCTAAGTTAGATATGAACAACAAAGCACATCGTGCGAGATATAGAGAAATTATGTCTGCAAAAGGTGTGCGTTTATAAATGCTATATTAGGAGAATACAATGGCAGTTACAACAACAACTTTAACAGCAGAATTGTTTAGCAATGTTATGCAATCTGCACTGTTCACACTTAGTGAACAAACAGTCATCCGTCCGTTAATTCGTAACTACGACATGACAGGAACACCGGGTCTAACAGCTCAGGTTCCGATTTACCCAGCACTATCAGCTGGTGATCTAACAGAAGGTACTGATATTTCAACACCTACATCGTTCGATCCAACAAGCGCAACAATGACAGCACTAGAGCGTGGTGTTATGGTTACACTAACAGACATGGCAATTGAATCTGCAAATGAAGACGTTGCAGCAGCAGTTGGTCGTCAAATTGGTGACGCAATGGCCAAGAAAGTAGACACAGAACTAGCTGGTCTATTCTCGGGTTTCTCGAACACAGTTGGTTCAGGCGCAGCTGAAATCACAGTAGAAGATCTGTTCAAAGCAGCAGCAACTCTACGTGCAAACAATGCACCAGGTCCATATGCATGTGTGTTACACCCATACCAAGCACACCAGATCAAACTACAGCTAACTAACGCTGGTTCAACTATGTCACACGCACTAAGTGATGTAGGTAATGCAGCACTAAATGATGGTTTTGTAGGTCAGATCGCTGGTATGAACATCTTTGAATCAACTGTTATCACAGGTGACTCAGCAGGTGCATTCGTTGGTGCAGCATTTGCACAAGATGCAATCGGTTACATGGTCAAGCGCAACATGCGTATTGAAGAGCAGCGTGACGCAAGTCTACGTGCAACTGAACTAGTTGGTTCAATGGCATACGGCGTTAAAGAAATCTTTCGTATATGGCGTTGGTATTGGGTGACGCAGCACTATAAAAACAGCTAACTTTCGAGATAGCATAGAGGGCAAAACTGCCCTCTATTTTTATGAATACTATAAATACAATGCAAGAATAAAAACGGTTAGATAGAAGGACTATCCCGTTTATAATTAGGAAGGACCTGATGATGGCAACACTAGCAACAATATCTGATGTCTTAGAGTATGAACCGGATATCTTAGATTACGGTATACCAGACTTCGATGATGAAATCATAAAAGCACAATCAGATGTATTTCGCGAACTTCGTATCAAGTGGTGGCCGACACAACAAGTAGGGTTATATGATGTACGCTATCTAACTGGCGGTAATCAAGAACCTGATGAAGATTTGTACACAGCAAGTCAATTAACCAGAGCAACTTGTTATCATGCACTTGGTTATCATGTTTATCCAAAATTAGCAAAATTCGATATAGATCAAGACATCTTCGAACGCAAGATGCAGTTTTATAGAGAAGAATACCAGCGTGAAATAGACTTAGTTCTGAGAGATGGTGTAGAATATGATATTGACTCTAGTGGTACTGTTACAGACGACGAGAAAGAAGCAACACATTATCTACGTCTAAAGAGGTAATGTAAATGAGCAACAGAGAAAAAATTATAACAAATGTAATTGCAGTCCTAGAGGACGTAGGTAATCCAAGATTGCCGTTTGTTACTCGCGAACCTTTTGATCCAGAAAAATTAGCAATTACACAATTCCCTGCACTACTAGTACAAACCGGCAATGAAACAAGAGAAGATCTTGCAATGGGCGGTGCTAGACGAGGTACTATTGAAGTGTCAATTAGGGGATTTGTTCGCAGTGATGGCAGAAAAGGCCATGTGCAAACAGTTGATGAAAAACGCAATGTGCTGATTGAAGCAATTGAAGAAACATTAAATGCACGTCGTGATAGAGAATTAGATGTATCACCCACAGCAGCAACAACACACGTTACACAAGTAGAAATAGTTGACAGGACACCGCCACTGGGCGAGTTTCTGCTAACTGCTGAAGTTAGATATAGCTTTACAAAAGGAGCAGTATAATGCCAACACAATATGTAAAAATGTATAAAGAAGGTAATATGGAACGTATTCCGGAAGACCGAGTAAAGAGATTTCAGGAACATGGGTGGTCCATCGAACCTGAAGTAAAGTCGTCATCAAAGAACAAAATCAAAGCTTCTGCGAAGGTGACTTCTGAATCCAAAACTGAACCATGGGATCCACTGACTGGTGAATCTTGGGCAGATTCTGAGGAATCTATGTCAGTAGAGGATGAACTGCCAACAGACGAGGAGAACTAAGATGGCAACATTTACAGGCGAAAACGGCCAGGTAAAAGCAGGCGCTGATGGCGCTGAAGTAGCTATTGCTGAAGTTCGTTCATGGACAGTTGAACACACAAAAGATGTGATTGAAGACACTGTTATGGGCGACGCGGCAAGAACGTATAAATCAGGACTACATTCCTTTACAGGAACAATGGAAGTGGTTTATGACACAGGACATGATGATTTAGGATCCTTTGATCCATCAGACGATACAGCATTATTTGTAGAATTTTATCCAAGTTCAACATCAGGTAATAAGTTTCAAGGTGAAGTAATTGTTACTAGTGTGTCAAGAAGTGCAAGTTTTGATGACATGATCACTGCAAGTGTAAGTTTTCAAGGAACAGGTGCACTATCAAGCGCAGCAGTAGTATAACATGCTACAACTATCTGTTCGTGGGATAGAAAAGGTAATGAGCGGTCTTGAAAAAGAAAAAGATCGTATTGTTGACCAGATCGCCGAGGATACACTGGACCTTATAGTGTCTAAGACTCCTATTGATAAGGGACAAGCAAGAGACGGTTGGCGCCGCGAAAATGTTAAAGATGGATTTAACATTGTCAACCGAGTCCCATACATCGACCTACTCGAAAAAGGCAGATCAAAACAAGCACCACGTGGTATACTAGGTCCTACCACACGGGAGATATCTAAAAGGAGATATAAATGAGTTTTAAAGACAATATAAAATCACATTTTCGTGACAAAGTATCAGGTGAATTAGCAAGGATTTCTGTTCCTGAATGGAAGTTAGACATTTACCATAGAACTGCATATAGTTTTGCAGTTGAAAGTAAGATTATCAATCTACAACAGCAAGGCAAAACAGTGGAAGCTCTTGTAGAAAGTGTTTTACAAAAGTCGTTAGATCCAGATGGTAAACCTTTGTTTCATAATTCAGATAGACACATGCTGATGTTTGAAGCAGATCCATCTGTATTGCTTAGAATTGCTAGTGTGTTAAATGATGCTACAACTGAATATGAAGATATTGCAAAAAACTAAAGGAGGACGTTGAATTACAACTTCTTTGTCGTGTAGGTGAAACTATAGGTAAGAGTTTAGAAGAGGTAATGGAACTCAGCGTCCTAGAAATACAAATATGGTATGAATATTTTCGTATGCAGCAGGAGACTATGAAAAATGGCAACACAAACAATAAACATTCAGGTAAAAGATAAAACTGCCGGTGCCTTAGGTAATATTGACAGACGTCTAAAAGGTATTGAAGGCACAATGGTTGGTGTTAACAAGGTTGCTGGTTTAGCAGCTGGTGCACTGGGTGCTATTGGTGGTGTAAATGTTATTGGTAGTATTATTAAAACTACTGCCAGATTTCAAGATCTAAAAACTGCACTAACAAGTGTAACTGGATCTGCACGAGCAGGCGCAGATGCATTTGCATTTGTAAGTCAATTTGCAACACAAACACAATTCGGAGTCGATACCCTTAGTGAAGCTTTTATTAAGTTAAAAGCAGCGGGTATCGAACCCACTAAAAAACTGCTCACAACATTTACAGATACAGCAGCAGTTACAACAGATCAAATTGGTACGCTAAATGCCATGACAGATCTATTTGCAAGAACTACATCAGGTGGCCTAGGTCTAGAAGAATTAAACAGACTTGCAGACAGAGGTGTACCTGTATTCAAAATCCTAGAAGAGCAGTTGGGTATTACAAGACTTGAAGTATCAGAGTTTGGTAAATCAGCAGAAGGTGCAAGAAAAATTACTGAAGCACTAACAGCTGGATTAGATGCAAGCTTCGGTGGTGCAACTGCACAAAGAGCAAACAACTTATCAACAGCAATATCTAACATGCAGATTGGTTTTTCAAATGTACAAGATGCAATAGGATCAGGTGGATTTGGCGGTGCTCTAACAGGACTAATTAATTTATTTAATGAAGCACTTGCAAGAGTAGTTCCGCTTGCAAAACAAATTGGTGAAGACCTAGGATTTGGTATATTTCAAGCAACTAAGTTTTTAAGAGAAAACACGTTTGAACTAGGACAGTTTATTAAAGGTGCAACAATACTGGCAAGTGTGCTGGGCGGTGTTGGTTTAGTAAAAGTACTCAGCGGTGTAGCAACAGGAATAAGAACAGTTACTCTTGCAATGGCAAAGAATCCTTTCGGATTATTAGCAGTTGCAGCAGCTAGTTTAATCACATACCTTAGTATGGAGAATGGACTGGGTAGAACTATTACACAAGTTAGTGCAGTAATGAATAAACTAGGTGAAATAGCAAGCAGTGTTGCAACTTACTTTAAAACACAGCTGGGTAAAGTAATGGAGTTCTTAACAGGAATATTTGATGACTTTATTGACGGTGTAATAAAAGGTTATAACGCTATTGCTGAATTTGTTCCTTTCCTAGACCAAGTAGAAGCTAGTGGATCATCAGTAAGAAAATCGCTAGCAGATCTTAGTGTACAAGGTTTTAACGCAGTATCCACAGCAATAGATAACAGTGTTGATAAGGTAGTTGATTATGTAAGTGCAAGTGAATTAGCACAAGCTGCAAGTGCACAAGCTACTGGTTTAATTTCACAGTTATCTACTGCATATCAAGATGCTGGTATGAGTTATGATGAAGCACAAGCAGCAGCTAGAGAAGAATATGAAGCAACTGTACTAAAAAATAATGCTTATGATCAAACAAACATTGTACTGCCGAAAGTTGTAAGCAATCAAGATAATGTAACAACTTCGGTTAATAATACATCTACAAAAACAAAAGAACTAGGTAAAAATATAGACAGTCTAAAAGACAAGTATGCATCGTTCCTTTATACATCTACAGAGATAGCAAAGGGCGAATATGCAAGTGATCTTCAATCCTTTAAAGAAGCATTAGATAGTAAAATAATATCTAATGAAGAATACAACAATTTACAATTAGCAGCTGGTAAAAAATTACAAGAAGCATTGAATAAAATTGAAGATGAAAGAACTGCTAAAATTAAAGAAGAAAATCAAAAACGTATTAGAGATTATCTAAATGCAGGCAATACAATTTTAGATGCAGAAGACAAAAGATTCTTGCGTGAACAAGGTGCTGACGAGCAGCGCAAGCGTTTAACTAATGAGAGAATCGAGTTTGAAAAGAAATCAGAACTTGAAAAAACACAGTTTGCAATATCACAAGTTGGTGATGCACTTAGTGCACTAGGACGCTACAATAAAAAGGCATTCGAAGCAGCAAAAGCATTTAACATTGCAAATGCTATAATGAACACATATGCTGGTGCAACAAAAGCACTTGCAAGTTTTCCTCCGCCCTTTAACTTTATTGCAGCAGCAGCGGTTGTGGCAAGCGGGTTTGCACAGGTTGCAGCAATTAGAAGTCAACAGTACACTGGTAGACAACGTGGTGGTGCACTACAAATTGGTAGAGAAACAGTAGTTGGTGAAGATGGACCAGAGATTATTGTTCCTAAGCAACCTAGCACAGTTATACCAAGAGAAGTAGCACAAGCAATTGACGGACTAGGTGGCGGCAGAAGTGGTGAAAATGTTATAGTCAACTTTAACATTACAACTGTTGATGCAGAAGACTTCGATACACTACTAGTAAAACGTAGAGGGACTATTGTTGGTATTATTAACCAAGCAATGCAAAAACGAGGTAAACAGGGAGTAACATCATAATGGCCTATATAGGAACATTTCCGAGCGATCCAGGGTTTAGTGCAGCAGGATTTAAAATGAATGCGCCTACAAAGCAAACCACTACACAAAGTGGTAGACTAACAAGAGTTGCAACTGCAACAACATTATGGACAGGTACACTGGTATTTCCGCCCATGACACTTTTAGAATTTAGACCCATACAAGCGTTTATTGCACTAACACAAGGTGGGTTAAATGAGTTTGATGTAGTAATACAAAATGTAAGTTTAAGCACATCACCNAACAGAGATACTGCGGTGTGTACTGTAAATGGTTCACACACAGTGGGCGATACAACTATTGCAATCAACTCTAACATCAACAGCGGTAATGTTATAAAAGCAGGTGATGTTGTAAGATTTGCAGGACACACAAAGGTGTATATGGCAACTTCGGATATCAACACAACTGCTGGTGGACAAGGTACACTAAACATACAACCAGCACTGTTAGAAAACGTGTCGAGTGGTGCTTCAATTACATCACACAACACGCCTTTTAGAATGATACTTGCAAATGATACACAAGAATTTGGTTATCAAACCAACAGTCTTGTAAGTTATGAGATTGATGTAAGAGAGGTATTTTAATGACAAGAGGACTAAGCGCTGCACAAAATACATACCTAGCAGGCGATAGTCTTGTTGTTGCAAGTCTAGTGGAGATTGGGTTGTATGGCACAACTAATTTATACTACACAGATTCGCCGTTTGATATAACAATTAGCGGACAGACATATGATGCACAAGGGGTCTTTCTCGGAGTAAGCGAAAACCAAGAAGTAGCAGATCTACAGGTCACAAGTATCAATATGACACTATCTGCACTAAACAGTGCTAGTGTAGCTGCTATTGCAAAAAGTGAAAACATCAATCAAACAGTTACAATTCAAAAAGTATTACTGGATCCTACTTCTTATGCACCGATTGGTACCAATGAAACTATTGTCATATTCAAAGGTAAAATAGTTGGTTATAGAATAGATAACAACAGTAGCACAGCAACATTGGTATTAGAAATTAACAGTCAATTTACAAACTTCTTAAAAGTTACTGGTCGTAGAACAAATCTAGGCAACTTTCAAAAAGAACACCCTACAGACTTCGGTATGGAATACAGTCATGAACCAACTAGAGATATCAAATGGGGCAAGATTTAGTATAGGAAGAAGATTATGATTAGACAAGTAAAACCAAAAGAAATAGGATTGTTATGCAATTTATGTGAGCAACATGCACTGGATGCAGGACTTGTAACACATGATCAATTAGATAGAACATTTGTCAAAGAGCAAATTAAAAAAGGCATAATCAATCCTAACATGCAGATCTACGTTTATGAAGAAAACGATCAATTTATAGGTTATGTTGTAGGTGCAGCAAAACATAAAATATGGAATGGCACAGTGTACGGAGAAATTACATTATTCTTTGTACATCCAGAAGCTAGAAAAGGCAAGCGTATTGCAGATGAATTATTCATGGCAATGCAAGATTGGTTTGTTGAAGTTGGTTGTGTTTATATGCAAGCAAGCAATATGATATTTGATGAGAATTATCAACCAGATGAAGAATGGTTAACAAAAGCTAGAACTTACTATAAACAGCAAGATATGGCAGAATGTGGTTACCACTTTGTCAAAGACTTGGAGATGTTTAGATGAGTGGTGTAGTTGATGCAATTGTTGACATTGTAGAAAAAATTGTTGACGTAATTGTAGATATTGTTGTTGGCATTATTGACTTTGTTGGTGATGCAATAGGATTTGTACTAAATCCGTTTGGTGCATTTAGTGCTCCAGATATGGGTGATCCAGGTGCACAAGCACAGGGCGTAACGGTAACGAGAAACGGTTCGAACGTGCCGATCCCGCTCGTTTATGGTCATAGAAAGATAGGCGGCACTAATATATTCACTGAAACTAACGGTGTTGAAAATGCAAACCTGTATGCTGTATATGCACTGTGTGAAGGTGAAATACAAGGACTACACAAAATATTTGTAAATGACACTGAATTACCAAGACCAGGACAGACATACCCTATTGGATTAACATATGTTGTAACAGAAGGTAGATATGCAAACAGAATATCACTGCAATTCTTCGATGGTACAGAAACACAGAGGCAAAGTGAACTAGCAAATGAATCTGCTAGTTGGGGCACTAAGAGTCGTAGATTACCAGGTATTGCATATGTGGTTATGCGTTTTTATTGGGCACCAGTTGAAACACAAGAGGATGCAGATAACAATCCGTTTGGCGGTGGTATTCCCCAAGTTAACTTTGAAGTATTTGGTAAGAAGGTTTATGATGTTACAACACACTCAGGCGGTTTAGATCTAAGCGGATCTTATGAAAATCGTCCTAAAATTTACAGCACAAATCCAGCAAACTGTTTATTAGACTATCTAGAAAATCCTAGGTATGGCGCTGGACAAGCTGCTGACACAATCAACGCAGACTCGTTTAAAACAGCAGCAAACAAGTTTAATCAAATTGTAAATTATTCAAACAATCAATCAGGTCGTGCAATGACCATGCACAGTGTTGTTGACACAAGTCAACAGGTGATTACAAATTCACAACTGTTGTTGCAAGGTTGCAGAAGTGTATTTCCTTGGGTTAATGGACGTTATAAACTAAAAGTAGAAGACGGCGGACATCCTACAGATATTAGTAGTGCAGTTGTAAGTGTAGCATATGATGTAGATGATAATGAAATAATCGGCGGTGTAAAACTAGTTGGTGAACGCAAAAGCAGTAAGTACAACAGAGTTATTGTAAATTATATTGATCCAGACAAATCGTTTAGTAATCAACAGGTGACGTTTGAACGAGGCGGTGATCTAGCACGAGATAATAATGAAATACTAGTAGGTGAATTTACATTTCACTCACTAACAAACGTAGCTGTTGCACGTGACATTGCACAAATGATCTATGACAAAAGTAGAGCTCAAAGAACCATAACATTCAATGCAACACAGGAATTGTTAGACGTAGAAGTAGGCGATATTATCACTGTTACAGATGAAATATGTTTATTAAATGAAGATACATTTAGAGTCACTGGCATGAAGTTGAAAAAAGATCTAACTGTTGAAATAGAAGCTGCTGAACATGATGCAACACTGTATCCCTTTGTAACAGGTGCACAAATTGAAATACCACCGCCTGTTTACTTGCCAGACTTTTATAGTCTTGTACCTCTAGTAAGAAAATTACCGAAATTTCCTGTTGGTATTGTACATGTGTATGACGATTTGATAGGTGACTTTTCAAACTTAGATCCAGGTACAAATGATCCGTCTGAACCACCAAGCTACGGTGATATTAGTGATCACAGTGGATTACCGCCAAGTGCACCACCAGCAGACAACGGAGGTATTGACAATTATTATTATTATCCGCCAGGTGGCGTACCTCCTTTAACTGGAGCTCCTGTTACTGTGCCACCAGGAAGTGATCCTAATTTACCCTTTATATCAACTATTGTTACTGCATTTCAAGGTCATACAACACAAAGACCTATAGATGGTTATTACGGTCGTGTTGCACAAACAGAAGCAGCAATAGCAAGAGGTGAAGCACCAAACGGACCTTACACAAGTTTTAATGATTATGTAAATGGTATGTACCAAGCTGCATCCGACAAAGGTTTTTCACAACCGTTAAGCATAACAAATGGATTCTGTCCAGTGCAATTAAGCATGGGTACTGGACCGTTGACCAGTGAAAAAACCACAAGTTTCTTAAAAAGACAACCAGTAGGATTGGGTTACTTTAACCCACCAGGCACAGGATTCTTATACCAAGACAGTTACCAATTTAACATTATGCCACCTACTGACCCAAGTATTACACATTTAAAAATTACTGGTTATGATAACGGTGCAAAAATTAGTGAAGCAATATACAATATTGGTCCTACTAAACAAGAACCACCAGCAACAGGTGCTTTTGGTGTAACACAAACTATTGTAAACTTTAAAGTGCCGTCACCCACTGTAACATATGAAGCATTCTTTATAAGAAACTATGGCAATCCTATACAAACAATATACAGAGCTGGTGGTAATTTTACAACATTAAAAACAGATGGATACCTACCAACTTGGTTTACAGATGTAGATTATGTAAATGAATTCTTTACAAGAGGGTACACATATAGAGATAAAAACGGACGTTGGGTGTTGGACAAAGGTCTAAACGCATTCCTTAACTTCTTACCCTATCACAGATACAATATTGCACTAGCAGCAGACGTAAACGTCAATACAAGACACTCACTGGGAGGTAACTGATATGTCAGGCACAGGATATTATGATACAGACAGTGGATTTTACAGAGCACAAAGCGTAGAGACTTGGGACAACTATGATGGGTCAAGTGCAGGCGGACCTACATGGGATGAATGGATAAGTTGGAATGGTAATGCACAACTGCCACTGAGCTTTACAACTGGCATAACAGACTATGGTACAAAAGACATACTACAGGTAACAACTAGCATACAAGCAACACATCCTGTACAAACAACTATTACATATGGCGACAGTGTAGATTCAAGCGGCGGTGCAATTGATTCACCCAGCACATACACAGTATCACCAGACGACACTGACATACCAGCGTTTAATGCACGTTACTTTCAATTTACAGTTAGCATTACAGAAGATTCAGCAGGTGCTGACACTACTGAAGAATATTACATTGCAGGTATAAACACTCAACTGGGCGGTGAAACAGTTTCAACAACTATTGCAAACATTGATTCAAGCACACTTGCAGGCAGCATTGGCGTAAGAGAACTAAGCAGTTTCACAGGCATTGGCAATATAAAAAGCATTGTAATTACACCACACGTTGGTGCAGGCAATACATATGTTGCAACTGGGTATGTAGTAAGTGATTATTTCACACCCGAAGGTACAAGTGTACCACACATAGCAGTTGAAAAGGGCACACCAAATTTAATTTATATTTACGATCTAGCAGACAGTAATGCTTATATAGATTGCACATTCGATGCAGTAGCAACAGGTTATGCTGCACTAACAGCAGATGAAGATGGTAACATCACACGTTAAGGAGAAATACAATGGCATGGGCCGACAGTACAAATGTATCAACAACTAATTTAGATTCAGGTACAGATTCACCAGCAGCAGCAAGAGGCGATATTAAACTTGCAATGGATGAGCTTGTAAAAGTAATCAATGGCAGAGACACTGGCGACGGTGTTTGTCCTCTAGACGCAAGCAGCAAGGTACCAAGTGACAAACTACCTGATGAGTTTAACACAACTGCAACAGTAGATCTAACACTGGATCCTTCAACAGGCAAGGTACGCATAGAAGAAATACTTAACCTAGCACCACAGTCAGTAGCACAACTAAATGCAAGAACTGACGTACAACAGGGTGACATAGCAATGTGTTCCGATGGTGATGCAGGCACAGAATGTTTAGCTGTAGCTGTAGTAGAAGATGACTCAGCTGGAACAGAAACACCCACATGGAAGGTAGTTTCAATTGGCAGTGCAATAAGCGCAACATAGGGTATATACTGTATGGACATTGAAACTTGCACTGACTGTGGTCTGCCACAAAATACAAAATCACCACAGTGTGTGACCTATAAGTACTTTCACACAGAACCAAAGCATTGGCAGGGAAGATGCAATTGGTGTAATTTATACAAGATTGGTGTGTGTGCAAGCGCACCAACATTAAAAAAAAGCGAATACGAGTGGCAGATCACCAAGTTACGCAGACAAACTAACGAAAATGTATAAATACTAGTGAGCGAGACACTAACTAAAAAAATAAGGTTATATCACTCTTCCTTTTTTAGTTCCTGTTAAAAAAATGCTGTCACATTTAATTACTTGTAATTTCCTATGAGTGTCTCGCTCACACTCCCCACAATTTAATCTCGTTGACAATCACTTTTACTTGTTGTACAATAATAGTAGATAAATACTATTGACAGCAACAAGGAAATTACAATGAAAAAGTCAAAACATCCCCACCGCACACACCTAGGTGATCCTAGCACAACACAGTACATCGACCACAGTCTAGAAGTAGTTAAAACCAACAATCAACACAACTACGAGTTACGCTGCACCACATGCAACAAACATGTAAAATGGGCAACTGAGTTAGAGTATCTATGGGCAAGTACAAAACATATGCCCAGGTTTAGAACACTGTTTTGGGCACCTGTGTACGACAACACTTATAAGCAACTAAAACAAGAACTGTATTTTGAAAAACTCAATCAACAGAATAATTCACAAACTAGATTGATCAAACCCGAGGAGTTGGGAATATGACTTATACTCCTAACTTCAATGATCCACGAGTACACAAAAGAGCGAAACAAGCACTTGGTTGGGCAATGGGTTGTCTGAGTGACACTAAGTCACGTGAATGGTCTAAGCATGAACTTGATCGTTGGTTTGGTAGAAGTAATAACAGTTTGGGCAATTATCTGAGAACTAAACTGATTAAAACAACTGATGACTATTATACTTGGGGTACAGGAGCTAGTAAGTGCAAGGAATACAAGCTCAATCTAAAAGGTGCACAGCAACTGGGTGAATTGATCGGCGTGTTTAATATAACTACACATACCCATATATACCCTATTGTACAACAAGTCGTTGAACAGGAACATCCAGAGATAGCATCAGGTGCATTTGTTTATCGATCTAGAAGTGACAGACTGTGGCATCCTCTACAAAACCTAAGGAGTGACATACGCAAACCTCTACTAAAGTCACATGGATATGCATATGAGTATGACATTGTATCAGCAGCACCCACACTGATATATGCACTAGCACGTGAGTCAGGATTAACAGATAGATCTCGTGTTGACACAATCCTAGCATATCTAGACAACCCCCGAGAGTTTAGAAACTACATAGCACAACTGTTGAACATAGACTATGCTACAGCTAAACAGATCGTTACTGCAAGATTCGCTGGTGCAACACTGAGAACTGACTGTGCAATACACAAGAGCTTGAAATATAATCATACACTACTGCACACTCTAAGAGATGACCCACAGTTTCAACAGCTGAGCAAAGACATCAACAAGTGTTGGCATAAGATCAAACAGTCAAGAGGACACACAAGACTATCACCTAGACACAAGTGGAGAATATACTTTGAACTAGAGAATCGAGTAATGAGAGTAGTTCGAACTGAATTGAATAAACTAAACACCAAATACTTCTTGGAGCACGATGGTTGGAGATCAACAGACTATATTAATCCGAGAGAGTTAGCTTATACTGTAAAACAGAGAACTGGGTATACAGTACAGTTTGAACTTAAACATGACTAGTGATAGAGATGAGTTTAATATAACTACTAACTACCCCATATACCCTATTGTACAACAAGTCTAGAAAGGACACACAATGAACCTCGCACAACAATATCACCAACACAACCCAGAAGCAGGCAAGGGCAAGCAATACGATTACCTCTACACTAAACTCAAAGATAAACACCCACACCACAGCATACTAGACTACGGATCAGGACAAGGAGGCACAGCTGAATGGTTGAAACAAACCCTAGACCTAGATGTAGCATGTTATGACCCAGGCGTTGAACGTTACAATACTCCAGAGATAGTAGAAGATAGATACTGGGACTATGTATACTCAGCTGACGTACTTGAACACATACCCCTAGAAGAATTGAAACAACACACACTACCTTTACTAGCAAACACAATAAGAGATGAACTGTATTTGATAATTGATCTAACACCAGCTAAGAAACAATTACCAGATGGAACTAATGCACATATAACACTGTTAACAGCAGATGAATGGATTAAACTATTAAGTGAATATCTAAAGGTACATGAAACAACAACAGTAGAACAACCAGATAAAACATATGGAACAAGAACAAGACTGTGTGTAACAGCTAGAAGAAGTAGAAAGCAATAGTGTAGAATGTTTAATAATACTAAGATTGATATACTAATAATAGTAGTGACAATAGCAGTAGTAGTTGTAATGCACAGTTTGAATTTACTTTGAATATACGCTGAGGGCAAGAATCTAAGATTCTTAACCCCAAAAAGAACACTGAAAAACTTTAAAAGAACAGTAGAGGTAGTGTGTGAGGTAAGCGTGGGGGCGTGATAGTTACGATGTTGGATTAAGTTGTCTGAACACGCCCCCCAGCATATTCTCTATTAAAATCAAAGACTTAGAAGAAAAACCGTGTTTAACCATATTTAAATGTGGATTTACACTAGAATTCACAACAAAAACTCTAGGAATATGGTCCTTAAATTGCAATTAACTGTTGACATCAGTACCATGATACTGTACAATACAGTTAACTACAATTCAATTTAACCATGCCCGTAGGGTATAATGCAGGGTGTTGCACGATGTCTTAATTAACGATTAGAAATTTAATGATATTCTTATACCCTATGCTACCCTTCTCGGGTAGAGTATTTCATTGTAGCGGTACACAGTTCTTTTTTTAGAGCAACTGTGAGTCTACTCTAGGGGTACAGTGTCTCTAGGGGCGTCCTACTGCCTAGGGTGAGGCATGGGTAGGACATGCGCTGTGTCTCATCTCAGTAAAAACTGGGACACCTTGTTTCAAACCTTATTTGAATTTTTTACACGCACCAGACCCAGGTACATAACCGTTGGAATAGCAATAGTTTGCAAGTGATATAGTCATGGCCACTTGTTTTGCATCATCTTCATCTAGTTCACGCAATTGATCTGCCAAAAGCTCAACGTTCTCAACAACGTCAACTGCACAACTGCCTAGACCGTGATCTACTATACTGTGATAGCACTCACGTACGGTGTCTCCTGCACTAGCTGTTGTTGCTACAGCTACAGTTGCCAGTACCAGTGTTAAACAAGTTTTTTTCATAGTGTGTGCCTTTTGTGTTGCCTATAGTAAGAAGACTTCTTACTTCATACAATTAATATAACATCAATTTATCTGTTGTCAACCAAAAAAAATTTGCACCGCTTGTTTTATACAAAAAAACAACAGCAGTAGCTCAGGTGTTCGACCGTCATCGCGTACTGCTGTTGAATCCTTATAACTCAATTTAACTGATAATCGCTTGTTAAAAAATCAGTGCAACACTCAACAAGGGGAATAGTCAAGTGCTGCACTGGAGTTAAGGGGCCTACTACAACCCCCGGTTGACACACTCTACTACCTGTGCATCAACATTTGGAGAATCAGCTGCTTGCTGATCCGCTGAACAGTAACTTTCAGCGTATTGCACCGTCAGTCGTGCAAATTCTTTTGTAAAATTGTGTGCTAGCAACACACTTTCAAACTCTTCTTTATTTACATTCATAACACTATATTACTATGTTTAAGGCACTGTGTCAACCTCTTTTTAATACTTTTTTAAGTTAGTTTGATAAATATATTATAGGAGACAGCAATGAAACAAATTGTATACACTAAAACTAGCGTAGGAAACAATCAAAAAAATCCACTAGTAGACCTACGCGAAGACGACTCAATCTACTACTATCTAACACTAGTTGAATGGTTAGGCACAATATCTAAACTTGCACAATCAAAAGACTATGCATGGGAACAGTGCATCAAGCGTAGACCCAAACAGTTAAGTCGAGGTCGATCGGGCGCTAATAGCGTGTTCAGTGTGGTCAGTGGACTTTTGTACAACTACACACAAAACTTTAAAAACTATGGAGTGTGTAGACTGTCACAGCGTCAATTGGACGACGTTGAATTCTGTTCAATGTTTATGCACGCTATAGATGACACACATGAACCCATACAGTTTAGAGAAGCACTGTTTGACATCGGAGGAAGAATAATATGACAGCGACCATACACTTAGGAAACAATCGCGAAACACTAAAAACACTTGAAGACAACTCAATAGACGCTATCGTAACAGATCCACCTTATGGTATTGACTTCCTAGGCAAGTCATGGGACGCTGACACAGGAGCACTTGAAACTTATCAACAGTGCCTAAGAGTGCTTAAACCAGGTGGTTACATTCTTGCATTTAGTGCAGCAAGAACCTATCATCATCTTGCAGTTACACTTGAACGTGCAGGGTTTGAAATAAGAGATCAAATTATGTGGTTGTATGCTAGTGGATTCCCCAAAGCACAAGACATAGGTAAAGCAATAGATAAACGAGCAGGTAAAGAACATAAATCAACAGCATATGATCAAAAAGAACCTATTACACCCACCCGTTTTATGAAAAGTGTTGCTTGTCAAGTATGTGGCACAAAGAGTAAGAATCCCAAAGGCACAGGATTCTATTGTGGGCATAGTCAAAAGGTAGATTTAGAACACACAGAAGCAAAACAATGGGAAGGTTGGAAGACTGCACTTAAACCAGCACACGAACCTATCTGTATGGCACGCAAACCCTTTAAGGGCAGTTGTATTGATAATGTGCTTGAACACGGTGTTGGAGCACTCAATATTGATGCCGCAAGAATACCGTGGCCAGGTGAAACGCCCAAACTATCAAAACGAGGTGCATATGAAGATACAACTGAACTTACTGACGGAATGGCAGGAATGTTAAAGTCAGAACAAACTCCCCAAGCAAATGAACAAGGTAGATTTCCCTCTAATGTAATAGGCGCTGTTGAAGGTTATCAGAAATACTTTTATTGCCCTAAAGTCAGTCGTAAAGAAAGACACATAGGATTTGATACTAGTACTATTCCTACAGACTCTAGCGGCAAGTTTGATAGAACAGAAGAACAGAAATTAAATGCAAATGAAAGAATAGAAAATCTGTCAGGCAACAACCACCCCACTGTTAAACCAGTTGAACTAATGAAGTATCTTATACAACTCGTTACACCCCCTAACTCAACAGTGCTTGATCCTTTCTGTGGCAGCGGATCAACTGGTATGGCAGCAGTTGAACTAGGACATGACTTTATTGGTTGTGAACTCGACCCTAACTATGTAGACATTGCAAAAGCTCGTATAGCTGCATGGAACACTGATGGTACAACAAAAAAGGAGTTCTTTGAATAATGGATTGGTCAACTAAGTGGCACAGACTGTACTGGGGTTGGCATATCTCAAAAGAGGGACCAGCAACTCACTGGTATGCAAGGAATTACGACCAGTGCGATGACATCGCTAGTACAGATGGCACTAAACACATGTTTAAATTTGGCAATGAATGGGCCTTAAAACCCGAACAGTCTAGACAGTTTCAACACCCAGACAGTGTAAAACACAAAAATTGGCATTTTATAGACAACCCCGAAATACCACATCTACTGTGGCCAAGTGCTGCAAATCCCAAGGGTAAAAAAACATGGGTACGCTGTGTGCAGGGTGGGTTGTTTACACACCGTATTGGTTCAGGTACTAGTAGAGTAAATGCACTGCTACACCAAGCGAGCAAGGGTGCTGTAAGCACATGGCATGACATTGTACACATAAAAAAACCACAGGTGCTAAAGGGCAAGCATGTACTGATTACACCTGTTAGTGCACCCAACTATGAGCACTACTATGCAACAACACAAAGCAAGTGGATCAAGAGTTGCACACAACAGCTGACAAAAATGGGTTTTACATACGACATTAGACAAAAACCCTCTAGACAAGCTAGGATTGGTCATCAACTGGTAGAAGTATTGGCATCGGGCAAGTACTGTGCCACTATATCACAGCATTCGGTTGCAGCAGTTGAAACACTGCTAGCAGGCGTACCAGCAGTTACTACAGGTCCCAACTCGTGTTTGGAATTGGACACACCATGGGAACAATTTTTACAAGGAGAACTGCGACAAGCACATCCGCTTGAAGTAGAGCAGCTGGTAGACAGTCTACTCAGCAACTGCCTACACAAAAGCGAACTAGCACAAGGATTATGGACATGAAAAGAAAAAAACGACAGGTATTTGACAGTGGATGGCCGTCAGAAGTAAGACGAGCATTTACAAGAGCAAGAGCACAAGCAAATCGTAGAAATGCACCGTGGGAAATGACAATTGACGAATGGTTTGACATATGGGAATCAAGCGGTCTATGGGAAAAACGTGGCCGTGTAGCAGGCACTTACTTTATGCGACGATTGGATGATCAAGATGCATGGTATCCTCAAAATGTAGAAATAGCTAAAAACGTCAAATCGTGGAGGTAATTGTTGATGCAAAGCGAATACACATGGTTAAGAAAAAAGTATCTAGCAGAATGGAACATATGGTATCGTATGCACCAACGCTGCCGTAAAGAAAAATACTACGTTGAAGTTGAAATATATCCTGACTGGCATGGGCCCCAAGGATTTATCAATTGGTTTGACTATGTTGGACCAAGACTAGATCCCAAGTGGGTGCTAAACAGACCCAACAAACTGGGTGACTTTGAACCAGGCAACATGGAATGGTCAACTAGAGAAGAAGCATACAAAGATGTGGTGTTTGGACAGCGTCCTGACACTTCGGACTTCTTTCGATGGAAGAAAGTAGCAAGAGCAAACGGTATACATCCCAAGACTTATGAAAATAGAGTGCGCAAGTATGGTTGGACTATGGAGGATGCTGCAAATATGATTCCTGCAACACAAAATTATAAAAATAGGTTAGTTTAATGAAAAACTCAGATATATTCTCAAAGCATATTGATCCATACGACACAATCATACAACTTGTAGAATTCGCCAACACTACAAATATCAACATGCAAAAAATACAAGCAGAAATGCAGTTATACGATCACCGAATTACTGCATTGGAAGCAGTAATAGCAGAAATGATAAAACAAAATGAACTTGATAGGCAACGGTAAATCAAATCACCTGTTTGAAAGCAATCACGAGTTGACAATTGCTTTTAACGTACCACAGCACGCACACAACTATGACTTCCTAGCTGTGATTGACGAACGACCTATACTATACATGCAGCAACACAGTGCATGGCCAACTCAAACTATCTATTGCACAGACAATGTGCAGAGAAAGCTGGATAAAATCACTCACAGTTGTAAAACTGTGTGTGCATGGGCAAGAACCCACAACTGGAACTCAGGACATCATGCATTTAAACAATGGTCTACATGCTTGGATGCACATCTATGGGGATTTGACAGTTTATGGAGCGATGATGTGACCAGTCAGTGTGACAGTGTAATACCAAGACACACAAGACCCAAGCTAAATCAGCGTTGGTATCCCATATGGCAAGAATTATTTGATCAAACTCAAGCAAACGTGTATATACACATGCCACACGGTGCAAAACTAGGAATAGAACATGAAAAAATCACAGCAATCTATCACTGACAAACAAGTATGGCATTGGATTGACCGTACACTGGGTATACCACGCAAACAATTGGGCGGTTTAGCAGTGTGTCCGTATGTAAGACGCTATAGACAGCAAATTGCAGTAATAAAAACAAACAATCCCGAGAATGCTGTGGCAAACTTTGCAAGTCTAAAGCAGTCACTGAACCTAGAAGCAGTGGTTGTGTATGGATTTACACAGTCTAGACGTAAAAATCAAAACATGATAGCAAAACTCAATCAAAAACACTGTGACCAAGACGTGCACTGCCTGTTTTTAGACCATAAACTAGATCAACCACCACTGCCTGTGGACTATCTATGGACTAAATGTGACCTTTTGATTGCACAAAAGTCCTCTACATTGCAACATGCACAGAACTTGTTGCTGCAAAATACAGATTATTACACCTATTATGAAGATGAAGTATAAATATATGGGTATACAACAAAAACCAGGAGTACTTGATGACTATAACTCTAAGACAAGAAACAGATGCAGGGGCAACCACAAAAGGTGCTGCACTTACATACGCAGAACTAGACAATAACTTTATTGATTTAATTGCAAAAATAAACGACGTAGTAGATGACACTACACCACAGCTGGGCGGTGATCTAGATGTAAATGGCAATTCAATTGTAAGTGCATCAAACGGTGATATTGCAATTACCCCCAACGGCACTGGCAGCGTTGTACTAGACGGATTAAATTGGCCACAAGCAGACGGCACAGCAGATTATGTGCTGAAAACAAATGGTGCAGGACAGCTAAGTTGGGTTGCACAGAGTGCAGGTCTTTCAAATCTAGTAGAAGACACTACACCACAACTGGGCGGTGATTTAGATGTAAATGGCAATTCAATTGTAACTACATCAGCTGGTAATATTGAAATTGCTCCAGATACTACAGGTCAAGTAAATGTAACCAGTAATCAATTTAAGGTAGCTTATAATGGTAACACACTTTTTTCAACTGCTACAAATGCTGTTCAATTGTATTATTCAACTGATCCTAGTGCAAAACTGAGTACTACAGCAACAGGTGTTAATATTAGCGGTGACTTGTATATTAGCGATGGCATAGATGTTGCCGGAAACGAAGTAAAAGATTTACAATTAGAAGACTATAAAGAAACTGTATACACAGGTGGCAGCACCACTGGCACAATTACACCTGATGTTGCAAATGGCAATGTGCAGAAAATATCGCTCACAGGCAACATCACTTTCAATGCATTTGCAAATGCAGAAGCAGGGCAGTCAATGACACTGATTATTGACACAAATGGAACTGGTAGAACACTAACATCAACAATGCTATTTGCAGGCGGCACTAGCACACTGTCAACAACAGACACAGTTGATATTATGAGTGTATTTTATGATGGCACAACATACTATGCTTCACTAAGCACAAACTTTTCATAAGGAATAACTATGAAAACATGGATAACAATACCCGCCAGTGAGTTAAACAGTTTAGATTATAGTAAACTTGCTATAACTAATGCAGAAACTGCACCAAGAAATATTGCAGGTGATATTGCATTAATCAAATGGTATGGTGATATGCCTGCTGAAGTTGCAAATATTGTAGACAAAGGTGCAGAACTTGATCATGACGCTGCATTGGCATTAGTACGCACCACTGAGTGGCAAGAGGAGTATCATATATAATGCCTCTAGGAACATTTAGATTAAACAGTTTAGCACGACTGTTAGAAGTAGCAGAAGAACCCACAGGAAGAGCTGCTGTTCCCATAATAGCATATGCTGATGCACAAGTTGACACAGCACAATCACAGTTTGGCGGTGCTAGTGCAATATTTGATGGTGTCGGTGACGGATTATTAGCAAACGCTGATTTAGATTTAAGTTCAGGTACATGGACAATGGAGTGTTGGATATATCCTACAAATACCACTACCAGTGAGATTATCTTTGATCCGAGATTTGGAGCACAACCTGCACGAGTTCCGGCGTGGAGAAACGGTGGCATTGCATATTTTAATGGTTCTTGGCAGGTGAGTACTAATAGATTTACAGCAAACAATTGGTATCACTTTGCTTGGGTATATGATGGTAGCAATGTAAAATGTTATGTAGATGGTACACTGGAATTAACAGTCAGTGAATCAGCAACATTTATTGATTCAAAACTTGCTATAGCTGCAAGGTTTGATATTGGCGCTGTTTATTATGTTGGACATATAGATGAAGTACGTGTATCAAACACTGCACGATACACTACAAACTTTACACCGAGTACAAGTGCATTTACAAATGACTCAGATACAGTGCTGCTTGTACACATGGATGGCACTGATGGTTCAACTACATTTACAGATGACAATGGCACAGGAAGAAGTGCTGTTGGCGTATCAGCATTAGGCAGTGCTGTTAACATCTCCACCGCACAAAACAAGTTTGGTGGAGCAAGTGCGCATTTTGATGCTTCAGAATCAGATCAAAGATTAGTTGCGTATGATGCCGCAGACGGTATTGGAACAGGTGAGTTTACTGTTGAAACTTGGTATAGGGCAGACACTTTTACAAGTGTAAATGCTATTATGTATATGAGTGGAAGAGCATTTTATGTAACAAGTGCTGGAAAAATTGCTTATTATGATGGTACTGGATTTGAAGGCACAACTACAATGTCTACAAATACTTGGTATCACTTAGTATGGCAAAGAAGTAGTGACAATGTAATTAGATTATTTGTAAATGGTAACCTACAAACTAGTGCTACTAAGACTTCAAATTTTGCTGGAGATATGCAACTCGGATGTAAAAATGCAAACGACCAAGATATGGATGGATATCTTGATGAATTCCGTGTATCAAACATTGCAAGGTATTCAACCACAGGGTTTACAGCACCAACAACAGTATTTACAAATGACTCAGATACACTGTTGCTCTTACACATGGACGGCACTAATGGTTCAACTACATTTACAGATGACAATAGTTAAGGAGAAATTAAATGGCATGGCCTAGCGGAACAAAAGCAAGCACAGATAATTGTGATCAACCAAGCGATTTGATTGCAAATGCAAGAGCAGATATAAAACAAAACATTGACAATGTAAATGATGTAATCGACACATTTAACATAGCATCACCCAGTGACGGTGACTTGTTGCAGTACAGCTCGTCAACAGGTAAGTTTGAACCTGTTGCAGCATCTGCTGTATCTACAGTAAGCGAGGTTATGATAAAAACAACCACAATGAATGCTAACAGTGCTAACGATCAAATACCTCTTATAGAAATATTTGACAGTAATTCTATAGCAACATTTACTGCAAATACATTTACATTGCCTGCTGGTAATTATGTTATGTATAATACAACTGAATTAATATTGACTACTTCAGCAACAGATTCAATTACTTTACGAAATGAAACCGATGGTTCTGATATAGGGGTATTTGTTGAACAAGCTGATGGTGCGGCACAAAGAATAACTGGTTTTATAGAATTTACACTTGCATCTACAAAAGAACTAAGTTTAACTGTTCCTAGTTTTAACAGATTAATAATCTTGTTTAGAATAGTTAAAGTAGGGTAATTATTACACCTCTTTTTCGAGTGTGCTATAAATAACTATGTTATAACAAATTAAAGGAGACTCATATGAGCGCAGCTTCAAATTATACTGAGGACAGGACGCTAGACTTTTGGTTAAAAGCTAACA
>P_2C_Liq_3_UnCtyDRAFT_100053_pt1 | contig 30438 bp, 27 predicted proteins | sample Pon2CUnioCityCA_3_FD_9720 | JGI IMG/M metagenome (IMG submission 9720)
AAATAACATGCTCAACAATTTTTGATGTTGTAAGACAAAGCATTACGATGTCAGCCTTCTCTGCTAAATCTTTGTTTGAATCTGCAACACTTGCACCACGTTGTACACAAACGTCAACTGCATCTTTATTCAAATCCATAACAATGACTGGGTAGCCTTTGTTTTGTAAATTCTCGACCATATTGCCGCCCATTAGGCCAAGACCGATAAAACCAATAGTAGGTTTAGACATGTATAACTCCTTAAATAGAACACACGTATTTCAAAAAAATTAGCGCTATCTAGTGCGCTAGCAACATAAAAAAAGTGATTGGATTGATGAGTTTAATACTTGTCTAGGTGACACAATTAAAGTTTTGACCAAACCACATACCAAAAAGATATACCTGCATTACCAAATTGTCAACCAAAATAACAAATGGTTAACACATTTTGTTCTTTTTTTTATTATTTAATGCACATCTTTAGCTATAAAAGCTTCTAATTAAAGAGCCGAGGTGAGTTATTAATATTACGAGTACAAAAAAAGCCCACAGTGTTAAAGCTGTCGGCTTATCCTTAATACAACGCGAGGCACGCTAGATTTGTCTTGGCGACAATGATGGGAACAAACTAATCTAAACTTTGTCTAAAAAGTTTTATGAATTAAATCGAGTGTCCTTGGTAAAGCTTTACTTAGCTGTGGAAAGACAATTACCAAGACCAAACAAATAAACATTGCTGCGTAAAGTGGTAACAAGGGCTTTACCACTTTAGTAATTATGGTTTTACCAATAAGATAACAATTTTACTACTTTAATCGATAACCTATCCCATATACAGATATTAAAATTTCCTCTATATTGGGTAGATGTTTACTACAAATTATTCGTTATGGGCTAATGAGCCAGCGACAAGGATTATAGCTTGCGATTAATCTGTCAGAATTAATCATAGTTCGATGAACCGCAAAGTAATTAACTAGCTCTTCCACCCAAGGGATTTCAGTATTAATTCAACTTAAAGCATATTCTATTTCTGGATCTACGATAAACTTTCCGCATATAGCCTCTCGACCCAACAACATCAAATATGTCATCGCAGAACGGTCTGTTAACGTTAATTGAATATCCCATAGGGCATTGCCAAGCTTAATAGGCGTTTTAATGACATAACGACGTTGTAAATTAGCAGTTGAACTTTTTACTTTTCGTTGACTTAAAACTAAGGCTGAACAAGTAGTGACCGTTGCTACATCATGATAATCAGGATGTATATCAAACGTAATCCAATGCTCTTCTCCCCGAATTTGTTCTTCAATATTATTTACATGCAATGAAGAAGTTGCCGCACCAGTATCTACACGGACTTGTAAATCAAAAATACCTAACTCAGGTAAGTCACATTTTTCTAAAGCACCCAAAATCATTTTCTTAGTCATTTTTATTACTTCTTTGCATTTATATCAGACCTCTTTTAGTAATCTGACTTCATTTGTATCTAAATTATCTTGGAGTAATTCAACATGTTCAGCAACTTCCTCAGGCTTTCGGAAATAAGCAATGTGGTAGGTCGCTTCTCCTTCTTGAACCAGTGGAATGTTCTGTTTGCCAATTATTACACCACCGGCCGGAGCCACAATCGTGTCGAGGATTTCACCAAAAGGATTAGCAATACTGGCTAATATGTCACCTTTTGCTACATGATCACCAAGCTGTGCTCTATGGACAACAAAACCACTTTCATTTGCTCTAACCCAGCCACTCTGACGAGCTACAAAAGGGCGAATGCTATGTCCACGTGTTTTTGTTTTATTTAACATTCCGATATGACGCATAACTTTTATGATACCTTTAAAGCCAGCTCGAATAGAAAACTCATCATAACGTAACGCTTCACCTGCTTCGTACAATAGAACTTTTGCACCTTCATCTGCGGCAGCCTGACGTAAAGAGCCATCTCGAATATCGGCATTCAATAGCACAGGCACACCAAATGCTTCAGCAATTGCTAATGTATCAGGGTCATCTAAATTAGCTCGAATCTGGGGTAGGTTAGAACGGTGTATTGCACCGGTATGCAGGTCAATACCGTAATCACATTGACAGACAATTTGATTTAAGAATAAATGGGCTATTCGTCCGGCTAATGACCCTTTTTTACTGCCAGGAAAAGAGCGATTTAGATCTCTACGGTCAGGTAAATATCGACTTTGATTAAGCACGCCATAAATATTCACTATAGGAATGGCTATCAAAGTACCTCGTAAGTTTTTTATTCCCTTGCTTTTAATGAGACGGCTCACAATTTCTATACCATTCAACTCGTCACCATGAATAGCTGCACTTACAAAAAGCACCGGCCCAGGCCGTTTACTATGTTGGACAAATACAGGTATCCCCATCCTGGTATCAGTATAAAGTGGGGGCATTTCGAGTTGTAATTGTGTTTGTTCCCCAGGGCGAATATGTTTCCCTGCGATGACAAAGTCAGCCCGTTTCATTTATCCTTTGCCTTTTGTTTTTGTTTTATTCGGTGTCGCTGTTTTAGCTATAAAATCAATAATCATTCCAGCAACATCTTTTCCTGTAGCGCGTTCAATCCCTTCTAAACCAGGCGAAGAATTCACTTCCATCACCATAGGCCCATTTTTAGAGCGCAACAAATCTACACCTGCCATATTAAGGCCCATTGTTTTCGCTGCATCTACTGCCGTTTTTCGTTCTTGGGGAGATAACCGCACCAAGCTCGCTGAACCACCACGATGTAGGTTAGAGCGAAATTCACCTGGAGCACCCTGTCGTTTCATGGCGGCAATAACTTTTCCACCAACAACAAGACAACGAATATCTGCACCACCGGCTTCTTCAATATATTCTTGGACTAAAATATTTGCTTTAAGTCCCATAAAAGCCTCAATGATAGATTCTGCAACTTTTGCCGTTTCTGCTAAAACAACACCAATCCCTTGAGTACCCTCCAATAGTTTAATCACAACAGGAGCTCCGCCTACATTCTTAATTAGATCATCTATACGATCAGGGTGATTCGCAAATCCCGTTCTAGGCATGCCAATACCTTTTCGTGACAATAATTGTAAAGAACGTAACTTATCTCTAGACCGACTAATAGCAACAGACTCATTGATAGAATACGTTCCCATCATCTCAAACTGACGAACCACTGAAGTGCCATAAAACGTAACTGAGGCTCCAATACGAGGAATAACAGCATCAAACATTGGTAGTGCTTTGCCTTTTACTCTCACTGATGGACGGCTACTTGTCACGTCCATATAGCATGACATGGTATCAATAACTGAAACCTGATGCCCCCTTTCTTGTCCAGCGTCTAAAAGACGACGAGTTGAATACAAATTGGGGTTTCTAGATAAAATGGCAATTTTCATAACATACGAGTTCCTTCCGTTAAGCGGCACTATAAAATTGAGTAAATTGGCGTAAATAGCGCAAAAAAAATACTTATAGCCTCTTTTCACCTTTTTGAATAGTAATTTTTCTTATTTATCACAAAGAAATCGGAATACCCCAAAGCCATAATTTATTACTAGGTTAGACACCTAATATAGCGTACATTAATGTAATAAATTTACAGAAAACTATCACTTATTATGTTAACTGCTTTAGACTCAATCCAAATTATATTGGTAACTATTATTGATTCTTTATCTGCTATTGTGGCAGTGCTAAATGCCCTATCTTTGAACATAGGTAATGTAAATATCAGCATATATGACGCTATACGTGTATTAGTTTTAGGAGTGTTACTCTTTTGGTTGGGCAAAATTACCAGTCAATTTGGAAAAAAAACTATTAAAAAGCAAACCAAACTAGATCTGCCAACCCAAGAAATTTTCGTTAAGTTATTTGAAGTCTCTCTATTTGTGATCTTGAGTTTGCTACTCCTAAATATAATGGGAATAAACCTAACGACACTAGCTGTATTTAGTGGTGCAGTAGGCGTGGGGATAGGTCTTGGGTTACAGTCCATCGCATCTAATTTTATATCAGGAATCATTATCTTATTAGACCGTTCAATTACTATTGGGGATTACGTTGAACTAAGTTCAGGGGAAACCGGTTTTGTTCGAGAGTTTAAAATGCGTTACACCATTTTAGAAACGTATGATGGTAAGGATATACTGGTACCAAATGAAACATTTATATCTTGTCTAATCGTTAATTGGTCTCATAAGGACCCCAAACAACGCTATCGAGTTGATTTTTCCGTTGCGTACGACACTGACATCAGAAGTTTAGAAATATTAATTAAAGATGCAGTGGCTCAACACCCTAAAGTATTAAGTGGCCCTGAATATTCATTTGCTGAACAACCCGATTGTGAAATTGCAGGTTTTGGAGATTCTGGCGTAAATATGTTTGTTGAGTTTTGGATGGAAGGTATTGATGACGGTAAAAATAGAGTCGGTGGTGACCTTCTTCTGACTATTTTTGAAACTTTAAAAGCTCACAATATTGAAATTCCATTTCCTCAGAGAGAGGTAAAAATCATCCAAAAAACCCAGTAAAAATGTTTCAATAAATATCAATGTTCTAATTATCTATGGGAGTATTTTTGTGTCTCTACCTATTTTTTCTGATGTATTAGCCGCCCAAGACCGCATCGCTGATATTATTACTCCCACTCCAATAGTAACCTCTTCTTTATTGAATAGCTGGCTAGGGCATCGAGTCTTATTTAAAGCCGAATGTTTGCAACGCACTGGCGCATTTAAACTCCGCGGTGCCAGTAATTTTTTACTCAAATACCAAGCCGAGCATGGCTTACCTAAGCACGTTGTTGCAAATAGTTCAGGAAATCATGCCCAAGCAGTAGCTTATGCAGGTGCACAACTTGGTGTTCCTGTAACTGTTTTTTCAACCGAAAATATCTCAACGGTCAAAGCGGCTGCTACCAAATCATACGGCGCCTCTTTACAGTTATACCCTACTCGACCAGAAGCCGATAGCGCAGTTCAAGCCGCAGCAGAAAACGATGGCGTGGTATGGATCCCTCCTTTTAACCATGCTGATATTATTGCAGGACAAGGTACAGCTAGCGCTGAGGCTATTCTGCAAGCTCAAGAGCAAGGTACTCAGTTAGATGCGATTTTTGCTCCCTGTGGTGGCGGTGGCCTAGTGTCTGGAGCATTGCTTGCTGCCCAAGGTTTATCGCCAAGTACGGCAGTTATTGGTGTAGAGCCTGAAGCCGCTAATGATGCTTCTATTTCACTGCAGCAAAATGCAATCTATACCTTACCAGAAACACCTGTAACATTGGCCGATGGAGCTGCCACACCAGCAGTGGGGAGTCTTACATTTGAGTTTTTAAAACAGCTCGATGGTTTTTATGAGGTCAATGAAACGCAAATCGCCTACTGGACTCAATGGTTACATCACTTACTTAAACTACATATTGAACCAACTTGCTGTATGACAATGGCAGGAGTCGTGGCTTGGCTCAGTGAGCAAACCAGTCCTAAATCGGTCATGGTGATTTTATCTGGAGGGAATATCAGTAGTACTGCAATGCAAAACATTCATCAACAGGATTATCTCGAGCAGCCACCCTACTTAACCTAACACCTCTCACAATAAGGTGTTGAATAGGTAAAATGGCGACTGTTCGTAAGCATTTTGATAATTTTTGAAAATGTTTTGTGTCGGCTCTTGAAAACTTGGCAAGTTATGCTGAGCGGAATAGTGTAGTGAGCCAGCGTTTTTCACTAATAAAATTCCAAGCAAAAGATTTATATTGCTCTGCAACGCCGTTTTCTAGTACTTGCTCCAACGTGAGACCTTGCGCCTTTTGTGCTTTTACCGCATAAAAAGTCGCTTCCATCATCGTTACAAAATCTTGATAATCAGCGCGTTTTGCTAATGGACCATGCCCTGGAATGATGACGGTGTTATCATTAATCAATGTCAATAAACGCTTCACTGAATCGATATAGGCTTGGACATCACCGCCGTTATCCAGATCTACAAAGGGAAATAAGCCATTGAAAAAGAGATCGCCAGTATGCAAGACATTAGTGTTCTTAAAATAAACGACGGAATCTCCATCAGTATGCCCTGCATAATGGCTAACCACTAACTCATCATCATTGAAATGAAACGTAATACCATCGTTATAAGTCACAACGGGTAATTTTGATTCTGGTGTTTTATCGTCATTTAACAAACGGACACGCACGTTGTGATGAGCAAAGATAGTCGCGCCATTACTATCATGAAAATGCGCGTTACCCCCAGTGTGATCCCCGTGAAAATGCGTATTGATCACATAAGAGACGGGCTTGGGATGGATATTCCCCAATTCATTCTGAATCTTCTCGGCAAGCGGGGCAAATTGGTCATCGATAATCAACACCCCATCTTTGCCGGCAGAGACTCCTATGTTCCCTCCCATACCTTCTAACATATATACATTTTTAGCTACTTCTGTAGGCTTGATATCTACTTTTGCAAATCTCTCATTTGCCGAAAGAGACGCGGAAAACAACGCACTAGAACATAGTGCGAGGAATACATATTTTTTACTGATAATCTGAGAAATTTTTAACATAACTCACCTTGTTTTGTTACTTGGATAATAAGTATACGAACAAAAGTCAAAGAAAGTTGTCCTGATTTTTCGTTATTTGGGTAGCAGTATAAATTAAGCAAGCATACAAAATAGAGGGCAATACAGGTTATAAGAGGATTCAGGTTAGGTACAAATAAAAACTTGATGGGAATACGAATGAGGTAGCAAAACAAAAAACGCTAGCTGGATTTGCTCAAACTAGCGTTTAATTTTTTTGATAGTTATATGGTTAACTACAACTTAGGACCAGCAGCTACTAATGAAGCTCCATTCTCTGTATCTGTAAATTTAGTGAAATTATCAACAAACAAGGTGGCCAATTGTTCTGCTTTGCTTTCCCACTCCGCTGTGTCAGCATAGCTTTCACGCGGATCCAAGATATCTTTATTCAATTCATTTAAGGCCACCGGCACTTCTAAATTAAATGTAGGGATAGTCAACGTTTGTGCCTCATCAATTGAGCCATCTAAAATTGCATCAATAATTGCACGCGTCGCTTTTATAGAAATACGATCACCTGTGCCATTCCAACCAGTGTTCACTAAGTAAGCTTGTGCGCCTACTGATTGCATACGCTTTTCTAACACTTCAGCATATTTTGTCGGGTGCAAGGACAAGAACGCCGCACCAAAACAGCTAGAAAATGTTGGCGTAGGCTCTGTAATACCTCGTTCCGTCCCTGCTACTTTGGCTGTGAAACCTGATAAAAAGTAGTATTGGGCTTGTTCTGGGGTTAGCTTTGATACCGCGGGTAGAACACCAAAAGCATCGGCTGTTAAAAAGATAACTTTGTTCGCATGACCCGCACGAGAAATAGGCTTAACAATATTATCAATGTGATTAATCGGATAAGAAACACGTGTGTTTTCAGTCACCGAACCATCATCATAATCAACTTCACCACCCGCTGAGACTGTGACATTTTCTAGTAAGGCATCACGACGGATTGCATTGTAAATATCAGGTTCGTTTTCTTTACTCAACTTAATCGTTTTTGCATAACAACCACCTTCGAAGTTAAAGATGCCGTTATCATCCCAACCATGTTCGTCATCACCGATTAACTCACGTTTTGGATCGGTAGATAAGGTTGTTTTACCCGTACCTGATAAGCCAAAGAAAATAGCCACATCGCCATCTTTCCCGACATTCGCAGAACAGTGCATAGATGCAATATCTTGTAGCGGTAGGAAGTAGTTCATCATAGAGAACATCCCTTTCTTCATCTCACCACCGTACCAAGTGCCACCAATTATTGGATTTTTTCAGTCAAGTTAAAGGCAACAAAATTCTCAGAGTTTAAGCCCTGTGCTTGCCAATTTGGGTTTGTAGTTTTTGCCCCATTCATTACAACAAAATCAGGTTCATAATCTGCTAACTCTGTGTCAGTTGGACGAATAAACATATTTTTGACAAAATGGGCTTGCCAAGCGACTTCTGTCACAAACCGAACTTTCAGACGAGTATCTTCGTTGGCTCCACAAAAAGTATCAACCACAAATAAGCGTTTATTTGATAACTGAGTAGTCACCAAGCTTTTGAGCTCGGTCCACACGTCTTGAGAAATGGCTTTGTTATCATTTTTACCTTGATCAGACCACCACACTGAATTTTCAGTCAATGTGTCTTTGACAATATATTTGTCCTTTGGCGAGCGCCCTGTAAACTGGCCGGTGTTAACCGCTACTGCACCACATTCAGTAACGACACCTTTTTCATAACCTGACAATTCAGGTTTTGTAGTTTCAGTAAATAATTGTTCGTAAGATGGGTTATATACGATATCGGTTGCAGCAACGATACCGTATTGAGCCAAGTCTTGGGCGATAGACATGTAGGGTACTCCTGGAGTTTGTAGGTACAAGGTTTGAGTAAATTATTAGATCCATCATGCTTTATTATTTTTATTATCGGTTCTCAAGGAACATTATGATTAGATATGCGCAGTCTCAGACTAACCGAGCCTATCCCTATTCTCAAGGCATAATATCCCGATTAATACTAAGTGATTAGACGATTTTTATTTTTGCAGAAAAATCTTAAAATTGAAGTAACGCCTTTGTAAAAAGGTTGTTAAAAAGCAAGTGTTTACTTACTTTAAGGTAACTCTTCTCCCCTGACTGTGACTAACAACGCAAACCAATCTGCATGACTCAGTGCGATCGTTTGTGCAGCCACACATTCTGTAATACGTTGTGTATTTGTTGTGCCAATCACAGGCTGAATACCTTGTGGTAATCTCAGTAAAAACGCCAACACTATTGCTGTTGCGGTGGTGGAGTATTTATCTGCGAGAGTATGCACTAATTTTGCTGTTGCAACATCAGTTCCGGTAGACGATTTAGAGTAATTACTGAGACTTTTAGAAAAACGCCCTTGTGCTAAACTACCCCATGCTTGTAGTTGAATATTATGCAACTGTGCATATTCCAACAGACCTACAAAATCATTTTGTGCATAGATACCAGCATTATTAGCAGTGATATTACTTTCAATCATAGGATGGTGGCCTAAACTCATTTCAATCTGATTACACACTAATGGTGTGTTTAAAGACGATTGTAAGAGTTGTATTTGCCCGACTGCCATATTCGATACACCTACATGAAGGATCTTACCTTGTCGTTGCAGTTGTTCAATTGTCATTGCGACTTCGCGAATATCCATCAAGGGATCAGGTCGATGCAAAATCAAAATATCAAGCTGCTCTACTGACAATCTTTGCAGAATACCTTCTACTGATTCAGTAATATATTGCCCTGAAAAATCATACCGTTTAGGTCCTATAGCATCTGCAAAACGAATTGCACATTTAGATTGCAGGATCATTTGTTCGCGTAAATGGGGCTGTTTAGCGAGCACTTGACCAAAAGCCTGCTCTGCTTTGCCGAAGGTGTAAATATCAGCATGATCAAACACTGTTATTTCATGCTCAAGGCATGTTTCAATAATCTCTTGCGCTTGACGCACCTCTTGTGTTCCTAACGGAGTTTCATTCCAGCCCCCACCAAGGCCCATACAGCCGTAAACGAATTGAGAAGCTTTTGGTAAATATGACGCTAATGGTAGCATTGGAAATCCTCAGAAAATGGGTCGAACCTTTTGTTCAATATGATAACAGAATAGATGATTTTAACGAGAGTCTTATGTTTTACTGGAGTAACAAGGGTGGGTTGTATCTTCCATCCCATTTTTCGTAACTACCATCAATTATAAGACAGCAACATAAACAAAATATAAAGGTAATAACCAGAGAGCTGTTATTACTTATCACCTAAAGGTAATAACAATTGCTCTATATCGGTTTCATCTTTTAAACCAACATGTAATCCGACTAGACGTATTCCACGTTCTTTGCGACGCAGTAAAATCTCTGTCAGTAATTCATTAAAATATTCTGCATGGAACTCGCTGCGCGTATGCTCAATGGTCGTTTGTTGAAAGTCATTAAACTTCAGCTTAATCCCTTGCGACTTAATGCGTTTCTCAGCATGTGCATTTTCGATACGTGCGATCAATTTTGGTAGTAGGTAATTTATGATCTCAGTCACATCATCGCGTGCGTAAATGTCTTCTGATAGGGTACGTTCAACACCAACTGATTTACGCTGTCGCTCTACCTGTAGGGCTCTATCATCAATGCCGTGACAACGATTCCACAACAAGGCTCCAAACTTTCCCAAAGCTTTATGTAAACGCACAAAAGGAAAGCCCCTGACATCGTTACAAGTAAACAAACCTAAGGTGTGTAACTTCTCTAGAGTGACCTTGCCTACCCCAGGGATTTTCTTTAAAGGTAACTCAGAAACAAACTTATCCAAGTCAACCGGGGCAACCACACAAATACCATTGGGTTTATTCTCATCTGAAGCAACTTTAGCCACAAACTTAATCGGAGCCACTCCTGCAGATGCCGTTAATCCAGTTTCAGCTTCTATCACCCGACGGATATCTTGGGCAATGAGCGTGGCAGAACCTCCAAAAAGTGGACAAGACGTTACATCAAGAAAAGCTTCATCCCAAGATAAAGGCTCAATAATTGTGGTATATCGAGAGAATATTTCACGGATCTGTTCAGATACATCTTTGTAGACTTCCATACGACCTTTGACTAAAACCAGGTCAGGACATAGACGTAAAGCATGTGCAGTGGCCATAGCGGAACGGACACCATAGGCACGAGCAGGATAGTTGCATGTCGCAATGACACCTCGACGATCTGAACTACCTCCTATCGCAATGGGTATATCTTTTAGTGCAGGGTTATCGCGCATTTCGACGGCTGCGTAAAAGCAGTCCATATCAATGTGAATGATCTTGCGCGAATAAGACATCGTCATCTGCAGCGGTTATATAATTTTATCTTTTTCCCACTCTGCAATTTTCTTCTGTCGAGCTTCTTCTCTGGCCATACGGTCTTTTTTGCGATCACATGGTTCAGGGCAATCACAGGCTTTGGCAATACCAAGTGCACCTAGACCACCACAACTTCCTGCAATCGTTTTACGTTGCAGAATATAACCGACTGCCATGGCGACAACCATGGCGACAAAAAAGATAAACGCTAAAACAAACGTACTCATACTTTATCCAATAATTACTTAATTACTTTTACTATTGTAGCAAAAGCTGGGGATTGATACTCGACAAACTCATCACCTTGTTTAGAAATCAACAGGACCGCAAGATTATCACGCTCAGCAAGCTCTATAGCAGCCTCTGTACCTAAAATACTCAGAGCCGTAGCCAAACCATCAGCGGTCATCGAGGATGGATGTATCACAGTCACAGAAACCAAATTGTGCTGTATTGGGTAACCTGTTTGAGGTTGAATCAAATGAGAATAACGAACACCATTTTCCTCATAATAATTTCGATAATCACCCGATGTCGCAATTGCATTGCCCCCAATAGCAACAATACGTTGAATTACTCGTTGTTTAGAAAGGGGTTTCTCAATAGCGACACGCCACTCTTGTCCTGAGGACTTAATACCAGATAAACGCATTTCACCACCGATTTCCACCAAATAATCGGTAATGCCTTTAGCCTCAAGAAGCAGAGCTAGAGCATCTACACCATAGCCTTTGGCAATGGGTGAAAGGTCGATATATAAACCTGGGACGCGTTTGCTGATTTGTTTACCGTTAAGAACAATGTGTTCTAGGCCAACAGATTGCATCGCTTGGATAATCTCAGCATCACTCGGGATGACTTCTGGACGTTTATCAGGCCCAAATCCCCATAGGTTGACTAAAGGCCCTAGAGTCACGTTCAATGCACCGTCAGTGAGCTGACCTAAACGCAAGGCTTCTTCTAATACCAAGCGTGTTTCAGCACTTATTGGCATTGGTGTGTTAGCAGGTGCTTTATTAATAATTGAGAGCTCAGAATCCGGAATATAAGTAGACATAAGCTGATTGATATTGATGAGCTTTTGCTCAATTTCGTTGTGTAACTTTTCGTTATCAATATTGGGGTCAGTAACAAACTTTACATTGTATGTCGTCCCCATAGTCTTTCCTGACAGATGGGTTTCTGGCTCCATTGGTTGAACAGCTGGTTGACATGCAACCAACAGCAATAAAAGGCATAAAACGACATATTTTTGCATAATATTTTCCAAGTATACTCTAACTTTTACATTTTAACTTGTTAGGCGCTGTGGTACTACAATTGGCTCTACTTAATCGACTATTTTTGTACGAATTTGTTGGCATGAATCATACCTAGTTAGTCTATAAAATGTTATAGGCGAATGAAGATGATTGATTTTTATCAATTTTCACGAGTAATGACAAATAGGTTCACATTAAATGAAAAGGCGTGATTGGTACCAGAAATAAAAAACTAAAGTAAGCATACATTAGACAAAAAAATACCAGCANTAAGCTGGTATTTTAAATTCATAATGCAGGCGCTAATTAGCCACCGAAATCATCAAGCATGATGTTTTCGTCTTCAACACCTAAATCTTTTAGCATGTTGATTACTGCAGCATTCATCATAGGTGGACCACACATATAGAACTCACAGTCTTCTGGTGCTGGGTGATCTTTCAAGTAGTTTTCCAACAACACGTTGTGGATAAACCCTGTATCACCTTCCCAGTTATCTTCTGGCTGTGGATCAGATAACGCAACGTACCAATCAAAGTTTTCGTTTTCTTTGGCAAGCATATCAAAATCTTCTACATAGAACATTTCGCGCTTAGAACGAGCACCATACCAGAACGTCATCTTACGATCTGTTTTGATACGACGTAATTGGTCAAAGATGTGTGAACGCATTGGCGCCATACCAGCACCACCACCAACAAATACCATTTCAGCATCTGTATCTTTAGCAAAGAACTCACCAAATGGACCAGAAATAGTGACTTTATCACCTTCTTTCAGGCTCCAAATAAATGAAGACATTTTACCAGCTGGTAAGCTTAGGTTATTAGGTGGCGGCGTAGCGATACGCACGTTCAACATAATAATGCCTTCCTCTTCTGGGTAGTTCGCCATAGAGTAAGCACGAATGGTCTCTTCATCGACTTTTGACTCTACGTCAAAGAAACCAAAGTGATTCCAGTCTGGACGATACTCTTCTGGTACATCAAAGTCTTTGTATTTAACGTGGTGAGGTGGCGCCTCAATTTGGATATAACCACCTGCACGGAATGGGACTGACTCACCATCAGGAATAGCTAGTTTAAGCTCCTTAATGAAGGTCGCTTCGTTATTATTAGAAATAACTTCACATTCCCACTTCTTAACACCAAAGATCTCTTCTGGTAATTCGATATCCATGTCTTGCTTGATAGCAACCTGACATGCTAGACGACAACCATCTTTTGCTTCGCGCTTAGTGATGTGGTCAAGCTCAGTCGGTAAAATTTCACCACCGCCTGATTTTATGTCAACACGACACTGACCACATGAGCCACCGCCACCACAAGCTGAAGAAACGAAAATACCTGAATCAGCTAAAGCACCTAATAACTTTCCACCTGGAGAAGTTGTGATAGCCTTTTCTGGGTCACCGTTTACTAAAATCTGTACGTCACCTTCAGGTACCAATTTCGATTTGGCAAACATGATGATGAATACTAGAGCAAGAACGATCACAATGAACATTCCTACACCTAACATAACCTCACTATTCATAATAAACTCCTGAGGCGGTTTATACCGCAATACCTGTAAATGATTGGAAACCTAAAGCCATAAGACCAGTAATCATAAATACTGAACCTAAACCACGGACACCTTCTGGCATATCCGCATACTTTAATTTTTCACGTACTGCTGCTAATAGAATGATAGCTAACGCCCAACCAGCGCCACTGCCAATACCATACACAACACTCTCTGCAACCGTATACTCACGTTGTACTGCGAAAGCAACACCACCGAATATTGCACAGTTTACTGTGATTAGCGGTAAGAATATCCCTAAGGCGTTGTATAACGCTGGGAAAAACTTATCTAAACTCATTTCTAAGATCTGAACTAACGCAGCGATAACGCCGATGAAAGTTAAGAAGCTCAGGAAACTTAAGTCAGCATCTGGGAAACCAGCCCATGCTAATGCCCCAGGGGCTAGGATATTTACATAGATTAATTGGTTCACTGGAACAGAGATACCTAATACTACGATAACAGCGACACCTAAGCCCATTGCTGTTGAAACTTTTTTAGATACGGCCAAGAAAGTACACATACCTAAGAATAATGAAAGTGCCATATTCTCTACAAAAATAGAGCGCACTAATAAAGCTAAATAATGTTCCATGATTATTCCTTAGGTTCTACTTGCTCAGGGCGAATGGTACGGATAAACCAAATCATACCGCCGATTAAGAAGAATGAGCTAAACGGTAATATTAATAGACCATTTGCCTGATACCAACCACCGTTTGTGATCAGTGGTAAAATTTCATAACCAAGAATCGTACCAAAACCGAACAATTCTTTAATCGTACCGATAACGATAAGGATAAATGAATAGCCTAAGCCATTACCAATACCATCTAAGAAACTCATCGCTGGTGGTGACTTCATTGCATAAGCTTCAGCTCGACCCATTACGATACAGTTCGTGATAATCAAGCCAACGAAAACCGATAACTGCTTTGAAATCTCATAAGAGTAGGCTTTCAAGACTTGGTCAACAACGATTACCAATGAAGCAATGATCGTCATCTGAATGATGATACGTACGCTTGATGGGATATGATTACGGATTAACGAGATAAACAGGTTAGAAAAAGCAACAACCGTAGTTAATGCCAATGACATTACAAGTGCCGTTTCTAACTTCGTTGTAATCGCTAACGCAGAACAAATACCAAGTACGTGTAACGCAATAGGGTTACTATCTAAGATTGGCCCAAACAGAGCCTTCTTCATTTCTTTTACATCAGCCATCATTAGCCCTCNNTCCAAGATTGGTTTTTAAGGTAAGGGCCAAAACCATTCTCACCCATCCAGTACGTTAATGTGTTCTGTACACCATTTGAAGTTAGTGTTGCACCGGATAATGCGTCAACCGCATAAGGGTTGTCCGTACCTGCTGCTTTTTTCACTTCAATCTGTACTTCACCATCTTTGAAGATTTGCTTACCATTCCACATTGCTTGCCATGCTGGGTTTTGGATCTCGCCGCCCAGTCCTGGCGTTTCTTTGTGTGCATAATAAACTAACTCACGGATTGTATTACCATCAGAATCAATTGCTAGGAAACCATACATTAAGTCCCATAAGCCACTGCCGTGGATTGGTAAAATGACACGCTCTACTGCGCCGTCTTCGCTTTTAATGTGATATACATTGGCGATTTTAGAGCGGCTAGAGAAACCCACGTTACCTTCAACTTTGATGCTAGTCGCTGGATCTTTTGCGCGTTTACCATACATATCAAACGCTTTACCAGAATCAGCTACAGGGTTTTCAACATAAGCCCCTGTATCTAAATCTACAAACTTCTCACTTACACGTTTTGCATATAATGCTTCGATGTCTGCTTTAGACTGAGCTTCACCAGCTAAACCCGCGGCTGTTAAGATGTTTGTTTTCTTATCTAATGACGCATTGGTTTGTTGCAATGCGCGCAGCCCTACCGCTGCACTAGATACTACGATTGAACAAACTAGACATACTGCTAGAACGACACCAACCGTTTTACCTAAAGTTTCTTTATTAGCCGACACGTGCAACCCTCCGCTTAATGTTACTTTGCGCTACGAAATAGTCGAACAACGGTGCCCATAAGTTAGCGAACAAAATTGCTAACATAATCCCTTCTGGGAAAGCTGGATTTAACACACGAACTACGACTGTCATGAAACCGATGAAAAAGCCATACGCCCACTTACCTTGATTGGTAAACGATGCAGATACAGGGTCAGTTGCCATGAAGAATAAACCAAACGCCATACCACCAATGACCATATGCCAGTACCAAGGCATTGCAAACATAGCATTAGCATCTGAACCGATCATATTGAGTAAAGTAGATAGGAATACCACACCTAAGATACCGCCTAATACGATGCGCCAGCTAGCGATACGTAAGTACATGATAAATAAACCACCGATTAGGATCGCTAAAGTCGAAACTTCACCAGCTGAACCTGGGATAGCACCGATAAATGCTTGGAACCACTTGTCCATGTTGCTGTAGTCTAATTGACCAAACGCTGATTGACTTAACCACGTTGCACCAGAATAACCGTCAGCAGCAACCCAAATTTGGTCACCTGACATTTGTGCTGGGTAAGCAAAGTATAAGAATGCACGACCTGACAATGCTGGGTTTAAGAAGTTACGGCCTGTACCACCAAAAATCTCTTTAGCGATAACCACACCAAAGGTAATACCTAAAGCCACTTGCCATAATGGAACCGTTGCCGGTAGTGTTAGCGCAAATAAGACCGATGTAACGAAGAAACCTTCGTTCACTTCGTGCTTACGAACAGATGCGAATAATACTTCCCAGAAACCACCTACAGCAAAAGTAACGGCGTAGATAGGCAACCAGAAACATGCACCGTAGAAAAACAGTGTCATGATAGATGCATCTGCCACACCAATTTGACCGCCTAACGCAGTAAATAATGCTGCCTGCCACATATCAGGTAATGTACCGCCACCTAACAAAATAGCTTCGTTAGCTTGGGCACCGATATTGTACATTCCGTAAAACATCGCTGGGAATGTCGCCATCCACACCATGATCATGATACGTTTTAAATCAATACTGTCACGTACGTGAGTGTTGGCTTTGTTCACTTTACCAGGAGTATAGAAAATGGTCGCCGCAGCTTCGTAAAGCGCGTAGAACTTCTCATATTTACCGCCCGGCTCAAAATCCGGTTCGACTTTTTCGATAAATGCTTTTAAACCCATTACTTAACCCTCTAGTTCAATTTTAGTCAAACATTCACGTAAGATAGGACCGTAGCTATATTTGCCTGGGCAAACATAAGTACATAATGCCAAATCTTCTTCGTCCAGCTCTAATGCGCCAAGTGCTTGCGCACCGTCAGTATCACCAGAGATGATGTCACGTAAAAGTAACGTTGGAATGATATCTAATGGCATGATGCGTTCATAGTTACCAATTGGTACCATAGAACGGTCTGAACCATTAGTCGTGGAAGTCATGTCAAAGAGACGCTTGGTGTTTAGGTGACCTAAATAAGCACGTGTTACTGAGTGCTTATCAGAACCAGGCGTAATCCAACCGAAAAGTTTCTTCTCGCGGTCTTCTTTGATTAAGGAAACTTGTAAGTGATAACGGCCAAGGAACGCTTGAGGGCCTTCAGCTTTAGTGCCGTGTAAAACAGAACCAGAGATAACACGTACAGTATCACCGTTTAACTCATTTGCTGTTAGTTCATCAATAGATGCGCCCACTAAAGTTTTCACTAAACGTGGATTTTTGGCAGCTGGGCCTGCTAAAGAAATAACGCGTGTTGTATCTAGTTCACCTGTAGTGAACAATACACCTATCGCAATAACGTCTTGGTAATTAACATGCCAAACATACTTACCAGGACCAACTGGATCCAAAGTATGAATGTGTGTACCAACAAGACCTGCTGGGTGTGGTCCAGCGAATTCAGCTGTAGTCACCTTAGCCGAACCAGTATCAACGTTTGCACCTGGTGCTTTTGATACGAATACCTGACCTTCGGTTAATGTTGTCAGTACATTCAAACCATTGATGAAATCGTCTTTGCGTTCAGCTAAAACCACTTCTGGATTAGCCGCTAATGGATTGGTATCCATCGCGTTTACGAAAATTGAACTTGGTGTTGACCCAAGTGCTGGCACTTTACTGAATGGACGTGTTCTTAACACGGTCCACAGACCTGAGTCTACTAGCTGAGTTTCCACTTTATCACGTGCAATCCCAGCTAATTTATCAGCAGCAAACGTATCAAATGTTTCCGCGTCAGTGCCTTGAACGTCAATTACAACGGATTGTAAAACACGTTTTGCACCACGGTTAACAGCTGAAACGGTACCCGCAGCTGGCGCTGTAAATTTCACACCTGGATTCTTTTTATCAACAAAAAGAACCTGGCCTTTCTTCACAGCGTCACCGACCTGAACATGCATCGTTGGACGCATACCCACGTATTCCTCACCTAAAACTGCTACTTTTGATACAGCAGGACCATCACTGATCTGCTGTACCGGAGCGCCGGTAATTGGGAGGTCTAAGCCTTTCTTTATTTTATTTAACATAAGCAATTGTACTACTCTGTATAGATATCAATTAGGCAAATCATCTGAGACAAACATCACTCAGTAGGTATGCGAACCAAATCACTTGACTAATTGTTGGTTAAAATTCATTTTGTTCATACATGTGTATGTTTAACGATGATGTTCAGCAGTTTTATGACTGGTGATATTCTATGCCCGGCTCTTCGGATAACGCTAAAAGGTGTTATCACATCTAGAATATTTTTATTATTTTTGGCGCGTTTTTTTATGTTAGCGCTCATCTAGCAGAACTTACTCAATGGCATTCGCTACCCATACCGGACTCAGTTTCTTGTTAAAGAAGACCCAAGCCACACACAAATGACATTATAAAAACTCGCGGATTATAAAGTAAATTTGTCTATTTATCCATCCTGGATCAGCACTTTCTTGCTAGGTTTAATACAATCAATTTTTTAAAGTGTTCAGCAATTGTGCCATAACCACCTATAGCCCCCGTTTATACAGAAATAAACCGCCATTTAGGCGGTTTATTTTAACTATATTTCACCTTAACACTTTGGTCTAAAGAAAATTACAGGAAAGGATTTAACCTTTAAATCCACTCTGCTTGAGGGTCGACATCTGCCTCATAATCGACACCAATAAAGCCAAAACCAAATAAATTTAAGAAATCTGCGTTGTAGCCTGCGTAATCACTCAAATCATGGAAGTTATCTTGGGTTACTTGTCCCCATAGCGCCTCAATTTTTGCTTGTGTCGCGTCATTGGTTTCTTTGCCATCCATGCGGAAGCGATTGGTTTCATCCGTTGCTGCATTTTCATTTAATAGGCATTCACTAAATAATCCCACAATCTGCTCGATACACCCTTCGTGAGTCCCTTCTTCTTTCATGACTTTGTAGATTAATGAAATATATAAGGGCATCACTGGAATTGCTGAGCTTGCTTGAGTCACTAACGCTTTTAACGAAGAAACGTGAGCATCAACGTTTAACGCTGAAAAATCAGAATTTATAGCTGTTGCTGCACGATCTAAATCTTCTTTAGCTTTACCAATTGTAGCTGCACCATAAATTGGCCATGTTAATTTTTTACCAATATAAGTATAAGCTGTTGTTTTGGCACCTTCAGCTAACAAATCAGCCTCAGCTAGAGCCTTAATCCACAACTCCCAGTCTTCCCCGCCCATTACCTTGATTGTATTATCAATCTCTTCTTGGCTTGCTGGCTCTAAGGACACATCATGAATAAGGTCTTTGTCAGTATCGTATGTTTTAGTCGTGTAAGCTTGACCAACAGGTTTTAAGGTTGATTTATACACTTCACCTGTTTCTGGGTCAGTACGACGAGGCGACGCTAACGAATAAACGACCAAATCTACTTTACCGATAGTCTCTTTTAACTTAGCAATCACCTGTGCTTTCAAATCATTAGAAAACGCATCGCCATTTAAAGTATGCGCTTCAATACCAGCTGCTTTTGCTTCGGCATGAAATGCTGCTGTGTTATACCAACCCGCAGTACCCGTTTTACGCTCTGTGGGAGCTTTTTCAAAACAGACACCCAAGGTTTTTGCGCCATAAGCGAAACTCGCTGTAATGCGAGAAGCCAAACCGTAACCTGTAGAACACCCTAAAACTAATACATTTTTAGGTGCAACATCACTTTGTAAATTTTGTGATTTTACATAAGCAATTTGTTCAGCAACATTTTTCGCACATCCTACTGGGTGCGCATTTGTACAAATAAACCCACGTACTTTTGGCTTTATAACCATGAGATTTCCTTTTATCATTTGCCATATTTGCTTATGCCTAAGTAATTAAGGGGCTTACAAATATGCTACTTATCAGAATATAAGCTATTGTAACCCGAGAGGATAAGTAACTGGTCAAATCAGTCGTTTTAGTCTGTAACTATATGATTTTCTGTTTTCATAGTTAGATTGATGGGCATAAAAAAACTGGTTGCTCAACAAGAACAAACCAGCCTTATTTGGTCGTTTAATCAATGTTGATTAAACTCTCAATATTTTCTGTTTAAGCTATTATTTAGCCTAAAATCGCATGTAATTCAACATCAAAAACAAGTGTTGAGTAAGGTTGAATAGCACCACCTGCACCCTGCTCACCATAGGCAAGATCGTGTGGGATAGTTAAGCGCCACTTGTCACCTACATTCATTAATTGTAATGCTTCTGTCCAGCCTTTGATTACACCACCTACTGGGAACTCTGCAGGCTGACCACGGTCATAAGAAGAATCAAAAACGTCACCATTTAACAAGTACCGTGATAATCAACACGGACTGTCGATTGGGCAGTTGGCTTTTCGCCTTCACCAGAGTGAATGATTTCATACTGTAAACCAGAGTCAGTCACTGTTACTTCTGGACGTTCAGCATTTTTCGCTAAAAATGCATTTGCTTCTGCAATCACCGTTTCGAATTGAGCTGCTTTTTCAGCTTCCATACGCTTATGGATTTCGCTAAATGCGGCACCTAATGTATCGTTATCAACTGCACTCGCCTCACCACCGAAAGCATCTTGTAAGCCTTTTACAACACCTTCAATCGCCAAACCTTCAAAAGGGTTTGATGCTAATTGTTGTCCCATTTGAAACCCAATGCCGTAGCTTGCTTGACCTTCGATAGTCGTTAAATCTGCCATGTTATCTCCTGCAGTAAGTAAATTTTGTCCTACAAGTCACGCTAGCAGAACCATAAAAAAGGGCATTATATCATAACCTTATTTATTTCGAGGGCATAAATTAGAAGCAATTGGCTTAGACACCGGATAATTTTTTCAGTACAGTTGATTTAGTTAGAAAAGGATAAAAATATATGCCAAATAGTACACAACAAGATGAGCAGCTCAAACATACTGTACGTGATTTAGGACAGTTACTCGGGCAGACTATAGAACATGAACTCGGGTCAGCTTGGCTCCAAAAAATCGAAGATATCCGTCTCCAAGGTCGTGCAGGGCATAGTGGTGATGACAGTGCCAATCTTGCTTTGCAAAACACGTTTGGAGAAATGGATGATGCTGGTTTACTTGTTATCGCACGTTCATTTGCCCAGTTTTTAAACTTAGCAAACATTGCAGAACAAGAATTTAACAGTACCAAACAACTCGATGATTCTGTAGAAGTATTATTTGAACATTTACGCAAAGCAGGGCAATCTCCAGAAGTGATTTATGAAGCGGTCAATGCCCTGAATATCGACCTAGTGTTAACGGCGCACCCGACCGAAGTCACCCGTCGAACCCTAATTCACAAACACACAGCCTTAGCTGAGTGTCTGCGTAAATTACACAATGAAACGCTAGACCCTGCCCAAAAAAGACAACTTGCCGAACGCATTGCTGATTTAGTTTCACAAGCATGGCATACCGAAGAAATCCGTAATAAACGACCGTCTCCTGTGGATGAAGCAACATGGGGGTTTTCAGTTATCGAAAACTCACTATGGGATGCCATTCCAGGTTTTATGCGTGATTTAGACCTAAAACTACAAGAAGAATACAGCATAAAGCTACCCATTGATGCTAAACCGATTCAAATTAGCTCATGGATGGGCGGAGACCGTGATGGCAACCCGTTCGTTACCCATAAAATTACCCAAACCGTGCTTCACCTCGCACGACGCAGAGCCGCTAAGCTCTTTGCCAAGGATATCAGTGCCCTACAAGTTGAGTTATCCATGTCACGTTGTGATGATGAGATCCGTAACTTAGTGGGTGATGTGGCTGAACCCTATCGTGCTGTATTAAAACCTTTGGTCAAAAAACTTCGCGCCACCAAAGATGGTATCGATGATTTGCTCAATGGACGCATAGCAGACCCTACCAAATGGGTACAAACCCAATCTGAGCTCCTCACACCATTAATGCAATGCTACCGCTCATTATTAAAATGTGGCATGGAACAAACTGCAAAGGGCGCGCTGTTAGACACAATTCGTCGTGCACATTGCTTTGGTATCTATTTACTTAAATTAGACATCAGACAAGATTCTGGACGTCATGCAGATGCGCTTGCAGAAATTTGTAAGTACTTATCATTAGGTGATTATCACAGTTGGAATGAAGACGAAAAAATTGCATTTCTAACGAAAGAGCTTGCCTCAAAACGTCCACTTTTACCCAATGCTTGGCAGACTGATTGGCAACCTTCTGAAGATGTCCAAGAAGTGCTAGCGACTTGTCGTACCATTGCCGCAAATGACCAAGATGCCTTCGGTATTTATATCATTTCCATGGCCAGTCATGCATCTGATGTCCTTGCAGTTCAATTATTGTTGCAACAATCACAAGTCACTTGGCCGATGTCTGTTGCACCATTATTTGAAACATTAGATGACTTAAACCATTCACCAGCTGTTATTAAACAAATCCTGAGTATCGATAGTTATCGTAATAGTTTGGCCGACGGTCAACACATTATGATTGGCTACTCTGACTCGGCCAAAGATGCAGGTGCATTAGCCGCTGGTTGGGCCCAATATACTGCCCAAGAAGCACTTGTTGAGATTTGTCAGGAGTTCGACACGAGCTTGACCTTATTCCATGGCCGAGGTGGCACAATTGGTCGTGGTGGTTTACCCGCTCACTCAGCTATTTTGTCGCAACCTCCTGGTTCCCTAGATGGTGGCTTTAGGATCACCGAACAAGGTGAAACCATTCGCTATAAGTTTGGTATGCCTGGTCTTGCCAAACGTAGTTTAGGTATCTACGCAAGTGCAATTATTGAAGCCAAACTCTTTCCACCACCGGCACCGAATCAAACATGGCGTGATGTGATGGATTCCATGGCCGCTCAAGGGCGGGATAATTATCGTCATACTGTGCGGGTAGATCCTGATTTTGTGCCCTATTTTAGACTGGCTACGCCAGAACAAGAATTAGGGAAGTTACCACTGGGCTCTCGTCCAGCAAAACGGAACCCTAACGGCGGAGTAGAGAGCTTGCGAGCGATCCCATGGATCTTTGCTTGGGCACAGACACGTTTAGTTTTACCAGCATGGCTTGGCGTGATGCGCGCTGTTGATAAAGCGTACCAGGAACATCAACCTGTCATTGACGATATGTTAGCAAACTGGCCTTTCTTCCAGTCACGTTTATCTATGCTTGATATGGTGTTTGCTAAAGCAGATATCAACATCGCCAAAGCATACGATGACCGTTTGGTGACTGAGGATTTATTGCACTTTGGTGAGTCTTTACGTCATGAATTACAAACGAGTCGTCAGCTCTTATTGGATATCACGCATAAAGCAAATCTCATGCAAGACGATCCGCAAGGTCTAAATTCTATGCAGATCCGTGCAGATTATTTACAGCCATTACATTACTTGCAAATCGAACTACTCGATCGCATTCGTAACTTACCAGAAGATGCTGATCCTACACCGATAGAAAAAGCTATGATGGTAACGATTGCAGGGATCGCTATAGGTATGCGCAATACAGGTTAATCTGTGGGTCATTAAACTGTATTGTTATTGATGTATATATAATAAATACTGACACAAAAAAACCGAGACAGATTGCTGACTCGGTTTTTTTATCACGCTACCAATGTTTATTTGTTTACGAAATCAACACCTAGTTGAATGTCGCCACGTAAACCTTCTAACATATCGTTCTTAGCTTGTGTTTCAAAAGCACTTAACTCACCGTAAGATAAGATTTCTTCAACACCGTTTTTACCTAAACGTACTGGGTGAGAGAAGAAGGCTGCGTCTTCAGAACCATCTACTTGAACGTAGGTATATTCAACAACATCACCACCTTGCATCGCTTCTACTAAAGATAGGCAGAAACGTGCTGCTGCTTGACCCATTGACAAGGTTGCAGAACCGCCACCGGCTTTTGCTTCAACCACTTCAGTACCCGCATTTTGGATACGAGTTGTTAAACTTGCAATTTCTTCATCAGAGAAAGACACGCCTTCTACCTGTGAAAGTAATGGCAAGATAGTTGTGCCAGAGTGACCACCGATTACTGGTACGTGAGTCTCAGCAACGTTTAAGCCTTTTAATTCAGCAACAAATGCTTCTGCACGGATAACATCTAGTGTTGTTACACCAAATAATTTGTTTTTGTTGTATACACCTTTTGCTTTTAACGTCTCTGCAGCAATTGCAACAGTTGTGTTAACTGGGTTAGTAATAATACCCACACAAGCTTCTGGACAGTTATCTGCAACACCTTCGATAAGGTTTTTTACGATACCAGCGTTAATGTTAAACAAATCAGAACGATCCATACCAGGCTTACGAGGAACGCCAGCAGGTATAAGTACAATATCACAACCTGTTAGTGCCGCAGCTAAGTCATCAGCACCAAAACCTTTCACTTCTACCGCAGTAGGAATGTGGCTCAAATCTACAGCAACACCTGGAACAACTGGAGCTACATCATATAATGCTAACTCTGAACCTGCTGGTAATTGGGTTTTTAATAATAAAGATAACGCCTGACCAATACCGCCAGCTGCACCTAATACTGCTACTTTCATGTTATTCTCCTAAAATGGAATGTATCATCAATTTTGTGAGTCTTACCCTATAGAAATATATATCGGCAGACAATCACACATTAGTTGTAATGTTGGTGAATAAGTGTGTATTAATTGCTAATTTTCAAGCCCTAATGCAAAATAGTCCAATAATAAAAAATAATAATATATCCTATCATTACGAAGGTTTGATCATGACAACACCAAAACAAGAAGTGTTAATCAAAGCGTTTAAAGAAATTCTCATCGCAGAAAGCTGTGGATCTCAAGTCGATATTGTAAATCTACTCAAAGAGCAAGGTTATGAGAATATTAGCCAATCCAAAGTCTCACGTATGCTGACCAAGTTTGGTGCGGTAAGAACACGTAATGCATTAGGTGAAATGGTTTACTGCCTACCGCCTGAATTGGGTATGCCAACCGCGAAATCCCCTCTCAAACAACTGGTCTTGGATGTCACACATAATCACGTCATGGTCGTCATTAGAACGAGTCCTGGTGCAGCACAACTGATTGCACGCCTGCTGGATTCTTTGGGCAAGAAGGATGGCGTTCTGGGCACTATCGCTGGCGATGATACCATCTTCATTGCTCCTGCGGACGTTAACAAAATTGATGATGTGCAACAATATGTGATCAATCTTTTCGAAAACGTTTAGCGCAGCTAACGTAAATTTTCCGGGAAATCTAACATAGAGTGTCGATCTTTTAGTTGATACTCTTCATTGCCCCAGACTTTATTGACTAAACGCCCTCGTTTAACTGCTTTACGGGCGTTAATGGTTTCAGCCCAACGTTTCACATGGGTGTATTCATCAACCTGCAAAAACTCTGCAGCTTCATATAACTTGCCTAAAACCAACACTCCATACCAAGGCCAAATCGCCATATCGGCGATAGTGTATTCATCACCTGTCATAAATTCGTTGTGAGCCAACTGCTTGTCTAATACATCTAACTGGCGTTTAACTTCCATAGCATAACGATTGATAGGGTATTCAAACTTTTCTGGTGCATACGCATAAAAATGACCAAAACCTCCACCAAGAAATGGCGCCGAGCCCATTTGCCAGAATAACCAATTCATGACTTCTGCTCGCCTCTCCCTCTCTGTAGGTAAGAAATGNCCAAATTTTTCGGCTAAATGCACCAAGATACTGCCGGATTCAAATAATCGAATGGNTTCTGCTCCAGAGTAATCCCACAAAGCTGGGATCTTAGAGTTTGGGTTTAGCTCAACAAAGCCCGAACTAAATTGTGTGCCCTCAGTTATATCAATCCCCCAAGCATCGTATTCAGCCTCACTTATGCCTTTTTCTAATAATTCTTCTAATAAAATAGTGACTTTTACACCATTTGGTGTGGCGAGAGAATATAACTGGAAAGGGTGCTTCCCTCTGGGTAACTCTTGCTCATGAGTGGCCCCTGAAATCGGGCGATTGATACTGGCAAACTTGCCCCCACTGGCTTGATCCCATGTCCAAACCGTCGGAGGAGTATATGATGCATCAGGCATGTTTAATTCCAAATTATTTAAAATTAGATGAGTTCATTTATAACCACAAGGATATATTATTTATATCTTTTTATTGCCAAAGTGTTTAAAGTGATGAATGCATTAACATATATTACATAAATTCAATGAAAACTAAATACCCAGTGGTTACCCGTAAACTAATTTGTTGGTTAACATCATTATTGTTGGCCTTCTCTTCGGGTTTGTCTGCGCAATCTATTAGCACTTTACCCGCTAACACTGGAATTTTTAAAGCGCAAACACTACAAAACGCTAAAAAAAACCCAACCAAATTATTTTTACTAGCTGGTTTTGATTTTACTCGTCTCAAAATTGATCTAGCGGAACTATTAAATAAAGTACATGCTAAAACTGGTGTGACTGTTACCGTACACCACACATTTGCTGAAGAACTTCCTCCTCTCTTTGAATTTTTAAAAGCAACCAATCAATTACCCGAACTCATCATGTTTGCCAAAGATCAATCAACTAATTACCTTGACCTTTTATATGATATGAGTGCCTTGAAACAACATGACCAATATCTGAGCTTTTCTGATGACAACAAACTGATAAATTTGAATAGTGGTTTTTACTTAGGCCTTTACTACAACAAAAGCCTAATTCAAACACCGGTTTCAGATTTTAGTGAGTTTCCACCGAACAGCCTTGCTGTTAATTTCAATACTGCTTTTACAACTCAACTATTCTGGCATTCTAGTGGCTTGATACAAACGGATGGCTCTATCCCACTTGATAATATAGAACAAAATTTGAGTAAAGCCTTATATACTTTCCAATCTTTATACAGTAAATCGATCATCCCATCCTCTTGTCTAGATAATGCATGCATTACAGAAGGCTTCCTTAGCCAGAAAATCCCTTATGCTATTGATGGTACTTGGATGTATCAATCATTTCATAAAAGTCTCGGTGAGAACTTAGGTTTTACTCGACTACCTTCGTTGTATAATACTCCTAATTTAAGTTTACGCATCCCTCAAGTTTTAGGCAGTTTAACTCCGCTGTCTGAACAGCAAAATAAGGCAGTTGCAATGATAAGTCGAGCAATAATTAATGCCAGCGACGTTAATGAGAAAGGGATCTTTGGGAGTGAAAACAAAAAATCCAAGATCAAAAAAAGCACTTACGTTCCAAAACAGTTTAACTTTATTGGTTGCCTGTTTGACAAAATGAACCCTCAAATGCAGCGTTTGAATACATTAGTAGTTGAAGCAGAAATCACTGAATTTGTTCAATCAATGAATTTAGAAGAGTGTTATGGTTAAATTTTTATCAAAGCTTAAGGGCAGGCTTTTAACAAGCATTATTTTCATTTTAGTTTCAATATCATGTATTACTGCTTATGGAATGTTTCACCTAACCAGTCAATCACAAGACATTGCTGATAGCATCAAACTTGATATTAATACTCTTTCCAACCGCTTGATACTAGAACAGTCTTTAAATAGAGAAATTGAAACTTATATTGAATTAGGTTACAACTTTCCAGCAGTGGCAGATTTAGCAAGAAGCATTGAGCTAAATACACATTTAAAACATACCGATACTTTCATAAGTAACGAACTAAAAAAAATACAAATACTGATTGATAATATTCGTACAACACAAAATTTAGTTCTTTCAGTCAAGAGAAATCCCGATTTTTTCAAAAGTGCGAAGGGATTATCAACCATTCAATTTTCGAAAAGAAGCTATTAACCGAACTGAATATAAGCGGTATTTTCAGCATCTTTCGTCAGACATTCTCAGTTTAATAAAGTATCAATATAACTATTCTAAAGCTCTACAAAATAAAATACTTACTGGGTATTCGATTTATCTTGCTATGTTTTTATGCACGTTTGTATTAATCGTATTACTTGTGCTTTACTTAAACATAAATCATGTTAAACAAACAAAAAAATTATTTTATTTGAAGCAAGAACAATATGTTAAAGAACAAAATGACAAAGACAGAGAAGCCTTTTTGTCTAATATTAGCCATGAGATCCGAACACCTTTAAATGGTTTGTATGGGGTTATTCAATCTATTGATGAAAATTTAAATGAGCCCAGTAAAATAAAAAGTTTTATACATACAGCGTTGCAGTCCTACGACCATATTATTTATATTGTGGACAGCATATTAAATCTAAGCAAAGACAAATATGAAGAAGCACCTATTAATCTTCGTCCATTTTATTTAGCCGATGTAATGGATCTGATCCTCCATGAGCAAGAGTCCACTGCTGAGCGAAAAGGATTATCATTGACGTCTCATGTCCCTGAGTCGGAAGCCTTAACTCAGCGTATGATTGATCCAATCAAACTAAGCCAAATCATTCGTAACTTGCTTCACAATGCCATTAAATTTACCAATAAAGGAACAATAACGTTAAATGTTGAAAGTTTAAATATTAATGACCAGGTCAAAATAACTATTACAGACACTGGCATTGGTATACCTAAAGATATGCAAGAAATTATCTTTGAAGCTTTCCAACAGGTGGATAGTAAACTCAATAAACAATACAGTGGAACGGGCTTAGGTTTATTTATTGTGAGTTCATTAGTCAAGCGTATGGGTGGGAAAATAGATATTTACTCAGAGCCTAATGAGGGCACCACTTTTGATGTAATCATTCCTATGCAGATTACTCAAGAGCCCAAGAAAGAACCCGATATAATCCAAAATATTCCTCAAGATTTGTCTGCTGACATAAATATATTAGTCGTCGAAGACAATGATGTTAATCGTATGATATTTTGTAAGTTACTAGAAAAGGAACAGGTAAAAATAACTGAAGCTATAGATGGCTATGCTTGCTTAGAAATTGTTGAGAACAATAGCTTTGATATCATCTTCTTAGATATACAAATGCCTGGTTTGGATGGTATTAAGACTTTCGAATTGCTTCAAAAAATGAATATTAGTACGCCTATAATTGCGTTAACAGGTAATGTAATGCCCAATCATATATCTCAATATTATGAGACCGGTTTTACCAATGTACTAGCAAAACCTTATAAACGTTCTCAACTTATAGACATGATTTTTAAATACACAAAAAAACCATCCTAAATCTATCTAAAAAGCATTCTTAATTTACTGTTTCTTAATCATTGTATTGCCTTTGAAATGACACAAAAGCAAACCTTTAACCATAATTAGTTTCTTTTCAAATAAAAAAACCGCTGCTAGAGCAGCGGTTTTTACCAAATGTTTAAACGGAATGTTTAAAACTTATAGTTAAAGCCTACACGTACTTCCCATAAAGAAGGGCTTCTCACATAGCTTGTACCTGGCTCAAAGAATTGATTGAATACATATTGACCTTGGTCATTAATGTGAGCATCAATAATGTTATCACCAACGAAAGAACCTTGCTTCAAGACACCCCAATCAGAGTTCAAGAAGTTTGTTAAGTTTTTCATTACGAAAAATGCACTTGCTTTATGACCTTCATAGAATGCTGGTAACTCTTGAGAGATACGAATATCAACTTTAGACCACCACTCAGCATTTTGGCTGTTACGACCAGCAATCTCACCGCGCGTTAAACCAGCAGAATCTACATACGCGTCGAACGCTGCACGATCAAAACCATCAGCATAGACAACGTTAGCATCATCCATGGTAGGTACATATACTAAACCACGTGAGCTAGAAGCATCCCAAGGGAATAAATCTTCACCACGAGATTCAGTAAATGTTAACGAGTAAGGCTTACCATCAGATGCTGTTGCATATAAGTTAAAGCGCGTAGATAAACCATCAAAGATTTCTGTTTTGTAACCTAACTTGAAGGTGAAACGGTGAGGGATTTCATAATCAGACGTTGTTGCAACCGGTGCATTCACATCAGAAACCGCCACGTTAATAAAGTTAGAGTATGCTACAGAGCTAGTCATCGGATTGGCATCTGATGCATCGGTATAAGCATATGCTGCTGTCGCATCAATCCCGTTAGCCCACTCTTTCGATACTGACACAGAAACCACTGTCGAGTCACCGTCATTGCTTGAATCAACGTTAGTTAACATGAAGTCACTACCAGCACGACGCCCAGTAGTATTA
>P_2C_Liq_3_UnCtyDRAFT_100055_pt1 | contig 29755 bp, 42 predicted proteins | sample Pon2CUnioCityCA_3_FD_9720 | JGI IMG/M metagenome (IMG submission 9720)
TTGCCACCGCTGAACAGGTCTAACATGCTGAACGCTTCATCGCCTAGCGTGTTACGTATTGTGTTCTGTATTGTGTTTTGAATTGTATTTTTAATCATCCTGTAACCCCTGATTTTATAAGCCATGCTGTAAAGCTGACTAGGCCACCGATAACAATCCAAAAGAATTTATCTGCAAACTTGGCCACTCCTGAATTCTGTCTTGCTATTTTTCCAACGTCGTTAACGTCTTCTTCCATTTTGTCCAGGCGATATTCAAACCGGTTAAGTTTACTGTCATTGGCTGCTTGCTTTTCCTCAACGCGCGCGATTGATTCAACAACATCAACAAGTCTATCAAGTTTTTGTTCAATTCTGTTTAACCTATCTTCGCTCATGTCGCGCTGCCTTTTTAAGTTTGTTCCAGTAGTACCAGCTAAATGTTTTATTCCCAAGCCACATAATGCAAGCCATGAATAAACCGCCATTATTTCTGACGCAAATAAATAGTTGCTTATCGACCTGTGATTTTGTCAGGCCGTGTTTATCCTGGTTCATATAATACCAATCATGGTCCTTACAACAAGGACAACCCCACTGCTTACCAAACCAGCCATCAAACCAGGCTGTGCAATACTGACCTCGCTCAATGATATTATTATATATCCAATCAAACATCGTCCAACCTCGGAAACTCGACTTGCTCTATGTTTATTATATCATAAAATTCTGCTGGTAAATCACGCAATTTTTGACGGTAAATTCTATATTTTTCTTTCTGTTCTTCTGTCAATGGTGCGTCTGGCATTTGTGTCCAGTCCGTATCTTTTAGCATTGCGTTTCTTAGCTCTCTAATCTCTGCATCCATAACATTTGGCGCAGTCGCAATTACCTCACCATTAACCACTTTATGGAGTCTATCATTTGCCACGCCTTTTATTACATTATTACCCTGCATAGATAAAACGCTTTCTTTGCATGTGCCAGTTCTAAGGATGTTTCCATTATCGTCATAAACGATAAAATTAACTGTCTCATCTATGGCTTTTTCATTATTGCTAAACTCAATCATCTTTTAATGTCCACTGCGCTCAAACTTCTATCTCTAGCCACTACACCAGTCAATGTGGTTGTTATCTTGGCTTCTAGCTTGTATGTTACGGCCTGAGATAAACCGCTCTGCACGTCTATAAGATTATAGTTAAACTGACTTCCACCTGAACCTATTGTATTAGGTCTGCTTTCATAAAGCGTTATGGATACAGGTGTGGGCGGTGAACCGAATGTGTAATTTTTAGTCAACTTAAACACTACAGCGCAAGCACTTGGCGCATTGACTGAGAAACTAGCATTTACATTGTCTTTAGATATTGGGTCAACCGTAATAGTGGCGCTCTGTAATGATACGTATGTATTACTTAAACTTACATCTGCTGATGTGAATGCGTCTGCTGATGTGGTTATATTATCCGCTTGAACTTCATCTGTAACTATAGTCACATTATTTGTTGAGCCTGAGCCTATATAAGTATAATTACCAATATTACCGGAAACATCTACAGGTGCGCCCCAGTAATATCTAGTTTGATTGTAATCATTAACCTTGTGTATATAGCTACTGCCAGAAACCGTTAAAACTGGACTAGCTGGCTCTGTCGCTGTAGATGATACCTTTAGTAATACATGGCTAAAATCATCATCAGTTGGGTTTGTCCAGTAAACACCAATTTGTTTAAGTCCATCAGCCACATTAACCGGAGTAATATCACCTGGAGCTGTCGTATCGTTTACCGAATTGCTTGAAGTTGTAACCGGTGTTGATTTGGCACCGTAATAATTAACCGCTCTAACTGAAATATCATAGCTGGTTGAATCTTTAGTAATCAACCGATGGAATGTTGATGCTGTTTTTACTATTTCATCTTTACCATCATAACTAGCTGTTATCTCATAACTGTCAATTAAGGCATCGTTTGGTTCATCGTATGTAATATCAATGAATGAAACTGTTGAGCCGTCCTTATTAATATATGTGCCTGTGCTGGCTAGCAAATTGGTCACTGGCTCAAGTTTATTTGGGTCTGGTAATGAAGTGGGGATGAATGGTGTTTCTTTTGTCGCTTCATTGTAAGTATATATATCAGCCGAATACTCAACCGCTTGCAATTCAACTGTCCCGTCAAAGTTAAGACCTACTTCCTGCACTTGGAATTTCTTATTGTTCCATCCTGCTGTTGGATGCGTTATTCTGAATGTGTCGCCAACCTCTAGCACCATCGCCTCGGAAGTTGCTGTGAAAGCTATCGCCGTACTTAGTCGGCTACGTAATAAGAATAACTTGGCCATTTCTCTGGCTGTGTAGTAGTTATTAATACCTTGAATATCAACATCATCTACCAACACCTCGCCGCCATCTTCGGTTAAATAAGTTTGATAAATTGTAGAATCAGTATCAGGGAAAACGGCTGTATCTTCTTTGTATTCTTTATCTTTATTGAAGAAATTGACTTTAACCTGGTTGAATTTATCTTCCTTTTTAGTACCTGTTATGGATATTCCGCCAATTATATAATCCGGGCCAATATCAATAATATGATTTGTTGCCTGGTCAATTCTCAGTCCATATGAGCCGTTACTGTAAGGTAGAAACCCACGGCAAGATAAAAGCATCTCGTTAAGATTTTCTATAATCTTTTTATCTGTATCAATTACCATATTTAAGGTAAATAACTGAATCGCGTCTGCATCTTGATAAGGTATAACGCTAAATGAGTCTATGTCATTTGCTGCCTGAATAAATAAAGCATCATTTATAGCTGAAATGTCTAGGCCCTTTCCATACACGCTATTAGTTAAATAGTCACGAATACACAATGCTGGATTGTCGGACCATGCTGTGGTTTGTGTTCTTGGGTCGTAAACCTTCTTTCCTTTAACGTTGGCCGTTATATTAGGAACACCACTATATGCGTTTTCGTCCCATTTGAACTTCATCGCAATATAAGCAACGCCTCTCAACCTGTGGTCATCTGCCCAAGGATAATTTCCACTTGGGTCATTGTCTGCGTAATACTGCGCCACTTCTGGGTTGGTAATATCAGGACTGCTGGAGTATGCGGTTCCTTCTTTTAAGAGTTGCGATACTGGCTGATTAGGTGTGCCGGTAAAAACTTCATACTGCACATTTCCATTTAACTGGTTTGTGCTGAATTTTTCATCTGTAATTGGGATATCATCAATATGGATGTCGGTGATGTCCTCAACCTCACCCTCAGCCATAACAATGGCCATATACAAATATTGATTTGTTCTGTCTTTTGATGTGTCTATGAATACTCGAACACCGCCAACACGTCTTTCACCGTAAACAACCGGGATGGCCTTAATGTTGGACTCAATATTAGCCTCAACACCTCTATTGGCTTGGTCCATCTTTTCTTGCATCTTTTTTGCTTGCTGATATGAAGCAAGTCCAGCAAAGATACTTAAACCAACTAATATGAAACCACCTAGCATTATTCTCTGCCCCATTTTAAAGTTGTAATTGTAGATGAAGCGTAATCAAACCCTTTATCATCAGGGTAATAAAAATTCTGTGAACTGCTGTTGGTTCTTCTGTTTTGAATTTTATCAAAGTCAGACCAATGGCTGGCAATTTCCAGAGTTATTTGACTTTCTGAATTATTATCAGTCATTTCAAACCCGATAACACGACCTTCAAAATACGTTATTGGCTCACCAATCACTGCGTCATTTGCATCTAAGCAAACTCTTTGAATAGTAACTTTGGTGTTTATGTATGAATTACTTAAAACTAGAGAAGAATAAACAGAACCAACTGAATTGAATTTTAAATTCATCGAGTTAACTTTTACACCGCCCGTTTCCTTTGCACCGCCAACATCAATTAAGTATGAGCTAGAAACGTATAATTGTGATTCATGCGTTAAACTTTTGCCGTAATCCGTGATATAAATTGGCGTGGGAAAGTCTAATTGGATTAGTGTTGCTAAATAGATATTATCGGATGATAATGCTGTAATAGTATCTTGGTTTATTATTCTCACTATAAGACCTCAATTAAGTCAACTTCATAGCGATAAAATAAACCTACGCCAAGCGGATACTCCTGCAAATCATTAGCCAGTCTAACCGTCAACGTTATGTTATTGTTTTCACTCGTTGGGTCTGGAACACTGATTGTAAAAGTGCCAACCCTTCCACCCTGGCTTTCAATGAAATCATAAACCGGCTTAAATTGCGCTCTAGTCATTGGCGGAAAAGTAATTGTCAATTCCCTTCTTACTGCACCAAGCGACCTGACCTGTGTACGACCATTTATTGATTCACTGAATAAATCATATCGACGCTTTTTAAAGGTAACTTCCTGAAAGCCAACATTTGTGGGGAAAACACCAGCCATTACATAATTCTCCGGCCGACATTATTGACGGCTTTTTGCACCATTCCGACAATTTGCCCTCTGCGTGATTGCAGTAATTGGTCAAACCCTTGCGCATCTACAGCGTTTATATTAAATGATACATTAACCGAACCGCTTGAGCCATTGTTTTTGGTATGGTCAATAATAGTCTCATTTGGATGGACCATGGCCATATAGCCACCCTTACCATCTAAACCGCCAGCTCTTGCGCCAACACCTGTAAAACCACCACCCTCAAATGACTGAGCGCGTATCTGCGCGACATTAGCCATACCTGCTGCCACTGCTGCGGCTGCTGCAATGTAGTTAAATGGTGTTGGTAATTCCGCCATTGCTTTGTTTGCGCTGGCATATGTATTCATTACCGCTTGGCCGATTTGGAATGCTTTATTAATTGCGAACGCTTTCTTGCTTTGCTTGGCCAACCCTTCGGTTAATTTTGCGCCTTCACCTAGTGCAAAACTAGTCTTTTCTTCTGATGTTTTCTTTTCAAAATCTGCAAGTGCTTTTGCTGCATCTGCTCTACGTCCATTCTCATCTTCAAGTTGGCCGCTCGCTTCACTTTCAACTGTCGCTAACACCTTACCAGGCGCGTTATCTGCTACAACTTCGGCTGTCTCTCTTGCTTTGGCTTGTATGTTGTCATACCACGTCTGAATTCCTTCGCTTGGCGGCTCTGAATTGCCGAACTCAAAAATCTTATCTTCAAGCAATTGGATGTCATTTCTGGCATTTTGCGACATTGATTGAAACGCTTGTTCTGCACTGCTTGATATTTCTTCAAGTCCTAATTTCTTGCCGACAAATGAGTTTGCAAAGGTATTATATAAATCAATCATACCCTGGAAAACTGGAGTCATTGTCGAACCGAAATCAATAATTGCCAATTGTAATTGTTTTACAATTAACGAACCTTGAAGAATAACACCATATACAGTATGGAATATATCGCTAACATATCCGAAACCATCAACCAACATCTGAGCCGCTTTTTGGCCTATATTACCGAAATCAGCTGAATCTAGCGCAGCTTGTCTAAATGAATCCGCTGTTGCTTGAATGATAGGTGAAAAACTAACTGCGAACTGGTTGCCAAGGCCCTCGAAAACGCCACCGGCCCTTGATACTGCATCATTAGCAGCCTCGACTTGCGCCGTATCTATGCGTGACATAGATAAACCTAAATGCTCGGCCTCTCTCGCCATATCATTCAAGCCATCTTCGCCCAATGCAAGCGTGTTTACTAACGCCGCACCTTTCGCGCCAAATATCTCTGTGGCGTATCTTACACGGTCCGCATGGTTTTCAACATTTCCGAATGCCTTGGCAAGAACATTCATCTTTTTATCGAGTGGTAGCTTGTTCAATTCAACCGCATTGAGACCTAAATCAGCGATTGTGTCCTTAGCTATACCACTACCGTCTGCAGCTTCTGAGATACTAACAGTCATCTTTTGAAGTGCTTTATTCATCACCTCAGTTGATACACCTGTTATCTCGCCGGCATGTTGCAGTGAACGCAACGCCTCAGTTGTGACGCCTATTTTATCGGCTGTCTTGGCTAATTGGTCCAGTGACTTCATTGACGCTTTTGTTAATGCAATACCAGCAACTGCCGCCGCCGCTCCTGCTGCTGCGCCAGCTTTGGCAATACCAGCAGACATTCTAAGCATCTTTTTGGAAGATGAAGCGATATTCTTATTCAAAGAACTGAAAGCACGAGCCGTTTTGTCTTTGCCGTTAATGACAATATCGTACTTAGTACTCATTTTTTCATATCCTCAAAATAAGTTATCCAACCCATATATTCACGCACGTCCATTTGATTAATCTCGTGGACGGTTTTATGGAGTTGCAGTGCCAACCAGTACCTGAATTTTAGGTCCTGGTCGGCTCTTAGTTTCCCGCAGCGTCTTCTTGGTCTGGGTCATTGTCGTTGATGTTATTGACTATTTCAGCCATAACATCAGGGTCAACATGACGCATCAACTCAAGTTTATCAACCTTCTTGAACAACGGCTTACCTTCTTCATCCATAATTCTATAGATTAAAGTTAAGGCCATCGCTTCGGCTGATTTGCCACTGCTGGCTGCTTGCATTATTTCGCCAAGGTGTTGTAAATTAATACCCGGCTTAATATAAACTGTCTCGTCCCACTCTTTTACATATAATTGGCGTGGTTCCGCAGACATTTTTGCTTTGTAGTGCTTTTTAGCTTTATCTAAAATTGACATATTCACTCCCAATTCAGATTATACAGTTGTTAACGTTAGCGCACCATTACCCTGGAAGGCATAAGTTGCTGCAACAATATCATCCATTGCCGCCGAACGCGAAACATTTGTAATGATAACCGAACCGCTATAATAAGAATCGCCAGAATCAGCACCTTCTGGATATAAGTTTAGCGTTACCGTTGAACCGATAGTCATTGCGCCTTGGCCTGTTGCGTCTGTTTCATCCCAATGGCATTCGATTGTACCACTGAAAGTTGTAAGACTTGGCAAGTATGTACGCGCAGAATCACCCATTGAAGTTGTTTCAACTGTGTCTGCTGACTCCTCGATTGAGTAGCTTTTTACTTCTGCGATGGTATCTGTGCCTATTTTAACGATACCTTCTGAACCTTTATGGACTGCCATAATTAACACCTTTTATTTTGGAACTGTTTGGTTCCCTTCTTCATTAAAATAAGTGATACTCAATACCATTGTTGCGCGAGCAACTGGAATTTCACCATCACCATCAAAGTCAACGTCAACACTTGAAACAATTATGTCTTTAGCGTTCCCGTCGATTGTAACATTTTCTGCTATTTTTGTCTCTATCTCGTCGCATATACGGTCAATCGTATTGTCTGCGTTTTGGTTTGCCGCAACATAGATTTCAACCGTTAATTCCAAAACCCTCTGGATTGTCCTGGGCCTTGTTAATGATTCATACTCGGCTGTCTCGCCTTTTGTATATATACATAATGCTGGCAATGCAACCTGTGGTAATGCGTAAACACGGCTGGTGAATACGTTGGCACCTGTCGTTGTTAAACCTGTTAGGCTGCTAACGATTGATTGTCTTATTGTCTGCCGTAAGTGCATTATTCTTTCTCTAATTGTATTTCCGTCATACCTGTACCATCCGGCATGACGACACGAACATAATATGTAACACCTTCAATAATCATTGTGTCACCATTTGCCGCATTGATTACATCGCTTGTTCTGCAATGTAAGCGTGGCTTTTGTAATGCGAAAGGGACTGAACCGCCAAGTTCGACTTCCTCAAACTCGTTGTCTAGGATTCCTTTGATTGTTACTGTGTTGCCGTTGCTTGTATAGGCAATATCGGAACCAAAGTCCTGTAACATAAATAAACGGTCGTCCGCTGTTTCTACCATTACTTAGCCTTTTTAGCGCGTGTCTTACGTGTCTTAACAACGCGTGTTTGCTTTTCTTCAACCTGTTCGGTTGGTTCTTCAACTACTGGCTGAACTGTACTTTCTTCAATTCTGCCAATGGCTAGTAAATTTTTAGCGGTTTCAGACTGAAACTCTGCTGTCGTTCCTGGCTCATATGTCACACCAGTTGCACGNAATCTTTTNAANATAAGATATTTCATNTAATACCCCTTAAATATTGCCGGCCCAATNAAGGACCGGCTAAACCAATCAATTAACCATCGTTACCGAAAGCAAAAGANTGAGCGTGACGAACCGCCACATCCATCATTTGACGCGCAGTAATACGGATTAAACCGCTTGGCGCGTTGCTGTATGGGTCAACAACCAACTCAAGGCCGCCAAACATACCAATTAACACGTCTGAGAAGTTACCAAAGTAAAGGTTTCCAGAAGTTGCCTGGTTAGTTTGAATTGCATTATAGCCATTTACTGTGCCGCCTGGCTCAACAACAAATTGTGCTGTGCCTGTTGCTTTTTCAGTGGTTTTTAATGCGCCGTACATTGAAGATGGCATGATGTAAGATAAGTTACCACGTAAGGCATTATCTTCAGCAACCGCAGTCTCAAGACCAACAACTTCAGCGAAAGTCGGGTTAGCTGCTACGAAGTTAGCAACCTGGTTAACACCAGCAGTGTTTAAAATACCAGTAGGCTGACCAGCTGCGCCTGTACCTTCAAGAGCTGCTTTATCCATAGCAATTGCAATTGCTTGCGCTAAGTCATCGCGGATAAGGTTTTCAACGTCAATTGAAGTTTGGGCTAAGAGTTGCGTGGTTACATCTGAAAATGCGCCAACTGTCTTTGGTGACAATGAGATTGAACCAACAGTCATTTCAGACTCAGAAACAGGCGAACCTTCACCAACCCAAGATGCGTTTGCTGCTGTTGCTTTCTTAGGAATCTTAACATCACCAGACAAGCCAGAAAGTACAGTTGCACCAGCTGCCATAACAGAAGATGAATTACGTAATACGTCTACGAAATCACCACCACGGAAGTCATCAGCGAATAATGCTGATTCGTCTGTGCTGTTTAAGTCACGCTTGAAAGAACTTAAAACGTCCGCTGGAACAATGATGCCTTGAGTGTTTCGGCCAGTAGCACGTGAACATTCAAATTCAAAAGCTGCATCTTCTTGCGCTTTACGGTCATGTGGGTTTGCTAATGCACGAACTGCTTTAACGATTGAGAATTGACGAACTTCTTTTTCGCTCATTCCAATGTTTTGCGGTTCAACTGCACCTTTAGAACCAACAACGTCTAATAACTCACCACGGAATTCCGCGATTGAGCGACCTTCTGAAACTGCTTTTTGTGCCATTTCAGTTTGACCATGACGCTGACCAAGTTCAAAGATTTTTGCAGCATCTTGTTGAGCAGATTTTTTGGCCTCTGCTTCAATGGCTCTAATGTCTAAATCTGACATAATATTTTCCTCTTTAGGATTTGAATTAACATTATTGCGAATTGAATCAGAAGTATCATTTTCAACAACTGTCACATCATCTATATGACGGCCTTCAATAACTGTCACGTCATCAACGGCGCGATTAACCCCAACATCCGAATCAGCCGGTATTGAAACAATACTGACCTCGTGAATCTTGTAATCAATTACACGGTATTTACCGCCTTCTTCTTTCTTCATTTTATTAACAGTATAGCCAATGGATACGTTCGAGCGTATACCATCAACCACATCGTCAAAAACTTCACTTGCCATTTGACCGCGACCGAATCGAACTACTGCGCGCAGTTTCTTCTCTGATTCGTCTAATTTAACAGATTCAATTTTTCCAATCTGTTTTTCCATGTCGTGGTCTAGCAATAGCGGAGCGTTTCCGCTTTCTAGGAACTCAAGATTCATTGATTCTCTTGTGTGGTCCAGGATTTCAATACCAAAGTTTCTCTCAACTGGCTTTTCTGAACTAACCGACAATTCAACGGTTCTTGTTTCTTCATCCAACACGTTTCGGCCCATTACAATTGAGCGGTGTTGAACTTCATCAATATGTCTTTGCTCGCCTTCGATAACCTCAACCTGGGTTTCTTCGACTTGCTCAAGTTCTGGTTTGTCTGACATAACCATTTCCTCGTTTAATTTATCTTCGATTATAGCACATTCTGCGCGCTCGTCATCTTTCATCTTTTCTACTAGATTTTCAGACCAGCGGAACCCCTCATTCCCACCCCATAACAACCAGGCAATGGTAAATGCGTTTGGTCCACCGTCGCTTTCTTTCTCGCCATAATGCTCTGAATGATTGCTTTCATGTCGTGAAAAATACGAATACATTCTTTTAATGGTGCGCTCGGATAAATCCTTGGCGTTCATTATATCACGGGCGCGAGCAACTCCAACGGCTGTTCCGCCACGGCCATATTCACGGCGCAACTCTAAACCACGAGCTGCGTTTTCCTGCATTGCTTTATTCGGTATCGCCATTATCATCATCCATTAACGGTGCGAAACTAGCATTGTATGGCTCTAATTGATAATCAACACCGAACTGTTTCATCAGTGCTTTGTCTCTTTGAATCTGGCCAAGCAATTCTTCAACGTCTTTTCCGTACTGAGCCGCCACATCTTGCAATGATAATACGCCAGATTTCATGCCGTTGATTGCTGCATTCATTTCTTTCTGTGGGTCTACCCAATTCCATGCACGCCCTCTGAACTCTGCGCTATCTGCAAACTTATCATATGCCGCTAATGGAATGCCGAATGATTCTATCTCCATTGAACTTTCCAACCAGGATTCAAACACTGGGCGGACAAAATGAGAAATCATAATGCCTTGAATGTTTCTGTAGTAATCTCGTTCTTCCAATGCGCCTTGGCGAATAGATGAATATGATGTTGCCTCAAGGTCATTTGATAATGACGTATAAGAAACACCCAAACCACTAGCAATGCCTTTTAAAACTGATTTGTGGAATGAATCGAACTCATTGTTTGGAAACTGTGGGTCAAACATTTGAACCGATTGGCCCTCACTTAATGTGTGGAATGTTCCTGGCTCTGCCTCCATGATTGGCACGTTGTTTTCTATATCATCACCAACGAAACCATCACCAGCTGGTGTTGTAATGAAACCCATCTTTGACGCGCCAACGCGAGCATTAACAATCGCAGCCTCTCTAAATGCTTGCAACTGCTTTAATGCTGGAAGTGCTGAACTGGTCCATGGCTCACCCCTTGTTTGTCCTGCGCGTAATGGCAAGTGTAAATGAATCATCTTATCAGCCGGAACACGAACATGCTTTGGACTCTTTGTTGAGTTAGTGTAATCGTAATCACCTGAATGATACGTTAACATGTGGTATGCAACAGGACGACGATATTTATCTAATTCAATGCCCATTCGGATTTCATTGCCGTTAGGGAGTCTTTCGTTCTTGTCGTGGTCAATATAATCAGCCTCAAGGAACTGTAAGCTGAATGTATCTGTAAAATCTTTGGCTCTGTGTTTTAGAATAAACACTTCACCATCACGCGCCCAGGTTTCAATCACTAACTTCTGAGCATCAACGAATGACATCTTGCCGTCAACGGTACAGTTACCAAACTTACACCACTTCTTAAACGCCTTTTCAACTGCGTCATTGCCGATAATATCCAAATTACCGCCGGAATCAGTGTTTTTAACCTGTAATGAGAAACCTTTTTCACCAACTACGTTTGTCTTTAGTAACTCCAAATAACGCTTAACATACTCGTTATTTCTGGCCAAATCTCGACTTCTTGAGCGCATATTTGCGATGACTGGGCGTAATTCACTATCTGGGGACCTATGCGAGCCAACAAAATCACTATAAATTCGGCCGGCACTTGCTGCGTGATAACTGCGTTTGCGCATTGGCTTTTTCTTCTTTGCGCCTAGAAAATCAAATACACCCATTAGAAACGCACCTTAATTGTTGAATTTGTCTTTTTGCCATTCTTAATGTTTAACTCGTTGCGATATTTGACAACCTCTTTACGGTAGTAATCGCGTATTTCAATTAATTCAGCAAATGTCATCTTGGTTAGTGAGCGACCAGCAACGGAATACGATGAAACGTCACTGTCCGCCTTTCCTTGCAATATTGTTTCAATCTTTTGCACCATGACTTCGGCGTGTGTTCTTGGGTCAACATTATTAACATCCAAGTCAACCTGAATTGTGACTTCGCCGGTTTGAATAACTGCGCGATTACCCGATGATATTTGCTCGATTTCTAACTGCCAGTGATAAACACCAGGGTCGAAATCTGCTGATTCTGCGCTTGTTACCGTAAACAGGTGAGCACCATCATCATTTGTGGCTGTTACTTTTATTTCTGAACTTCCACCAGCCGTTAATCTGGCAACATATGTCAGGTTATATTCTGCCGGTGGATAATCTTTTGATAAGTCGGGGCGTTTCCACTGCCCGAAGTCACCAACTGTAAATTGTTCCGGTTCTGTTGTCGGCGCATTAGCCGTATCAAATAAGTTTGCCATATCATCGCCATGAGTTAGCAAAACCACCGCCAAGCCTTGTGGGGACTGGTTTGCGCTGTTTCTGCTTTGGTTTTTCTTCGATTATACCAGAATTTTTCTGGTTTTTCTCTGCCAAAGTATTGACATTTACCCCAATAATAGCATATGCCGCTATAGAATACACTAGACAATCAAGGGATTCATTCCGTGGTCTTATTTTAACATACTCTCTACGCTTAAAACCTTTGTGGAATCTTATCACTGCTTTTTCAGCTGTAAGCATTTTAAAGTATTCATCGTCTAAATCTTCGCTAAATCTTATATAACCTGGGCCATGCTCTGCAATTTTAAGCCGTGCAAAGATTAAATCTTTTACTGTATCAACACCAACCGGGAATAATGGACACTTCGCAATGTTGTTTTTACTTGGTCGTCCTGCTATGGCTCTGCCATCACCGCCAACACCTTTGATTGCAAAAACACGACGTCCAAAGTTCTTTTTGCAGTATTGATACACGGAATTTGTAAAGTGACCACCTGAATCCACGCAAGTTGAGCGAATAGCTAACTCTCTGTCATCTTCTGTTTGGTATGTTTTAAATAGATGTGAATCTAGTGCTTGCCATAATTGCGGTGTGCTTGGGTCGCCATATAATGTTTCGTGTTTTAAAACAATGCTTGCATCGTCTTTCATCCAGCCAACAACAGACAATTCCAATCTGTTGTCCTGGACATCGACACCACAAGTTAATAATACAACTTCGCTTGGCACTTTTAGCGTTTCTTCGCGTCTGTCTGCAAGGTTTGTGTATTCGATTTGCTCTCCTGCATCTTCCCAGGTTTCCGCCAAATAAACATTGGTCCAAACTTTCAAATGCTCTGGGTTTTTCCTCGCTGCTAGGAAATCTTTCACGCCATCGGCTAATGGCGTCCAAGGTGAATACATTCCGCTTATATGAAACCCTGCAATACCGGTGAATTCCTCTGTTGCTTGCCATTCGCCGTTTCTAATCGCCCAGCGTCTGTCGCTGTCGGTCCATAATGTGCCGCAATGCTCACAACAATACGCTGCTGAGTCTGGGTCGTCTTTGGTCCATTGAACATTGGCCCATTTTAAAACTTGGTATTCGTCGCAATGTCTGCATGGCACCTCATAATATCGCTTGTCGGACAATTCAAATGCGTCCTCAATAGCGGATGCGCCTTTGTTGGTTGGTGTTGAAACCTGTATTATTTTACGATTCCAGAAAGTTGCTGTTCTTTTCTTGGCTAGTAATGCTGGTGAACCTTCACTTCCTGCGCTTGGCGGATACCTGTCAACCTCATCCAATAATAAGACTCTAATTGGTCTTGATGCAAGTGAACTGGGACTGTTTGAACCGGCCATAGTCAATGCGCCACCACTGAAAGTTTTATGCAGTGTTGTGTTTCCTGAGTCGCGACTTCTTGCGTCTTTAACTTTATCCTGCAAGCATGGTGTTGATTTTAATAATCCAGCTGTCACCCGGTCTTTTGAGAATGATTGCGCCATGTCCAATGTGGGCTGCACGCATAAAATCGGAGCTGGTTCATTGTGGATGAAATAACCAATAATATTCAATAACGCCTCAGTCTTTCCCAATTGCGCGCCGGCCATAACTACAACTTCTTTATTCTCTGGGTCTGAGCAAGCGTCCATGATTCCACGCTGGTATTCTGCACGGCTTGTGTACCATCGCCCAGCCTCAGCACTTGATTGACTGTCCAACCGGCGGTATTCGTCCGCCCACTCTGAAATTGTTAGTTTCTTTGGTGGCCTTAAAATATTAACCGCTTTTTTAAGGTGCGATTTTAATAGTTTTCTCTGCTGCGCTGGAGTCATATTGTCTCGGTTTTCTTTGGTCGTCCACGTCTTGCGCGGGTCGGCTTTTTAGCATCCGCAGATTTGCTCGGCGTCTTACTGCTTGCCGCGCTAACTTTCGGTTCATAGTTACTTAGTTCTTCAAGTGCTTCGTTAATTAAATCTTCCATTACCCTTTGGCAAACTGCCGTTTCTGTTTCTGTGGATAGTATTGGTGCGCCCTTGGTTGGTACGCTTAAAAGTTTAGCCTTTAATGCGCCAAGTACATCTTCCCACGCTTTGACAACATCATCAGCCGCAACAAGTGAACCCTGGATTTTGGCAAGTTCTAGCTCGGCAATCTCTGCCTCTGCTGTGACTTTCCTGGTCCTTGCTTCATCGTAAGTTGAGCCAAGTTTTACGCCGCCTGTACTAGCCATTTATTCTTTGCTCCGCTATTTTAAAATATTCTTCATCAAGTTCAATTCCGATAAAGTTTCTATCTAGGTTTTTACATGCAACTCCTGTGGTTCCTGAACCCATAAATGGGTCAAGTATCACACTAGGATTACTATCAACTTCATCAATTAAATGCTCTAATAATGGTATTGGCTTTTCTGTTGGATGCTTTGCTTTTGTGTGATGAACTTTTTTAAAGTTAATTATGGTTTTTAGGTTATTTGACTTTGTTACAAATCTGCCTTTAACACATACTAAAACTAACTCGTGAACTGGTCTCCAGTTTCCGCCCATCCCAAAATGACCTTTATCCCAAACTATTAAGTTTTTGATTTCATACCCTGCTTTTTTAGCACTTGATATGAATTCAGAAACACAATGATGATTACAGAAAAACATTGAACTGCTAATTTTTGCGGTCACTCTGTAGCACTCGGAAAAAAAGTCATCAGACCAATTTAACTGGTCATCGTTCTTAATCTTAACTCCTGCGAATTTTGCGCTTTTTCTTTGTGGAGTTAAATCCATTCCATAAGGTGGGTCAGTCAATATCATATCAATTGAACCATCAGGGATGTCTTTCATTTTTTCTAGGCAGTCACCATGTATTAGTTCAATCATTATTTACTCTTTTAATCGGTTTTATAAATTAGTTTGTGGAAATTCTGTCGCTAGGAAAACATCGTGGTGCGAATAACCCACTAGCTATAAGTCTAAAAGATAGTTAGTGCTTTTTAGCCACTGTAAGCCATTCTCAGACATTATTTCATTCTCTGCAACTGCTTGCCCAGGTTAACCATGAACGTCCGCTCAAACCCTTTGCGTGGATTGTTTATATATCCTTTCGCATAGTTAAAGTATTTAAACTTCTTCTTGTATGTCGCACTGTCTTTATATGCAGCGCGCATTATATAATTCTTCTTCCCGCCTTTACCTAATCGCTGATAAATACCGCCATTAGTTGGATGTTTCGCACCCTTTGGCTTACCAGTGAAAAACTTTTTCTTGTCGGTAATGAGTTTATTCCATTGCCCAGGTGTTACATTCCCATACTTATTTTTTCTGGTCTTGTGTGTCGGTATGGATATAGCAACTCTTTCTGGTCTACGTGTTCCGCCGTCAATCTGATACTTCATGTATTCAGCCTGACTATCTCGAATGAATACCTTGCTAGATGATTGGCCTCGCTTGGCTTTCTTATATGCGAACCCTCGCTTGGTCCATCCAGTAGCACCACCAGTAAAGACTTTATCAGCCCGCTTTGGCATCTCCTGTCGGCTAATCTTGAAGGCTAACTCATTCACTGTGTATGTTGTGGCGGCTGGAATAAGTTTCTTCTCAACCTTAGTTAATGCCTTCTTAACCTGTTTAATATTACTACTTATATCTATATTCATACTGACCTCGATATTAACTATACCACAACATCTAGTGATTGTTAATTGTTCATATACTCTTGCATTCTATTGTTGAAGTTATCCATTCGCATCTTACACTCTCGGTACTTCTTCCGGTCACTGTAGCACATATTTTCCACACCCTCTTTCTCGCATATCTCAATCATGTACTTATCGAATGTTCTTTGGTCCTTTGAGTATCTTGGGATTGGTACCTGGTCAACCTTGTCACCTTTAACACCCAACTCCTTGGCCACCTCAAATGTATTGGCATGGCATACAAAACAATGAGCGAACACCTCGCCACCTTTCATGTTAACTAAAAGGTTTCTGTCTTTGCCGTTATGGACTGGGCATGCTGCACGGTATGAATGGCCCGTCTTTCTAACGTTATCCAATCGCATTACAAAATCATCTAAGTTTGTGTATTCTACTTTCATTTTCTACCCTTGGCGTTCTTAATGTTTAAATACTTGATATATCTTTGTGTTTCTTCGCTAACATGCCAGACTTGTTTTGGCTCTATCTTATTAGGCCAAACACCAAATCTTTCTCGGTACTTATTAGCCGCCCATCCTTGTTTATAACCTTTGTTCTTACCGTGAAGGTGTAGCTCTGATAAGAATGTTTGCTTATCTTCATAAGTGACCTCTTTGTTCTTTTTCTTTTGTAGTTTCACTAATTCTTCGTCGGTTGTTTCTACCTTGTCACTCTTTGGTATCTCATAACCACACTTACATCTTAGGCCGTACATATAACCGAAACATTGCGGACAAACCTCCGGTTCTTTCTCTTTGCCTTCTTCTTTCTTAACTGTGGTTTCTTCTTTGTATTGTTTCTCACCATCATCTAATTCATAAGGTACTAGATATTCAGGGAAACCATGTCTTTGGATATTGCTTGCGTGGTCTAGGTAATATACTTTCTCTTTGCCTGGGCATAGTCTAAGGATTCGGCCCCATCTTTGAATGAATGTAATCTTTGACTTAACCGGGTAAAAGTCTAATAAACATTCAATCTTCACGCTGTCAAAACCAACGGCCAACAACTGGCTATTGCATAGAATCTTAATATCGCCATCTTCATGCGCTTTTAATATATCGTTTCTTTCATCGTGGTCCATATAGCCATCAATGTGTTCAGCACTAATGCCAGCATCGTTGAACTTATCTCTCAAATACTTTGATTGATTAATGCTTGGTGCGAATGCAATTCCCATCTTATCCGGGCATATGTTTTTATAGTTCTTTATCGCATCACCTACCAGGACTTCCTTTTCTTTCTCGTATCTATTGGCTAAATCTTTTGGGTCGTACTCTGTTCCGCCGAATGGGTTGGACTTTCTTTTAACCGATGTTAAATCAACAGTCTTCCCGCCGTAATAGTCGCAAGGTGTCAGAAATCCTTTCTCGAATAATTCGGTTGGTGTGATTGGTACCACTATCTTTTCATATGCACCTGGGCGGCCTAGACCTTTAGAGAATGGAGTTGCTGATAAGCCGATAAATACAATGTTATTCCATCGCTGCATCAAGTTGTGTGTCCATTCATAGTGAACGTGTGCTTCATCTATAATAATGAAATCCGCTTCAACTCTTTGGCGTCTCATTAATGTTTGAACGCTGGCAATCTGAACGGGCGCGTGTGGTCTTGTCATCTCATGCTGACCTTGTATAACGCCAACATCTAAACCACCTTTGATAAATGCTTTTAATGCCTGGTCGATTAGTTTCACTCGGTCACATATGAATAAGCAACGCTTACCTTTTTTAACTGCGTTTTCAATCAAATGCAATGCCAGTATTGTTTTGCCAAATGAGCATGGTGCAGCAAGTATTATTCGTTTGTGTCCTTGCTTTATCGCGTCACGCAACATGTCAACCGCTTTGACTTGGTGTGGTCTTAATTCCATCATAACTCCCCAGTTATCATATTTTTATTATGTATTCGCTCAATTCCTTAATTGGTACAAGTAACCCTAAGGAATGATTCTTTTGTGTGTGCTTTTTCTGTGTTACCTCTCTATATGTGTGTTTTCTATCTCGGACATATTCCTTGGCTTTCTGGTATTCCAATACATAGATTTTTTCAGGATATTTAAAGTGGTATATAAGGTAATCAGCTCGGCACTTTTCAAACCAACCAGGATTGACATCATAGTTGCTCCAGGTTTCAAAATAGAAATTGCCAGTGTGCTTTTCTTCGCATTTAAACTCAATCAGATATGCTTTGTTATTCTTTATGCCAATGTAATCACCAAGGAACTCTTGTTGTGCTTTCTCAGTGATTTCAATCAGCCTGTCAAACCTATCCTGTATTATTGGCAATAGCTTTTCGACTGACTGTCTTTCAATTTCTCGACATGTTTTAAATGCACTCATTACTTATCCTTAATACCATATGCTTATTGGTGAGTTTTGAGTTTCTTTCGGCAATACTTACCCTAACCCGACAATCTGCCAGGTTAGTGTATGCCGTATGCTTGCCGGAGCCGTCCGTCGTAACATTTCGGATAGATTTACGTGTTATCGCATCTATTGTGGTAATTACGAAATAACATCCGCACTGCCGCGCTTACCACCGCTTTAATCATCGCACCGCAACCAAGGTTTCCCAATGTAATTGCTAGAATAATTAAAACCACTCATAACGCTACCTAGTTTTAGCAGTATCCTCTTTTTTCTGTTGGTGAGTGAGCCAAAACGGCGACATATCCAACTCTAGGCTGTCCTAAATTGGCGGTAAAACTTGAAAAAATAAGGTGTGTATGTATAATAATCACATGTCGGCAATGTGTGCCTTGAACCCTATTCCTCAAGCCATACTGGACGCCAATCCAGCTGACAACCCAAATACTACAACATAACTCCCTAGTTGTCTAGTTAAAGGCCCTTAATTGGGCCTTATTTTTACATAGATTTAAACAAATGCGCTATAACATCAACCGTCCATCCATTGCCTAGCATCTTGTATCTCTGGGTATTTGATACGTGATTAGTATAATTGTCTGGTACTGTTTGCAGTCTTTCGCATTCTAGCGGTGTTAATTTACGGTACTTTGTCGGTTCAATTAGTGTTTTTGGCTCTCTATGACCACCGCCCATTGTTGTCAGTGTTGGTGCTTTTCCTGTTTCAGCGTAAACACGCTTTATTGATTCATTACCTTTGATATCTGTCGCATTGGCTGCATGATGGCACAATGATTTTTCATCAAATGACTTTGGCTCGCATGGCCTTACAAGTTGTCTGCGTGATTTGGTTTTGTATTGCTCCCAACTTGCGCCCTTGTGGTAATTTGCATCAATGCAATATGATTTGACTTTTTCAGTTTGAGCATCTTCGATAATATCTTTTAGCAAAATACCTTTATCTTCTGGTTGGTCAACATCCCAGTTGCACCAATAATAACGCTGCCTATTTTGTGCGGATACTAACGCGCTATTTATAAATATTGGTTCAACGCCTAATTGCTCCGAAATGATAGATAAAAACTCTTTTTTCATTCGCACATTTTCAAGCATGAATTTGACGTTTGGGTTAATGGTTTTAATGTGGTTTAAAATATCAACATACACAAAAAACAATGCACTTCTTGGGTCATCAAATGCAAGTTGTTTGCCTGCAAAGCTAAAACCCTGGCATGGACTGCCACCAATCAATAAATCAATATTCCAATCAATATCCCATTCACGCCAATTTGTCACATCGCCTAAATGCTCAATATCAGGGTAATTAGCTTGAGATACCTTGATTGCGTACTTATCTAGTTCACTGGCATAATATTTATTAACCTGTATCCCTGCTCTATCCAGCGCAATTCGACCACAACTCATGCCGTCAAACAAACTCAATACTTTCATTTTTTAAACCTCTTTATTATCTCATTACTTCTTATAAGTGCGTTGATTTCCTGCTTGTCCTGGCCATATGCACCACCGTCTGCATACTTTAGATTACTGCGTATATGTCTTATTTGCATTTCCTGTCTTTCTAACAGTGCATCCAATGTCATATCCACCGGCGCATCATTATCGTATATGTAAGACAAGCCATTTTTAAGCGATATAAGCGTGTTGTTTTCTAATACGGCGTATTGCCTACCCTCTTGTGTCATTATCTTGTAAAGCTTCATATATTCACCTCTATGGCAATTATTAATGAAAGAATAACCACAATCATGATTGCAGCAAACACTTTGGACATAAACTCTATAAACTTAATCATTATTTCCCCTTAGTTGTTGAACGCATAGTAACAGTTAATTGTTACACTGACAAGTATTATTGTGATATTTTTTTAATTAACTTATAATAGCCCTGTAACTAAAAAAGGCCCTTAATAGGACCTTATCTTTAAACCTCAGTTATAGTTTGCAAATCATCATCATCAAAGAGCCTGTTTAGTGTCAGGCTCTTTTCATTTCCACATAGTCAATTCCTTCCTATCCACTATAAACGATAATTCACCGCAAACAATGCGAACATCATCTGTTCTTAATGAGTGGTTGTAATCGCAATCATATAGCTTTATTGTCCCGAAAGGTGTTGTTTGATACACCTGGTTAATTAATCTTTCTTCTGTTCTGTTAACCCGTATCCAGTGCATGATGTTTTCTTTATTCTTTTGCATGGCTTATAAATCCCTGTAAAACTCGATATCTAACGCCTGGCCCAATGCAACCATATTTTCCCAAAGCGGGATTCTATTGGAATACATGAAACCCTCAATAGTGCTAACCGGAACGCCTGATATTTTACTTATTACATAGTATGGGTACTTTCTATTCTTTAAGGCTGTTCTTACATCCTCAATTGGGTCACTGTAAATGTTAAACCCTAAAGCATTTAATATCTTGAGCATGGTGTCCACCTTTGCGCTGTGGGTTTTCTTTAGTCTGCGGATGGTGCTTTCGTTTAACCCTGATTTCCTAGCTAAATCTGTTGAGCTTTGTTCTCTGATTAGGTTATAAATCATTATTATCTAGCTCTCTTTGCAGATACCAAATAGCTTTTTGTAGGTCTTGTTTTTTATCATCTTTCAACCCAGCGCGCCAAATGTACTTCATGGCATTACCTAAGCAGAAATTCATATATCTTGTTATTTCTATGCACTCAATGCCGCTTGGATGTGATTTGTAGTGCCTGGGATTTATTGCGTCTTTTAAATACTTTTCTTCCTGTTCGCTGTAATGGCTCATTGTTATCTCCAAATCTTTTACTGATTTTAATAAAAACTCTATATGTATCATTGTTTGTTTTAGCATATATTGGTGCATAGGGTCTGAGTCCTCACTCAATTCCTCTAAATATTCAATAATGTCATCATGCTCGTCTTGGTCAAAACAGTTTTCAAAATGACTCATTTCTCCTCCTTTACGAAAATATTATCAATAACCCGGCCTTTTCTGTCTTTTATGTCGTTATAGGCATGCTCTAAGCATTCTTCAATCGCTAAACCATTTCTCTCAGCCATATTGATTAAAACAACAATAATGTCGCCAATATCATCAACAATCGGCTGGTTTTTTGATAGGTTTCTTTGCAGCTCAAAGACTTCCTCAATTAATTTATAAAACTGGTCTTTATCTGTTGAGCCGTCAATTAAATTTCTGTCGTGGTGCCATTGCTTAATTTGTTCTATTACTTTCATCTTCCAATCCTCCCGGTCCATCCGCTGCCCTTTAATGTGAATTTGCTTGGGTAAATAACTTTCTGTAATTCACTTTTGCACATTGGACAATCTTTTAATGATTCTTCTGTGATTCTTTGCACAATTTCAAACTCATGCTCACACTTTTTGCATTTATAATTATATGTCGGCATTGTCTTTCTCTATCGTTATTTTATATCCCATTGATTCAATGATGGCCACCATGTTTCCCCACGGCGGTTGTGCGCCATTCTTAGTGTAGTTATAAATCGTATTTACATGAATGCCAGATTCATCAGCCACTCTAGTCATGGTCATACCTTTTTTACTTGCCAGGTCTTTTATTAAATTTTGGGCATGGTAGATGTTCATTTAATACCCCACGAAATCAATATATCCATCGAAACCATTTGCTCGTTTCTCTTTTATATCCTTTAATTGCCCACGGTAGTGTTTGGCAATCTCTTTCTCCTGGTCTTTTGGGACTTTCATTGGTCGCCTTGCTCGCTCAGTTAATAAGTCAAACATACCTTCTCCCAATATCCCTTTCACAAATAATGTGTGTTCAAAAGGATGCTCACCGAAGTAGTTATGACAACCAGCACACAAACAAAAGGCATTCTCTTTATACCATCTTGTGCTTCTTCCACGTCTGCCGTAAAAATGGCTTAAATGACACGCCTGGGGATTATGTCGGTTATCTTTACCACAATGCTGGCATGTGTAGTCGTGCGCTTCTCTTAAACAATCTGAAAACGCTTTGTCTGCTGGGGTTCGCTTAATTGCCATTATTGGTCCTTGTTTTTATAGTATTCCGATTCACGTGGGATGGTTAAAAGAACGCCTCTTTCAATTGCCCAATTATGAATGTATTCGAGTAGATGTTGAAACTCCCCTTTGGACAAGCTGCTGGTTGTTGGTGAACAATCAAACTCCTGCTTGCCCATTTTTATTGTTTCAAGTCCAAAAACCTCATTAACAAAATATGCTTTCCAAACTTCTTCTGGTTTCTTGTTAGTTTGGTTTTCCCAGCCTTGCTTTATGGCCCATCTTGACACTTCATTGAGCCATTTCCACATCAGGCTATTTTGGTCGATGGTGCGTGTGTTTGAATAGTTTTTGAATTCAATCTTGCACCCATTCTCAAAGGTCCAGTTCTGTTTTAACCAGGATGAAATATAATCAACCTTATTGTCAATCTCGTTAATGTCTTTAATTAGGAAAAATTGCATCCAATATCACCTTTAAAGCTGAGTATAAGAGAATAATTGCGTTCCAGATAAAAACAGATATTACCGCATGTACAATATTGAACTCATAATCTGTTAATGCCTGGGCCACCCCCAAAGGGATGACCGCCTGGCAAAACATTAAAAACACAATCTTCATTTTAAAACGGAACGTCATCATCAAAACTAATGTCTGGTTCAGCCATTCGCTTAGGCGCACTTGATGGTTGTTGAACCTGCTCTTTCGCCGTCAATGATGTGCTGAAAAACTTCTTCCCTGATTGTGATTCCTTAATCCAACATGAGATATAGTATTCTTTACCTTCAACATTAATTGTGCCGTTGTAGTCTGGTTGACGCTCGTTTTGTTTACGGTCGTTCTTAAAGATGGCACCTTTGTTTGTATTATCGTACATAGTTTTTTCCTTTAGTTGTTAAATCCCATGATATAGGGATGGTGAACAAATAGCAATTATTTGCGCTGCCATTTGTTCGATTCACTCTCAATTATTGCGCAAAACTCGGTCAATTCTTCTTCCAATGCCTTGATATAATCCTCATCTCTGTAAACACGGATAATCATTGGCTCAATCAATGGATGGAAACTCATAAAGTCCCACCATTCGCGTTCAGTCACCCACAAGCAACCCTGAATCTGTGTCATATACTGACTTGGCACTTTTTGCTTTCTTAGGTTTTCAATGTGTGTTGAGCCTAGCGGGCATTTAATTTCCAACCCACCTTCCTGGCCAACTAAACCATCAGGACTTCCTCCAGCTTGCAACGTGTCGTGCAGTAATAAGCCAGTTTCCACAACCTCAATGTCGTTTTGTAACTCATAATATGCTTTTGCCACCGGCTCAAGTTCGTTTCCTCGCTCCATAGCTGCCGACTTAAAAAACATCTGTGGTTCGCCTGTTATTTTTTCGGCGATTAACTGGTTTAAATAGCCTTCCTTTTGCGTCGATTTCTTCAATGATGGTGTTAATATCTTTGAGAAATTACTTGCTGTTGGCGTTCCACATCTAGCCTGTAACCACTCAATAGAACCTTGCTCACCGTCCACATATCTCATGATGACACCTTTCTTTCCAGGTTATTTTTGGCGTGGTGAAATTGTTTTTGTGGTAGGTCCTCAACCTTAGTAATGTTATACGCCTTACAGAAACGCTTCACATCGGTTTTTGTTGTACTGATTAGGCTTTGTATTGAATCAACCTCGCTTGGCGTTAGCTTGCCTTTTATTGGCTTTATCATGGCACTTTGGCCATCATCATCAACACTTGGGATTCCTGCCATTGCTTGCAAACAGAATCTTCTGTAATAGCTTAGTAATGCGCCTACGCTTTGTGGGTCAATCTTCTGTAATGGTGTTGTAAATCTTTCTTCAATCCATTCACCGCTTTCATGAATTAACCTGGTACTCACGCCAACGTCATGACCATCATTGATTGGCATTTGAATATATGCCAGACCATTGTTTGCGAATGGCTCTTTAATGGCCTTAATTACACTTGTTAAATCCGCATAGCTAGACTTGAAGAATGGGTTTTTGCTGTCTTTAATTGCGCCGCCCATCTCCGATTGTGCTTTGGTTAATGCTAATGATAGGTTTTTAATTGATTCCGATGTGTTCATCTCTTACTCCGTAAAATTAATATTGCTATATATACTTTCAATCCAAAATAAATGAATTTAATTGCCAGCTTGTTCTTTGTCTTTCTGATTCTTTCTAAATAACGCTTGGCGACACTTATTTGAGCATGTTCTGAATTTTGCTGTTGCATGTCTTTTTTCTCCGCAAATTAAGCATTTTCTTTCTTCAATCATAAGGCCGCCAAAAACGTGTGAATAAATACCGCACCCAGTATTAACGTAACTACCAACCAGTAAAAATCATCTTTTTTCATCTTTTAAATACCTCAATAAATTTATCGTTAAATATCTTTCTAAATTCTTCGTTCCGCTCTGACATTTGCTTTATTTGCTCATACCTGTTTCTTTCGTCCAGGTAGTCATTGCCGTCTAGAAATTCAAAAAACCAATCAATGCTTTCCACTAACTCTTTAAATTCATTCGTCGTCATTTTTACTTCCTCTCATGAAAAGGATAGTTGCAATATTCACAATAACTACAATTGCGGTCCAAACTAACAAAACTTTGATATCGTGTGTCATAACTCCCCCTTGCGACCATTAGGCCGCTAATAGTTTTGAAAAGTTGTTAAAGGTTTTGTTTGCCTGTGAAAATTGTTGCATATCAGCAAACATTTTTACGTTAACGCCATGCGCTTTTGTTTTCGTCCAAACTTCAACATCGTTTTTGTCTTGTTTGGTAATAACTGTGTACTTAATACCGCGATTTGTGAAGCCATAAAAGTTTGTATTGTTTTCTTGTGTCATTGTGATTTGCATTTGTTTATCTCCCGTTGGTCTATGTGTTTATAATAACAGTTAACCGTTACAATGCAAGTGTTATTATTAAAATAATTTAACTTTTTTTTTCAAGGGATATAAAAAAGGCCCGTTAGGGCCAAGGGGAGTGAACTTTTTGTGGGCTATTTCTTGCGTAACTGCATTAACTTGTCGGCACCTCTAATACCAAATGATGCTGATACCGCCATGAATAATAAATATTGATACCATTCCGGCAAGTTTTCTAATGCACTGAATGCCTGGTCAACTTTATTGATTATATCAGGGTCAAACATTGCGCCATAAAATACGCACAATAAAGGGATAGAAAAAACCAAGGTCCAAAATTCATCCTTCCAGGAACCTTTTGACGCTGCCGCCATTGTCTCTTCCCAATTGCCGCCCTGCTTTATAACTTCCATTTTAGCTTGGTGTTTGGCTTGTTTTTCTTCTGCCTTTCTATCCAGGTATCCAGATACTAGGCCGGCAATGCCATTGAATATGCTTAAAACTGCCATTTCCCGGTCCTCGCTTGCTCGCTTAATTCTTTAGCACGTCCGCCCACTTGCCTGGCCCATCTTGAGTTTAGTATCTCTTTTGAAAATTCCTCGTATTCGTGGTTTTTCCAGTGATTAATACTTTTCTTAAACTTCAATAAGCCATTAACGCCAAGATTAAAAGCCATGTTAATCAGTACCGCTTGGCGAACTTCATCATGGCCATCTAGTAAATCATGCTTATTGAGTCTTTCAATCGCGCTGTCTATGTCATTTTGAAGCAGAAATTCCGCCTCTTTTTCTGATATGCCAACCGATTCAAGATTGCGACCAATACCAACAGTTAAAACACCACGCGAGCATTCATAGACTAAACGTCTATAACCTTCATGTCTTTTTAGCTGCTTAATTAACTTCATGTTAGATGTAGTAGTAAACAGACGAGCCAGTTGGAATAGTAAAACGCCATTGAACATCTGACTTGATAACAATATCAACCGCATCATTCTCAGCAAAAGTCTTCATGTCTACCCAAGCATCATTAATATACACCTGAGCGATAACATCACCGCCAGTAGGTTGAATTAAGAATGTTGTTACTGTATCTAATCGACCGCTTCTTGTTACCACTTCATTGTTTGTTAACTGCTTCATAGCGTTTCCTCACTGTAAATAAATTCATCTTCGTTAATTGGTTCTTCAGGTTCTGGCTCATAACGAGATAACCCTAGTTCACTCACTGCAACCAAAGAGTCATCGTTTGTATTAGCACTAATGGTGTCAACACTAGCGACATCAAACGCCACCACTGCTCTACCCTGTTCAGCCAAAGCCATATCGATGTCTTGGTTTTCCTCGTCCCACATAGGACGCACTAGGTCAGTCTCAACTCTACTCACCATTGTATCAGGTGCAAGGAAACTGGCAACTGCGTAAAGATTACCATCTGCATCGGCATACTTTAACTCTGTGTATGTGTTCTTATCGTGTAGGCTAAGTCCAAAGACCATCGCCAGTTCATTTGCTTTCGCCAGATGTTTCTCTGGCACTGCTACTGTATATCTCATTAGTATCCACCTGTTACTGTTATTGTCCAACCACGTGAACGTAAATTGTCAATGGCTGTCTCGCCTACTGAACTTGGAGCTGAACCGCCTGACTGGTCAAATGTCCCATTGCTTGTCCCATTGCTTTCTATGCTGACTAATATATTGTCTATGCTAGTTTGGCTTAGGTTTGTGATTAAAAAAGCACCTGTAAAATTAATGCAGAGGCAATTATCAAACATATTAGCAGGAAAGTCCTCTAACGGATTATTACGCCAAGCATAACTAAAATTAGCACAATTAGGCATATCTATAGCAGGGAAGTTAGTTAGATTATTATATCCCCAAGCATTATCAACTTTTGTAGCACCACTCATGTCTAACTTAGGGAAGCTAGTTAAGTTGTTGTTATACCAAGAAGCACTAAAGAGATTACCGCTTGAAACATTAATCAATGGAAAGCTAGTTAAGTTGTTGCTGTGCCAAGATGCTCCAAAGTTAATGCAATTAGGAAAGTCTATAGCAGGAAACTCTGTTAGGTTGTTACCACGCCAAGCATTACTGACTGATGCGGCACTACTCATATCCAACTGTGGAAAGTTAGTTAGACTATTATAACTCCAAGCATCCGAAAAAAGAATACAATTAGACATATCTATAGCAGGGAAGTTAGTTAAGTTATTATTCCACCAAGCAAACGAAACACTTGTAGCACTACTCATGTCTAGTTGTGGAAAGCTAGCTAAGTTGTTATCACGCCAAGCACCAGTAAAATCAACTCCATTAGAAGTGTCGATTAAGGGAAAGCTAGCAAGGTTGTTATTACGCCAAGCATAACCGAAGCTAGTACCACTAGAAGTATCAATTAGTGGAAAACTGGTTAAATTGTTATCATCCCAAGCGAAACGAAAATTAATCCCACTAGATGTATCGATTAATGGGAACTCTGTGATGTTCTTAAGTGCCCAAAAAGCAACAAAATCCGTAACATCCCCATAGCTCTCTTTAGCCCCATCATTCACAAACATCTGCTCAACGAACTTCAGATGTGCTTGCTCGACATTGCCCTCTTTGAACAACACCTGATTAATGCTATTGCCAAAGAAGAAGTCACCGCCTAGCTCATATTGTCCCTCAGGTAAACTCACACCATAGGACGCTGTTCCTAAGTCTGTACCCACGACCATATAGCCATCCCATCCACCTGTAGGAATATCCACTAGCAGTCCATCGTCTACTAGGTCTAACTCTAGGCGATTAGGACTCGCTTGGAATGTAGGTCTTGAAGTTGCTGTGGGCTGTTTAGCGTGTGTTCCTTTGACTTCTTTGACGCTGATGTTGTCTATCTCAATATAATTACCATCTACATTGTCCATTGAAAAAGTAATGTAAGTTGTGTCAGTTAATGCTGTAAAAATAAACTCATAAGAACCTATTGCGGTGATGCCTTGTTGGGGATGCACATCCACACCCAGTGCATATGTCCCAGCCCTAAAGTTTTTTATTGGGGAAGTGCCACCAATAGTTTCAAAAGTTATTACATAGCTATTTCCTGCTATTGTTGGTATTGCTTGTGTGGCTTTCCCATAAAAATTACCAACGTTAGTTACACGCAAAGCACCTGAAGATACAGATAAACTTGCTGAATCTAAACCTAGCCAACCACTCGTATCAGTATCAAAAGTACCATTAGTCACCAACTCGCTACCTAGCACAACACTGTCAACCTGACGGACGCTTACGTTGTCTATCACTAAAGATGTTACATCATTTCGACCACCGATATATAGATAGTTTGCATTAGAACTAGCAACAAAAGTAAAGCTATTAATACCTAAATCAACACTTCCACTACTGGCGATATTCTCAGAGCTACCATTACCAATAATTGACGATGTGCCTACCCTGACCTCATTTATCTTATTACAACTAATAACATCAAATGTAAGGACATAGGTTTCACCTGCTGTTAAATTAATTGCCTGATTAGCACCACCGTAGTCGTCTAGTTGACTTTCTATTACAAGTTGACCACTACCGTTAACACTTATTGTAGGTACACCGTCTGCACTATCTCCATCATTAGCAGTCCACCCTGTAGTCCCATTACTGAAGTCACCGTTAGTAATTAACTCCTCGCCAAAGCGAGACTTATCCAACACTAGACCAACTGGTTCACCACTGGTTGTTACTTCTGTGCCATTAACTGTTTGATATAATGTTGTCATTAATTAGTCTCCATTTCGTACCAGAAGCCATTCTCGTCATTCTCGAATAGTGCATAAGGTAGTGTTTTGCCTTGATATCCACCTGTGACGGTCACTGCCCATCCACGTGTAACTAGAGCGTCTATAGCCGCTTCACCTGCTGAGCTAGGTGCAGAACCACCAGATTGTGTAAACGTTCCGTTAGATGTGCCGTTCGATGCTATGCTTATCAGGATGTTGTCTATAGATTGTTGCGTTAGGTTTGTACTTAAAAAAGCATTCGTAAAATTAGTGCAAGAACAATTATCAAACACGCCCTCTGGGAAGTCAGATAGGTTATTATTACCATGCCAAGCACTTTGAAAACTAGTTCCATTACTCGTGTCTATTAATGGAAAGCTAGTAAGACTGTTACCGTACCAAGCATCTTGAAAGTTACTAGCACTTGAAGTATCAATTAACGGGAAGCTAGTTAGTTTATTGTTGCGCCATGCACGAAAAAAACTAATGCCACTTGAAGTGTCAATCAAAGGAAACTCTGTAATGTTATTATCCTGCCAAAATTCAGCAAAACTAACCACATCTCCATAGGACTCTTTAGCCCCTTTACTAACAAAGTATTTCTCAATGTTGCGTAAATCAGACTTACTGACATCACCCTCACGCAATAAGAAGCCACTCATGCTGTTAGTG
>P_2C_Liq_3_UnCtyDRAFT_100058_pt1 | contig 29245 bp, 33 predicted proteins | sample Pon2CUnioCityCA_3_FD_9720 | JGI IMG/M metagenome (IMG submission 9720)
TTCTCCCAATCAAAACCAACACCCGCCACTTTTTCTTGAATTCTACTCGCTTTAACAACAGCAGGTAAACTTTTGGGAACACCTTCTAAAACAGAAGTTTTACCTTCTTTTAATTTTAATTGTTCCCAATTTCGTTTTACATCGGCTACATTATCAACTTTTACATCACCATAAATATGAGGATGCCTAGAAACCAATTTATCAGAAATACTATTGGCAACATCTGCAATATCGAAAGCCTTTTTTTCGCTGCCAATTTTGGCATAAAAAACAATGTGGAGTAAAACATCTCCCAATTCTTTTTTAATTTCGGGCAAGTTGTTATTTAAAATGGCATCTGCGAGTTCGTAGGTTTCTTCAATAGTTAAATGACGCAAACTTTCTAAAGTTTGTTTTTTATCCCAAGGACACTGCTCACGCAAATCGTCCATAATATCTAACAAACGATTAAATGCAGCAAGTTGTTCTTTTCTTGAGTTCATTTTTTTTAGTTTTGACTACCGACTACTTATTCTTTTTCAGTTGCTGCTTCTTCTGTGTTTTCTTCAGAGATAGCATCTTCTTTAGAAAAATCAAAACCAGTTTCAATCAATAAATTAAACCACTGAATTACTTTTTTAATGTTAGAAGTGTATACTCTTTCATCATCGTAATTTGGTAAAACTTCAGCAAAAAAGCCAGCTAATTTTTTACCACTTTCTTTATGAGAAATTGCTGCTTTACCTGCTGTTTTTTGAGATATTGCCTTAAAAACATCTAACAAAGGCATATCTTCTTCGTAAGTATAAATTGCAATATTTTCTAATAAACTCACATTTTGAGTAGAATTAATTGCCAATCTTTTTTTATCAACTAAAGATTCTACGATAATTGCATTTTTTGATTGAGACATTACTTGAAACAAACCTGGTTTACCGGCTACTGATATAATTTTACTAAATTCCATTTTTTAATATTTTGTAATTATACTATGTTTTGAATGTCATTTTGATCAAAGTGTAACGCAGTCGAAAAATCTACTATTTTATAAGAACTTAGATTTCTCCATTCCAGTTTAAATGACAAACAATACCTTTTAAATAATTATTTATTTACCTTTTTTTAAATTCGGAAAACGCATTCTGTAATCTGCATTTATTTTTCCTTTAGAGATATTTTCTAATTTCTTTTTTAACAATCTTTTTTTGAGTGATGATAGCTTGTCTGTAAACAAAATCCCTTCAATATGGTCATACTCATGTTGAAAAACTCGAGCCGCCAATCCAGATAAAACTTCGGTGTGTGTAGTAAAGTCTTCATCTTGATATTCAATGGTAACTTTGGGTTTACGATAGACATCTTGTCGAACATCTGGGATGCTTAAACACCCTTCGTTAAAAGCCCATTCTTCGCCTTCTTCTTCTAGAATTTGTGCGTTTATAAATACTTTATTAAAATGTTTTAAAGCATCTCTATCAACTTCATCTAAATCTTCGTCTTCGGCAAAAGGCGATGCATCTATAACAAACAAACGAATGGCTTTACCTATTTGTGGAGCAGCCAAACCAACACCAGAAGCATTGTACATGGTTTCTTTCATATTTGCTATTAACTCCTTTAAATTTGGGTAATTAGCATCTATTTTTGCACACTTTTTGCGTAAAACTACATCTCCATAAGCTACAATAGGTAAAATCATTTTTTCATTTTTAATGGTTGCAAAAGTACAATTTCAAAATACGAACTCCCAAATTTTGAATTCATAATTTCATCTTAATACTTATTGATTGTATAAGTACGATTGTAAAATGATAGTTGCACTAATTTCATCAACTAAAGCTTTATTTCTTCGCTTGCCTTTCTTTAAACCTCCGTCAATCATCGTTTGAAATGCCATTTTAGAGGTAAAACGTTCATCTATTCTCGTTACAGGTATTTCTGGAATTGCTTTCGATAATTTCTTTAAAAAAGGAAGGATTAATGCCGCGCTCTCACTATCTGCATTATTCATTTGTTTGGGTTTGCCAACTATAAACAGTGCTACTTTTTCTTTAGAAATATAGTCTTTTAAAAACGGAATTAATTCTTCTGTGTTTACGGTTGTTAGACCAGAGGCTATAATTTGCAATTCATCAGAAATTGCTATTCCTGTTCTTTTTTTTCCAAAATCGATGGCTAAGATTCTTCCCAAATTGTATACTTTTTTGCAAAAATAAAGTTTAAACTTTACATATGATAAATTAAAACTTACAAAATCAATATGTTAAAAAAAGTAGTTTTAGAATTTACACAAGGATAGATAATCTGTTTAAAAAACGTATATTCGCCTTGGTTTTTAGCAATCAAATTATATTTGCAAAAATTAAATTATTATCATGGAAGATATTAGAAAAATAATAGAATCAGCTTGGGAAAATCGTGATTTATTAAAAGAACAAAATACGATAGATACCATTCGAAAAGTAGTTGATTTACTGGATAAAGGAGCATTAAGAGTTGCTGATCCAACCACAGATGGATGGCAAGTAAATGAATGGGTAAAAAAAGCAGTAGTTTTATATTTCCCAATTCAAAAAATGGAAACGTTAGAAGCTGGTATTTTTGAATATCATGATAAAATTCCTTTAAAGAAAAACTTTGCAGAAAGAGGAATTAGAGTAGTGCCAAATGCAGTTGCAAGACATGGCGCCTATATTTCTTCGGGTACTATTTTAATGCCAAGTTATGTAAATATTGGTGCTTATGTAGACGAAGGAACTATGGTAGATACATGGGCTACAGTGGGTTCTTGTGCGCAGATTGGTAAAAATGTACATTTATCTGGTGGCGTTGGTATTGGTGGTGTTTTAGAACCACTACAGGCAGCACCTGTTATTATAGAAGATGGGGCGTTTATTGGATCTAGATGTATTGTGGTAGAAGGCGTACGAGTAGAAAAAGAAGCGGTTTTAGGTGCTAATGTGGTATTAACTATGAGTACTAAAATTATAGATGTTACTGGTGATGAGCCTGTTGAAATGAAAGGAAGAGTTCCTGCAAGATCTGTGGTGATTCCTGGAAGTTATACCAAAAAGTTTGCTGCTGGCGAGTATAATGTGCCTTGTGCATTAATTATTGGAAAAAGAAAAGAAAGTACCAACAAAAAAACATCTTTAAATGATGCACTTCGTGAATACGATGTTGCTGTTTAAAGCGTTAACTTTATATGACAAAAATTACTGCTATTATTCCTACTTTAAATGAAGAAATTCATATTGAAGCAGCTATTACATCTGTTGCATTTGCAGATGAAATTATAGTGATAGATTCTTTCAGTACAGATAATACAGTAACTTTAGCTGAAAAGCATAATGTAAAAATCATCAAGCGAGAGTTTGATGATTTTTCTTCTCAAAAAAATTTTGCTATCGATAAAGCCAAACATCCTTGGATTTATATTTTAGATGCAGATGAAAGAGTTACACCAGAAGTAAAAAAAGAAATTTTAGAAGCGGTTAAAAATCCAAAAGGAAATGTTGGTTTCTATGTAAGAAGAAGCTTTTATTTTGCTGGTAAAAATATCAATTACGGAGGATGTCAAAGAGATAAAGTAATTCGTTTATTTTTAAAAGTGCATTGTAAATATAAAGGGATTGTGCATGAAAAAATTGTAACTACTGCCAAATTAGGTTTTTTTAAAAATAAAATTGAACACTACTCTTATAAGAATTACGACCATTATATGTCTAAGATGAATCATTATGGAGCTTTAAGAGGTCAACAGTATTTTAATGAAGGCAAAAAAGTAAACCTTTATCATTTACTAGTAAAACCATCAGTAAGGTTTATAATTCATTATTTTATTAGGTTTGGTTTTTTGGATGGTTTCCCTGGTTATGTTTTCGCTAAAACTCAAGCCTATGGAGTGTACGTAAGATATATAAAACTTAGGTTATTAAATAGAAACGTAAAATAAACTTACTTTAAAGAATTATAAAATAAGTAATTTCGAATGCATCTTTGCAATTTATAGGTAAACAAAGAGATGATTTGCCAAAGTGGACGTACAACTTCTCTCACTACTTTTTTCCAAACAATTAGGTTGTTTTGCTGAATCGTGCTTCCGCCCATTTTTTTATCATTACTCACTACATATTTCTTATTCGTAGAGTATAAGGGTACTTTATGTTTATAAACATCTTGTTTCATCACATCAATAGGAGCGTAATAATTACTTAAATTAGTTGCGAGTTTTTTAGCTGCATTTTTACCAATAATTTGTCCAATCATTAAAACTGGAGGCATTAGATATTTAGCAGTTAATGCGTTTTTCTCTAGTGTATAAAAGCCTTTTTTGCCAGAAATATCTAAAAAGTCATTTGTTGTTATTTGTGCTAAAAGTTGTTCAAGATCTTTGAAAAAATCATTTTGAATAAGTGCATCATCTTCTAAAACAATTGAAAAATCTTCAGGTTGTTTTGATAGAAATTCCCATAACTTAAAATGGGTTAAACAAATTCCAATTTCGCCATCATTAGGAAAAGGAAAATGCGCTAAAATATGGTGTTTCTTTTTCTGTTTTTTTAAAATAGTTGCATCCAGTTCCTTTCCATAAACAGCAGAAATTCTAGTAATAGGTATGTTCAATGTTGCAAATTGACTTTCCATAAAACTCCGCCTTTCAATGCTTTTATCTAGGTTGATGTAATATACTTTGTAAGACATCATAATTGAATCCAGTTTTCACATGCAACTTCATTTTTTTTCTCAATAAACCATTGTTTAGGTGCAATAACGATTTTGTTGCTATTTTGATTTAGCCAAGCAGCCCACCAAGAAAAACTACTGTTAGCTGTAATATTATGTTTGCACAAACTCATTAAATACAAATCTTCGTGCGGAATGGTTTTGTGGTTGATATAAATGGCATTATCAATTTTAAGGTTGGTTTTTGTCCAAGTAATATCATCAGAAAAAATAAAAAAATAGGTTTCTTTAAATTTAGTATTGATCAAATCAATTGCTTTTTTGTAATAATCCAAATTGCAAGTGCCATGTACTTTGTTTGCTTTTTGATCAGAGATAAAATCGCCCCTTCTAATATGAATAGAACATGTGCTTTTATGTTTTTTTATTTGTCTTGCATATTCAATGGTAGTGTCAGAAAATTTCTGTTTCATTACAAATTGTTCTAATAAAATATATCGAATATTTGTAAAATACTTTTCTGTTTGAAAATACCCTTTTACATATTCGTCACCCGATAATTGTAGTAGTTTTTTATCAAATAGTAAGCTTTTTTCTTTTCTGTTTTTTTTGAGTTGTAGTTTCGATAATAGTGTAACAAAAAATCCAGAAGTCTCTAAATCAATTTGATATTTATCCAATTGATAACCACCATGTAATTTGTATTTTTTAAATTTAGAAATATCAATCTGTACCTCAAAACCTCTTTGCTCTAAAGATTTTGCATAAGCATATTGGAACATTTGATTTCCAAGACCACCAACAATTCTAACAATAATCACTTATATATTTGGTTTGATAAATTGAGTTGAAACAAAAATACAAATGTTATCACAATTTTTCTTCTTTTAAAGTCTGTAAAACAATAAATTTGCCCATTGTTTGTAAATTAAAATATGAAGTATACAGAAGCAATCTCATCAGAAATATTTAAAATTATAGCACAGGCGTCAAAAGAAATTAAGGTTGATGCTTATGTTATTGGTGGTTTTGTGCGCGATTTTTTTCTAAAAAGAGGCACAGCTAAAGATATTGATGTGGTTGCAGTAGGCAGTGGAATTGATTTGGCTTTGCAAGTTTCTAATTTATTACCAAACAAACCAAAAGTGCAGGTTTTTAAAACCTATGGTACTGCAATGTTGCGCTATAAAGATGTAGAAATTGAGTTTGTTGGTGCAAGAAAAGAATCGTATTCCGAAGAAAGTAGAAATCCTGAAGTCGTAGAAGGTACTTTAACAGATGACCAAAATAGAAGAGATTTTACCATAAACGCTTTAGCATTAAGTTTAAATGAAGCGAACTTCGGAGAATTATTAGATCCGTTTAACGGAATTTTAGATTTAGAGAATAAGACGATAAAAACTCCTTTAAATCCAGATATTACCTATTCTGATGATCCTTTGCGAATGATGCGAGCTATTCGATTTGCAACACAATTAAATTTTGAAATCGAACCTGCATCGCTGTCTGCAATTGCTAAAAATGCACATCGATTAAAAATAATTACGAGAGAGCGAATTATTGATGAGTTAAACAAAATTTTAGCATCACCAAGGCCTTCAATAGGATTTTTATTACTAGAAGAAACAAAGTTATTGCCTCAAATTCTACCAGAACTAATCGATTTAAAAGGCGTTGAAGAAGTAGAAGGACAAAAGCATAAAGATAATTTTTATCATACCTTAGAAGTTGTGGATAATATTGCCGAAAATACAGATGATGTTTGGTTAAGATGGGCTGCACTTTTACATGATATAGGTAAAGCACCAACAAAACGATTTTCTAAAAAAGTAGGTTGGACATTTCACGGACACGAATTTGTGGGCTCAAAAATGGTATATAAAATCTTTAAACGATTAAAAATGCCATTAAATAATAAAATGAAATTTGTGCAGAAAATGGTATTATTAAGCTCAAGACCTATTGTTTTGGCAAGCGAAGTTACAGATGCTGCAGTAAGACGATTAGTTTTTGATGCAGGTGAAAATATTGACGATTTAATGACCCTTTGTGAAGCAGATATTACCACAAAAAATCCTAAGAAATTTAAACGCTATCATCAAAATTTTGACTTGGTTCGTGCTAAAATTAAAGAAGTAGAAGAGCGAGATAAAGTACGTAATTTTCAACCTCCAATTACTGGCGAAGAAATTATGGAAGCCTTCAATTTAAAACCTTGTCGTGAAATTGGACAAATAAAAGAAGCAATAAAAGAAGCAATTTTAGATGGTAAAATACCAAATGAACACCAAGCTTCGTTTGATTTTATGATTGAAAAAGGCGTTTCTTTAGGTTTAAAACAAGCTTAAGTATGATTAGAAATTATTTTTAAAAGAAATATAATTTCTAAAATAAGTTCATTTTCTAAGTAATCAGTAACTAGTTTAAAAATAAGATAATATATTTGTCAATTAAATCTTAAAAATCGCATTTACTATAAGAGCCATTTTTAAAAATTGTAATGAATACTCATAAATAGAATCTTAATGATATTTAATTTCGGAGTCGTTATTCCAATGGCGAATGAACAGGAAAATTTTAATGAATTTATAAATTCTTTAACGCAAGTATTAGATCAATTAAAATGTGGCAAAGTTTATTTTATTATAGACAACGTTTCTACTGATGATACCTTAAAAATGTCTGAAAAATTATCTAGTAAAGATGATCGGTTTATAACAATTTGGGCGCCTGAGAATAAAAATGTGGTCGATGCCTATCTAAGAGGTTATGAAGAAGCTTTGAAAAATAAGCACGACATTATTATAGAAATGGATGCAGGATTATCGCATGATCCAAAAGCTTTACCAATGTTTTTAAGAGTTTTAAATGAAGGAAATGAATGTGCATTTGGAAGTCGATTTATAAATGGTGGCTCAATTTGGGACTCTACTTGGAAACGTACTTTTCTATCGCGTTTTGGAACGGTGCTTTCTAATCTACTTTTAGGAACAAAAATGTATGATATGACATCCGGTTACCAAGGATTTCATTCACATATTGTTGCCAAGTTTTTAGAGCGAGGTTTATTGTCTAAAGCTCATTTTTATCAAACAGAATTGCGTTACTTACTTCGTGAAAGTAGATATGCAGAAATTCCTATTCATTATAGAGCTCCATCGCCAAGTGTTTCTAAAAAAGCAATTTACAATTCATTTGATGTTTTGTTTCATTACTTTTTACTTCGTTTAAAATCTCAAGCTCCATCAGTATAAAAAAATATGAAAAATACATTTTTAATAATCACATCAATTGCAAATCAAGAGCATCCAGTTTTAAATCAATTTGCTAAGGAAACCTCAAAAAGAGGGTTACCATTTATTGTAATTGGAGATACCAAAAGCCCAAAAGAATTTAACATTGAAGGGTGCGATTTTTATTCAGTAAAAAGACAAGAAGCCTTAGATTTTGAATTGGTTAAAGAGTTGCCTTTAAAACATTATGCTCGTAAAAATTTAGGATATTTAATTGCTATTGCTAAAGGAGCTGAAGTTATTATAGAAACAGATGATGATAATTTACCTTTAGATAGTTTTTGGGAAGATAGATCAAGAGAAGTAAAGGCACATGTGCTAAATGATAAAAGTTGGGTAAATGTTTACAAATATTTTACAGATGTTCAGATTTGGCCTAGGGGATTTGCGCTTGAAAATCTTCAGGAAAAATTACCAACTTTAGAAAATCAAGTAGTAATTAACAGCCCAATTCAGCAAGGTTTAGCCGATGAAAATCCAGATGTAGATGCTATTTACAGATTAACATTACCACTGCCCATAACTTTTAATAAAGCAAATAGTATTGCTCTTGGTAACAATTCAATTTGCCCTTTTAATAGTCAAAATACAACTTGGTTTAAAGAAGCTTTTCCATTGTTATACTTACCTTCTTATTGTAGTTTTAGAATGACCGATATTTGGCGTTCTTTTGTGGCACAACGAATTTCTTGGACTTGTGGTTGGTCTATTTTATTCCATCAAAGTACAGTTTGGCAAGAACGAAATGAACATAATTTAATGAACGATTTTAATGATGAAATTTCGGGATACAGTAATAATTTACGAATCATGAAATCTCTAAATGAATTGGATTTAAAAGAGGGTGTAGAACATATTGCAAATAATATGATATTATGCTACCAGAAATTGATTGATTTAGAATTGGTAGGCGCAGCAGAAATGAATTTATTAAACGCTTGGTTAAAAGGGATTAAAGCTCACAGTTAATCAATCTCTAGTGTTTTTTAATTAAGAATTGCTTCATTTTTATTTTCTGATTTCAGAAAAAAGGTTTTGTAAACCATTATAAACCAGGTAATAGAAAACACAATAATTCCAAGATGTAATTTGCCTAAAACTACGTTTGATATAAAAGTTGGCACAAGAATATCAATTGGAAAAACAGCTAACAAGAAAAAATTAATCCATAGTAAAATACGATCAATTTTAGTAGTTGAATTATGAACATACCAAATTGCATAACCCGTCATAGCAATAACATAGGTGTGTAACTCTGAGCCAACACTAAATAGAATAGCCCAACTCATTAAAATCCCTAAATATTCTGCTCTTTTTAAAAATGAAGTCTTAAAATCTTTTAATTTGAGGAGTAATAATCCTACGATTAGTAAAAAAATAACGGCAGAAATTAATGTTGCATAATTTCCTATACTGTCACTAATTTGAAAAAAAGGTCTATAAATACTGTAAAAACCGCCCTGTTTTGTAGAGTGAAAAGTAATCGCTTCTTTCCAAGAGCTTAATAATGCCAAGAGTTCAGTTGGCGTATATCTAATTAAAGGAACTGCAGCTAAAACCAACATCACAACAATACTATATATGGCGTTTTTCCAAAATTTAGGATAAAACAGAAACATAGAAAATTGAATGATTCCATACACTTTTGTAAGTCCCGAAATTGAGATTAACAAAATTGCCAAAAAGTAGTTTTTTTTCTCTAAAGCCGTGTATGAAAATAGAAATATTGCAGCAACAATTGGATTAAATTGCATGCTTAACATTGTGGCAAATAACAGCAAACAAGTAATAAAAAAGACGAACTTTTTAGCAGTAAAATTATACTTTTCAGGTAAACTAAAAATCGATTTATAAAATAAGGAATACGTAAAAAAGTTCCATAAAAAAGCACCAAGCCAAGCAGGGAAAATCATAAATGGCGTAAACAATACCGAGAAAAGAGGTAAATATATAAATACTCCTAAAGGCCTTCCTTTTAAATCTAAATGATGCCAATCTGCATATGGATCAATTCCTTGCCAAAAATCAAAAGTACTATAAAGGATAATTAAAAAGTTATTGTATGAAGAGCTATTAACCTCTTTTAAGGTCACAGCAAAAGCAAAAAATAAACCAAACAAGAAAATACTTTTTGGTGTTTGAAATGAATTATTTTTAAACGTCTTTAATTTGTTTAAAATAGCATTCATATCTAATTCAAGCTTTGCATCGTTACTAACTTGAAGTATTCTCCTTTTTTTAAGAGTAATTCTTCATGTTTACCTTGTTCTACAATTTTTCCTTTTTTCATTACCACAATTTTGTTGGCTTTTTGAATGGTAGATAATCGGTGTGCAATAACTAAAGAAGTTCTATTTTGCATCATTTTTTCTAAAGCAACTTGCACCAACTGTTCAGACTCTGTGTCTAATGCAGAGGTAGCTTCGTCTAAAATCATAATAGGTGGATTTTTTAAAACCGCCCTTGCAATCGATAATCGTTGCTTTTGTCCGCCAGAAAGTGTGCCTCCACTATCACCAATATTAGTACTGAATTTTTCTGGTAAATTTTGAATGAATTCGTTTGCATTTGCAATTTCAGAGGCTTCTAAAATTTCGGCGTCAGTGGCGTTTTCTGTGCCTAATTTAATGTTATTCTCAACAGTATCGTTAAATAAAATGGAGTCTTGGGTTACAATACCCATCAAGTCTCGTAAAGATTTTTTTGTGATGTCTTTAATGTTAACGCTATCAATAGAAATATCGCCTTTATTTACATCGTAAAATCGGGTTATTAAATTGGCCAAGGTCGATTTTCCACTACCTGATTGTCCAACCAAAGCAACAGTTTCCCCTTTATTAATGGTTAACGAAAAATCTTTTAAAACATACTCTTCTTTATACTTAAAAAATATATTTTTAAATTCAATTTTGTTGGTAAAGTCTGTTTTAACGATGGCATTGAGTTTGTCTTTAATACTGTTCTCTGTATTTAAAACTTGCATAATGCGTTCTGCAGAAGCTTCTCCTTTTTGAATGTTATAATACGATGTGGTGATTAATTTAATCGGATTTAAAACCGTGTAAAACAAAACAATATAACCAAAGAATTCTTCAGATTTTAGAGAGCTTGTGTTCGATAAAACTTCGGTTCCTCCATACCATAGAATGGCAATAATTGTCGCAGAGCCTAAAAATTCACTCATTGGTGATGCTAAGGTTTGTCTATGAAAAACATTCGTCATTAAATCTCTAAAAATAGTGGTAGAAGAGTTGAATTTTCGTTCAATAATTTTTTCGGAATTAAAACCTTTTATCACCCTTAACCCTGTTAACGTTTCTTCGATAAAGGATAAAAAAGTACCTGTTTCGTGTTGCGCTTTAACTGAATTGGCTTTTAACTTTTTACTAATCGATGAAATGATAAACCCAGAAACTGGTAGTAAAATAAAAACAAACAGCGTTAATTTAACACTCATAAAAAACATAATTGCAATCGCAATAATTACGGTAAGTGGTTCTCTTACAATGGTTTCTATTGATGTTAAAATAGATACTTCGACTTCTTGTACATCAGCTGTCATTCTTGCAATAATATCTCCTTTTCTTTTTTCTGTAAAATAGGAAATTGGAAGTTCTACAATTTTATTGTACAGCTTATCTCGTAAATCTTTTACAATGCCTGTTCGTAGAAAAGTAATGACATACGATGCTAAATATCTGAAAAAGTTTTTCAGAAAAAATAACGAAATAGACAAAAGACAAATAAATAGCAAAGTATCTATTTGTCCTTCTGTCTCAATCTTTTGGGATATAAAATGATAAAAACTATCTCTTAAATAAGAGCCAATATCAGTAATTCCGGTATAATTTGGTTTTGCCGTTATTTTGTTTTCGGTTTCAAAAAGAATACCTAAAACAGGTATAAATGCTAAAACAGATAAAACATTAAAAAGGGCATAGAAAATATTAAAGAGAATATTTAAAAGGGTAAATTTTCTATATTTCTTTTCATATTTTAAAATGTCTTTAAAATGATTCATTAATTCAATTTCATTTCCTTAATGATACGTTGAATTTTAGCATCTAATTCAGCTTCTACTTTTTCTGCATTTTCAGTGGTGTCTAAAGTACTGTTAACACTAAAATAGAATTTTATTTTAGGTTCTGTTCCACTAGGTCTTGCAGCAATTCTTGTTCCTGATTCAGTTTGATAAATTAAAACATTAGATTTTGCCAAATCAATGTTTGTAACATCACCAGTAATTAAATTTTTCTTAGTAGCTGCATCATAATCACAAAGTGATTCTATTTTTTCTCCATCAATTTCTGTGATTGGATTGTTGCGCATATCACTTAACATTTGTTGAATTTCTGCAGCACCATCCATACCTTTTTTAGTAATAGAAATTAAATGCTCTTTATAAAAGCTGTTTTTTACATATATACTTAATAATTCTTCGTAAAAAGAACTTCCACTTTGTTTTGCATATGCAGCAACTTCGCAGGCTAAAAGTGTTGCAGTAACTGCATCTTTATCTCTCACAAAATCGCCAACCATATAACCAAAACTTTCTTCTCCACCACCAATAAAATCAAGCTCAGGGAAGTCTTTTACCATTTTAGCAATCCATTTAAAACCAGTTAAACCTACTTTGGTACCAACTCCATAACTCGCAGCAACATCATTTACCAATTCTGTAGAAACTATCGTAGAACCTACAAATTGTTTTCCGTTTAATTTGCCTTCTTCTTTCCATTTGCGTAACAAAAAGTCGGTCATAACTACCATAGTTTGGTTACCGTTCATCAACTTCATATTGCCATCTGTATCTCGAACAGCAACACCTAATCTATCACAATCTGGATCTGTACCAATAACAATATCAGCACCAATTTCATTGGCAAGTTTTGTAGCCATTGCTAAAGCTTCTGGCTCTTCTGGATTTGGAGATTTTACTGTTGGAAAATCGCCATCTGGCTTTCTTTGCTCTTCTACAATATGCATATCTGTATAACCAGCCTCAGCCAAAGCATCTGGCACAGACATAATTGACGTTCCGTGTAAAGAAGTAAATACTATTTTTAAGTTTTTTCTATCGATATCTAGAGATAATGAACCGTTTTTTACTGAGTTTTCAATAAAAACTTTGTCAACATCAGCACCAATAACTTCAATTAAATTTTCGTTTGCATCAAAATTGATTTCAGCATAATCTAAAGCATTTACTTTGTTGATAATTCCACTATCATGAGGAGGTACAATTTGTCCACCATCTGCCCAGTACACTTTATAACCATTGTATTCTGGCGGATTGTGGGAGGCAGTTAAAACGATACCAGCATCGCATCCTAAATGACGCACAGCGAAAGATAATTCTGGAGTTGGTCTTAAATCTTCAAATAAGAAAACTTTTATATTATTTGCAGATAAAACATCTGCTACTACTTTTGCAAACTTTTTACTATTATGCCTACAATCGTAAGCGATAACTACGCTCAATTGTTCTTTAGTTACATTTTCTATTAAGTAATTCGATAAGCCTTGAGTAGCTCTACCTAACGTGTATTTGTTAATTCTGTTTGTTCCTGCGCCCATTGTTCCGCGCATTCCTCCAGTACCAAATTCCATATCTTTATAGAATCTGTCTGCCAAATCATCGGGATTATTATCGATTAATTGTTGAATTTCAGTTTGAGTTTCAGCATCAAAGCTTGGTGATAACCATTGTTTTGCTTTTTCTAAAATATCGTTCATAGTGCAGTAAAATTAAAATTTAATAAGTTTCGTTGATTTTTTTTTGAATTACAAATATACATTTAGAAATTTAGTTTTTCTTGTATTGTATAGTGTTTTTCATCTCCTTTAGATTTTATAATGAGTTCGCCTAAAAATCCTGCTAAAAATAAAAGTGTTCCTAAAATCATAGAAGTTAAGGCAATGTAAAACCAAGGGTTGTTGGTTACTAATATGGTTTTAATGCCATTATATACTTTATATAACTTGTAGGCACCAATATAAAATGCAGTAGTTGTGCCAAATAAAAACATAAAAGTGCCCCAAAGACCAAAAAAGTGCATGGGTCTTTTGCCAAATTTTGATAAAAATGAGATGGTAATTAAATCTAAAAATCCGTTAATAAATCTGTCCATACCAAATTTTGTTACGCCATATTTTCTAGCTCGATGTTGTACTACTTTTTCTTCTATTTTAGTAAAACCTGCATTTTTTGCTAAAACAGGAATGTATCTGTGCATTTCTCCACTAACTTTTACGGTTTTTATCACCTTGTTTTTGTAGGCTTTTAATCCGCAATTAAAGTCGTGTAATTTTAAACCTGATGTTTTTCTTGCAGCAGCATTAAATAATTTTGATGGAATATTTTTTGTGATAATATTATCGAAACGTTTCTTTTTCCAACCAGAAACAAGATCTAAGTTTTTATCAATAATTAATTTGTAAAGTTCTGGAATTTCCTCAGGATTGTCTTGTAAGTCGGCATCCATAGTAATGACAATATTACCTTGTGCTAGTTCAAAACCGGCAGCTAAAGCCTGAGATTTGCCATAATTTTTTTGAAAACGAATACCTTTTACAGCTTTGTTTTTAGATGATAATTCTTCTACAATATGCCAAGAGTTATCTGTACTACCATCATCAATAAAAATAATTTCATATAAATAACGATTGGATTGCATAACTTTTGCAATCCAATCGTGTAATTCTTGTAAAGATTCTTCTTCGTTAAGAAGTGGTATTACTACCGATATTTCCATAGGGCTGACTCGAAGTTTAGCATTTAAAATTCAAAGTTACGATTTTATGAATTATTGAGGGCTAAACTTTTTATTTTAGTATGTTTCTTCTTCTGTTTGTTTCATAACAGCAGCACAAATTAAAGACGTAATTCCGCCTAAAAATAAGTTCCATATAATTGCGCCTCCAAATAAACTTAGGTAGAAATTATCTTCAGAGTTTTTAGTGGCTTCTTCTATTTGACCTTCAGTCATTCCAAACGAATCTGCTAGCATTACTTTTTGTGCTTCAATAGAGTTTGTTATAAAATCGGGTTCTATTACTGTAGAAAGTAGTACATAGTATAAAATAACAATAAGTGTAGCAACCATGGTTAGCCCAATGCCAATCTTAACTCCTTGACCAAAAGACATGAAGCCACCATTAGACGATTTAAATTTTTTGATGCCTAAAATAACAAATACTATTAGTAGCACAACACCAGCTATAGCAGAATAAAATTCTGTAACATAAAGGTTGCCTGTTGCATACTTTATTAAGCCTGCAAAAACTGATGCAATACCTAAGTATAAGCCATAATTTAAAATAATACTTTTACTATTTGCTTGATTTTCCATTGTTTAAAAATTTAGTTAGTGTTACAAATATATGTTTTTCATTTTGGTAGTAATGTTTTTTGTTCACCAAAACATTTGATTAGTAATCAATGTGTTAATTATGTTACATAAAATTTAATGTTTTTTTAATTGTTAGATTAAAAATAGATTGTAAATTTGCAGTGGCAAGTCCTACACAACTAGCTCCCTTTGAATCCCCCAGGGTGGGAACACAGCAAGGGTATTAGGTTGTAGCAGTGTGATGTAGATAGCTTGCCATTTTTTGTGCCCTAAATTTAGATATCTTCGCATACTTTTATCATATTTGTGCAATTCATATTTTTTTAACTTCTAATTTATTAAATATCTATGTCTAAAGTAGTTTTAGTTACAGGCGCATCTTCTGGGATAGGAGAGGCGATTGCCACTTTTTTACAGGAAAAAGGATATCGCGTTTTTGGAACAAGTAGAAACCCAAAAAATCATCAAAATTATTCTTTTGAATTGATAGCATTAGATGTTTTAAAGGTAGATACTATTAAAAGTGCCGTAGATGTTATCATACAAAAAGAAGGTAGGTTAGATGTTCTGGTAAATAACGCAGGAATGGGCATTACTGGGCCAATAGAAGATACACCAACAGATGAAATGAGGGCCGTTTTTAATACCAATTTTTTTGGTGCCATTGATGTAATGAAAGCTGTTTTGCCACAAATGAGAGCTCAAAAATCAGGAATTGTGATTAATGTAACGTCTATTGCTGGTTATATGGGATTGCCTTTTAGAGGTGTTTATTCTGCTTCGAAAGGAGCACTAGAATTGATTACAGAAGCCACAAGTATGGAGGTAAAAAGTTTCGGAATTGATGTTGTAACTATTGCTCCTGGAGATTTTGCTACTAATATTGCTACAGGTAGGTATCATACTCCAGTTTTTGAAAGCTCTGCCTACAAAGAAAAGTACCAAGAAAACTTAGATTTAATGGATGTACATGTTGACCAAGGAATGCATCCTGTAGAAATGGCAAAAGCGGTATGTAAAATTATCAACAAGAAAAAACCTAAAATACATTATAAGGTTGGTGATTTTATGCAGAAGTTTTCTATAGTTTTAAAAAGAATATTACCGGATAGAATTTATGAGAAATTACTCATGAATCATTATAAATTATAGCCTTAATTTACATAAATGTGCGCTAAAGGAATAGTATGTAAATAAGTTTCTAACACCGCTATCTTACATGAAGCTGTTTTTAATTGAAATTTTATCCAACCATAATAATGCTTGTCAGAAATTGTCATTCTAATTAAAAAATAATCATCAAAAGTGTCTTTTAAATCTTCGCTGTAAGTTAATTTATTATCTAGAAAGTAATTGTAGTTTTGGTATGGAGCATCAAATTCATAAAATACTTCTAAGGTATTTTTAACATCGTTCTTTTATCTTCTGGTGTTTTCTGAGGAAAACGGAGGTTTAAAAAGTATAAAGTAAGGGCTATTTTCCTTTTTTGGTGATAGTATTAAATTAGCGTCATCATTCTTAGTAGAAGATAGTTTAATGCTATATGTAGTAAAATTTGGGATGTTGCCATTATTCCTTTCTTCTTCGTATCCTAAAATAAAATCTGCAGTGCCGTCTTTATCTACATCAATGTTTATTGGTAATTTATCACCCATACAATCAGCAAAGTAAGTGTAATTGGTATCTACTATTTCATAATCATCTTCTGTAAAATCGACGTTAAAAGTAATAGTATAAATTTGTTTGTTATGATGATCTTGATAGGTTAATTGACCAGAAAAATTCTTATCAATTACCCAGTTCTGCATTTTAACATTTAAAATCGTCATTTTTGTAATTGCGGAAACGTCAAAAGATGCGCCATAATAATATTTAAAACCACGATTTACTCTAAGGCAATTGTTAAGCTTGTAAAATTCAAAAGTTAACGTTTCTGTTTCACCATCACTACCAACAATTTTAGTATTGCTAATTTTAATAGTAGTATCCGTGTAATTGCCTTTCCATAAAATAGCAGCTGAATCATCAACGGCTATGTCAAAATAGTCACATATATCTGTTCCTTCAATTCCTTCTTCAAAAACAAATTGATTGCAGGAAACAAGAATGATAGATGACAATAAAAGAAAGACTATTTTTTTTAAACGCATACCTATTTGGTTTTAAAACAAAAATACTGATTATCAGTGGGATAAAAAATTTAATAACGATGAAATCGATTCTTAACATGAACACAACATATTTAATTCTTCTTAAAAACTTATGATAAATATTCAAAAGAAAAAGAAGCAATCTTGCTATCTTTGTCATATAAATAAATTAAAATAGATGAAATTTTTCATAGACACAGCAAATTTAGCGCAAATTAAAGAAGCACAAGCTTTAGGTATTTTAGATGGTGTAACAACGAACCCATCTTTAATGGCAAAAGAAGGTATAACCGGTCAAGAAAATATCATTAACCACTACAAAACCATTTGTGAGTTGGTTGATGGCGATGTTTCTGCGGAGGTAATTTCCACAGACTTTGATGGAATGGTAAAAGAAGGTGAAGCCCTAGCAGCTTTAAATCCGCAGATTGTGGTAAAATTACCAATGATTAAAGACGGTGTTAAGGCGTGTAAATATTTTTCATCAAAAGGAATTAAAACAAACGTTACTTTGGTGTTTTCTGTTGGGCAGGCATTATTAGCTGCAAAAGCAGGTGCAACTTACGTATCTCCATTTATAGGACGTTTAGATGATATTTCTACAGACGGATTAAACTTGATCGCTGAGATAAGAACGGTTTATGATAACTATAATTTTAAAACTCAAATTTTAGCTGCATCTGTGCGTCATACAATGCATATTGTAGATTGTGCAAAATTAGGTTCTGATGTAATGACTGGTCCTTTAAGTGCAATCGAAGGTTTATTAAAACATCCTTTAACTGATAGTGGTTTAGCTAAATTTTTAGCAGATTACCAAAAAGGAAATTAGCCCTTTTAATTCCCAAAGGGAAAAAATCTGAACGGAATTAAAACATTAAAAATAATGAAAAGCTATTTCCTGCTTTTCATGATATCTTTCTTCAATTTGTTTTCGATACAAATTTGCAAAAAAAAGCAAGTTTAATCGATTGACATTAAAAAAAGATATCCTTGCAATTAAGGTTAAACTTGTTTGGTAATTATTAGCAAAATAAATTTTTTTTGAACAAAGAAACAAACATAAAGATTTCCAATACAATTTCTTCTCCTGTGGAGAGTTTAAAAGAGCCCGTTTTTCCAAAAAAAGAACTCGCACAACTTGTCATATCCGCTTGTTATCAATTTAATGTTGATACGGTTGTGATTTCTCCAGGATCTAGAAATGCACCTTTAACTATTGGTTTCTCAAATCATTCAGAAATAGAAACCTTAAGTGTTGTCGATGAACGATGTGCTGCCTTTTTTGCTTTAGGAATTGCCCAACAAAAACAAAAGCCAGTGGCTATTTTGTGCACATCTGGTTCAGCACTTTTAAATTATTATCCAGCAATTGCAGAGGCTTTTTACAGTAATATTCCTTTAGTTGTCATTTCTGCAGATAGACCCAAACATTTAATTGATATTGGTGATGGTCAAACCATTCGTCAAGAAAATGTGTTTCAAAACCATATTTTATTTTCTGCTAATTTAATCGAGAACCCCAAGTTTAATTCAAGAAATTCTCAATTAATAGGCGAAGCTTTACAAACGGCAAGTGCTCAAAAAGGTCCGGTTCATATAAATGTTCCTTTTGATGAGCCTCTTTATGAAACTGTTGATCGTTTAAATACCTATCATTTTCCTAAAATATCATCAAGTTTTTTAGACAATTCGAATATAGATTATAAGTATTTAGCTAAAATTTGGAACGAAGCCCAGAAAAAAATGATTTTAGTTGGGGTAAATTATCCTGATGATGAATTACACCATTTAATGGATTTGTATGCAGAAGATAATTCTGTATTAATTTTCACAGAAACAACGTCTAATTTGCATCATAAGAAAGCCATCAATTCTATAGATCAACTTATTTTTTCTTTAGATGACGACGATTTTGTGGATTTACAACCAGATATTCTGATCACATTTGGAGGCATGATTATTTCGAAACGTGTAAAAAAATTCATAAGGACATATCCGCCAAAACACCATTGGGATATTGACGAACGAAAAGCTACCAATACATATTTTTGTTTATCAGAATTTATTCAGACCAATCCTAATAATTTTTTCAGTAATTTCAATACAAAAATTTCCAGATCAGAAAGCGATTATCAACCAAAATGGTTGGCTAAAAGAGATGTGAGAAGAGTAAAACACTCAGATTATTTGTCTCAAATAATCCATTCAGACTTTAAAGTTTTTGAGCAAGTTTTAGAAAGTTTACCAAATAATACCCAATTGCAAATAAGCAATAGTGCAATTATAAGGTATGCACAGTTGTTTACGATAAACAAAACAGTTGAGGTATATTGTAATAGAGGAACAAGCGGAATTGATGGAAGCACTTCAACCGCAATTGGCGCTGCTTTTGCAAACAACAAACAAACCATTTGCGTTACTGGAGATTTAAGTTTTTTCTACGATTCTAATGCGCTTTGGAATAAACATATTCCGAACAGTTTTAGAATAATTTTAATAAATAATTCAGGAGGAGGAATTTTTAAAATCATTCCAGGGCCATCAACAACAAACGCATCAGAGTATTTTGAAACGCCACATTGTTTAACAGCAGTGCATTTGAGTAAAATGTATGGTTTTGAATACCAACAAGCATTTTCTACAGCAACTGTTCAACAGGTATTAAAAGATTTTTATACAGCATCAGCACAACCAAAAATCTTAGAAATTTTTACACCAAGCGCACAAAACGACACAATTTTAAAAGACTATTTTAAATTTATAAAATAATGGATGTACAAGAAGGAGAAAACAGTTTAAATGAGAACGATTATAACTTTAAAGAAGGAGATAAAGTAAACTTAATTATTGAAACAGAAACGGGTTTAGGGTATACTGTTTTAATAAATGAGGAGTTTAACGGATTGTTGTTTCGCAGTGAGGTTTTTCAAGAGCTAGAGGAAAATATGGAAGTTACAGGTTACATCAAAAATATTCGCGAAGATGGCAAAATCGATGTTTCTTTACGTCCACAAGGTTTTAGAAATGTAATCGACTCAGATGTTCAAAAAGTATTAGAAAAGCTACAAAATAGTAGAGAGGGTTTTTTAATGTTAACAGATAAAAGCTCGCCAGATTCTATTCGTTTTCACGTTAAAATGAGTAAAAAAGCATTTAAAAAAGCCGTTGGAAATTTGTATCGACAAAAATTAATCATCTTAAAAGAAGACAGAATAGAGTTGGTAAAAGAGTAGGTAGTTTACAGTGGTAGAAGCCAGTCAGCTTATTTACTGCAAACTGAATACTGGACACTGAATACTGAATACGGAACACGGAACACTGAATACGGAACACGGAACACTGAATACGGAACACTGAATACGGAACACTGAACACTGAACACTGAACACTGAATTACTGCCCTCCCAATCTTAAAATATTCTCATAATATGCATCAGCATTTGGGTCTGCAGGATCCATTTTACCATAACCAATTTTGTAGTATTTTACGGCTTTTTTAAACATTTTTCCAGATTCGTAGTATCTACCAATATAATATTCACCTAAAGGAGATGTTGGAAATAATTTTAAAATCATTTTACCAAAATCTCTCAATTTATCGCCATTTTCTTTTTCAATAATAATACTTTCTATAGCATAAATATCTCGCTCTCGTATGCCTAAATTTGTGCCAAATAAAAACTCAATCTCTAGATATTTACTTTCTAAATAGTAAATAGCTTCTTTTGGTGATAAATCTTTTATATTTTTATCATATTCTTCTTTAGAAATTGCAGAGTAAATTTCAAAAATTTTAGTCATAGCTCTTGGTACAGCCTCTGCAATCGCAGATATTGAGCTAGCTGTATTAATGTTATCGTTAATTACATTAAAATTTTTAATCCCTAAACTTTTTAATCCGTTTTGAACCAATTCTATTTGTTGTTGTTTTTTAATGGAGAAAGAATTAGAGTTATTAGTATAAAAATAAAAGGAGTTATCTTCTCTGCTAAATTTTGACAAATTATATGATTGCAATTCTCCTCCAATAAAATCAGAAAAGTTAGGGTTGATGCATATAAATGAATTGATAAAAGCGGTATTTTCTTCTAAAAAATGCGATACTAAATTACCCGAATAACCTTGACCCACCAAAGAAATAAAAGGAGAAGTTCTGTAATTACTTTCCATATAAAAAATAACCTCGTCTCTTATAAATTCGTAAAAATATCGGGCTGTAGTGCTTAACTTTCCGTTACTAGTGTTAAAAGAAATATCGTTCTCTTTAGTTTCTAGCATAGAAATACCCACAATAATTTGCTTGGGAGCTTTATCCTTTTGTGCAAACAGTACAGCACTACCTACGTAAGTGTCAAATAAATATTCTTCATCTAAAACTACTGCTAAAGGGTAGTTTTTAATACTATCTCTTTCATATCCTTCAGGTATATAAATTCTAAGATTTCTTGTTGTTTCTAAAATGTCAGACACTAAACTTTTCTGAATAATCTTTTGAGAAAATCCAACAAAAGAAAAAAGAATAAATAATAATGAGAGTGTTTTCTTAATCATAAGTTAGAATGTTTATTTTTGCTGATGATGATTTTTGTTCACTGTAAGAACGACTAAAATACAAAATTATGATGCAACCTGAATGGAAAACCGCCAAAGAATATGAAGATATTACCTACAAAAAATGTAATGGAGTCGCAAGAATAGCATTTAACAGGCCCAATGTTAGAAATGCTTTTAGACCAAAAACAACATCAGAATTGTACGATGCTTTTTATGATGCTGGCGAAGACGTAAATATAGGTGTGGTTTTACTTTCTGCAGAAGGTCCAAGTACAAAAGACGGCGTGTATTCTTTTTGTTCTGGTGGAGATCAAAAAGCAAGAGGTCATCAAGGTTATGTTGGTGATGATGGTTATCACAGGTTAAACATTTTAGAAGTACAACGTTTAATTCGTTTTATGCCAAAAGCAGTTATTGCTGTTGTGCCTGGCTGGGCAGTTGGTGGTGGCCATAGTTTACATGTTGTATGCGATTTAACTTTAGCCAGCAAAGAACATGCTATTTTTAAACAAACAGATGCAGATGTAACTTCTTTTGATGGTGGCTATGGTTCTGCATATTTGGCAAAAATGGTGGGGCAGAAAAAGGCAAGAGAAATTTTCTTTTTAGGAAGAAATTATACTGCACAAGAGGCTTGCGAAATGGGAATGGTAAATGCTGTTATTCCTCATGAGGAATTGGAAAGCACTGCCTACGAATGGGCACAAGAAATTTTAGCCAAAAGTCCAACATCTATAAAAATGCTAAAGTTTGCTATGAATTTAACAGATGACGGAATGGTAGGGCAACAAGTTTTTGCAGGTGAAGCCACACGTTTAGCCTATATGACAGATGAAGCAAAAGAAGGGAGAGATGCCTTTTTAGAAAAGCGTAAACCTAATTTTCCTAAAAAGTGGATACCATAAAGCCACTTTTAATTTTCCCAATGGGGAAAAAATCAGAGCGAAAATAAAAAGATGAAAATAAACTAACTTCAAATTACCCAGATTGGAGTTCCTTCCCTTTGGGAAGGTTAGGATGGGCTGTTTTTATGAAATCACAAATCGTAACTTTTTTAATAAAATGTCCAGATCAAAAAGGATTGGTAGCAAAGATTACTAGTTTTTTTTACGAAAAAGGGTTCAATATTTTAAGCTGTCAACAATATGTAAATACTGTTGAAAACATATATTTTATGCGTATTCGTTTAAATGCAGACGGTACTAACATTTCTAAAAAACAATTAGAGGCTAGTTTTGTAGAATTGGCAGCGCCTTTGCAGTTTTCGTGGTCTGTTAATTATGGTGATAAAAAGCAGAACGTTGCTATTATGGTGTCTCACACAAGTCATAATTTATACGATTTATTAGAACGTTATAAAGAAGGTCGATTAAACTGCAACGTAAAAATGGTGGTTAGTAATCACAATAAATTAAGACATATTGCAGAAATGTTTGATGTACCTTTTTATTATTTACCTGTTACCAAAGAAACTAAGCGAGCACAAGAAGCTCAAGTAAAAAAGTTATTAGAAGTAAATGAAATTGATTTAGTTGTAATGGCAAGATATATGCAGATTTTATCATCAGATTTTATCAATCATTTTAAAGATAGAATAATCAATATTCATCATTCCTTTTTACCTGCTTTTCAAGGTGCAAATCCATACAAAAGAGCTTATGAAAGAGGTGTGAAGTTAATTGGAGCAACAGCACATTATGCCACAGAAGATTTAGATGAAGGGCCAATTATAGAGCAAGATGTAAAACCTGTAACCCACGAGAGTACCACACAAACGTTAAAAAGAATTGGAGCCGATATCGAAAAATTGGTGTTAGCAAGAGCTGTAAAATGTCATTTAAATAATCAAATTATAGTGTCAGGAAATAGAGCAATTGTTTTTCCAGAAGCTGGAGAGTAATCCTGTCCTAACCTTTCCAAAGGAAAGTAATTTTTATAGGAGAAAATATAAAATTAAGAGTATGATTTTTTTCCCTTTGGGGAAATTAAAAGGAGCTTATGAAATTAATTTGTATTGGGCGCAATTACGCAAAACATATCGAAGAATTAGCAAACGAAAGACCAGAACATCCCGTTGTTTTTTTAAAGCCAGATTCTGCAATTCTTCCCAAAAAAAATCCATTTTTTATTCCGCCTTTTTCTGATGATGTACATTATGAAGTTGAGGTTTTGGTGAAAATTAATAAAGTAGGGAAGCATATAGATGCCAAATTCGCTCATAAATATTATGATGAAATTGGCTTAGGAATCGATTTTACAGCCAGAGATGTACAAGCCAAATGCAAAGAAAAAGGTTTGCCTTGGGAAAAAGCGAAAGCCTTTGATGGCAGTGCAGTTGTAGGTGAATTTTATCCAAAAGAACAGTTTGATTTAGAAAATCTAAAATTCCAATTGTTTAAAAATGATGAACTTGTTCAAGATGGCAACACCAATGCGATGCTATGGAAAATCAATGAATTGATTGCTTATGTATCTCAGTACTTCACCCTAAAAAAAGGAGATGTTATTTTTACAGGAACTCCAGCAGGTGTAGGAAAAGTTACTGAAAATGATAGTTTAAAAGGAATTATCGAAGATAAAGAGGCATTTTGTATTAGAGTTAAATAAAATTATTAATAAAAAAAGAAAAAGTATGTTAAGTTTATTGCTATTGTATTGGATAGGTAAATATTTTTACAAATTGGCAGAAGAATATGAGAAAAGCAAATGGGGTTATGGTATTTTAGGAGTAATTATTTTTTATGCCGGATTTTTCTTGTTTGGTATTGGAATAATGACAATAGGAGAAGTTTTTTCTGAAGCCTTTGTAGATACTTTTAATGAAACATTGTTAAGTTTTATTATGTTGCCTTTTGGTATTTTAAGTTGCTATTTAATGTATAAATATTTAGAAAAAACTTGGAAGAAAAACGATCCTAGAAAAAATAGTATGATAGATCAAATTGGTAAAGCATAAGAATAATTTCTGTTAAATTATGCAAGCATTAGGGTATGTGTTTTTATGTTATGTTGGTTTTTACTTTTTTAGACTTGCCGAAAACCATAATAAGAACAAATGGGTTTTTTCATTAGTTGGATTAGCAACGTTCTTTATAGGATATTTTATGTATGTCTTGTATTTTAGAGTTTTTATTCTCGAAGAATTTAGTGAATTTTCCTTGGTAGAAATTGGTTATAAAGCTTTTCTTACAGGAATTTTTATTACGTTTTTGTTATTTCGTCTTTTAAGTTTTGTTTGGGATAGAAAGAAACTTCAAAACAATAATGAAGTTGATAAAATAGGTAAACAATAAAATCATAAATGCTCAATTTTGTAGTTCAAATACTAATATCTATTTTTATAGGGGGTTGCTTTGTATTTTTAGCAAAAAGATATCAAAAAAATCAAACCACTTATTTTAGTTTGGGTTTTTTTATTTGTTTTTCTGTTCGATTTATCTACTTAATCATTTTTGGTTTTATTAGCGATTTTAAAATCAATACCGAATATACTTATCACAGAAATTTATCAGTATTACTCAGTGTAATAATTTCTTACATAGCGTTTATCATCATTAGAAAAAAGTTACACAAATTAAGTCCAGAAAAACCCGATATTAATAAAATAGGTAAAGAATGAAAGCAGAAATCATAACGATAGGCGATGAAATTTTAATTGGGCAAATTGTAGATACCAACTCACAGTTTATTGGACAGCAGTTAAATAAAATAGGTGTTTCAGTGTATCAGATTACATCTATTCAAGACGATCAACAGCACATTTTAAACGCCTTACAAGAAGCACAAGATCGTGTAGATATTGTAATCATTACAGGTGGTTTAGGGCCTACAAAAGATGACATCACCAAAAAAACAATCGCCAAATTTTTTAATGATGATAAAGTTGTTGAATATCCAGAGGTAATTGCACATATAAAAGGTCTCTTTGAAAAAATAAATCATCCTTTTCGAGAAATTCAACGTTATCAAGCGCAATTGCCTTCTAAGGCAACTTTATTAATGAATCATTTTGGGACAGCACCAGGAATGTGGTTTTATGAAAACGAAACTGTTTTTGTGTCATTACCTGGAGTGCCTTATGAAATGAAAGGTTTAATCACAAATAAAGTGTTGCCTAAAATTCAACAACAATTTAAATTACCTTTCATTATTCACAAAACCATAATGACGTATGGACAAGGAGAAAGTACCATCGCAGAAATTATTGAAGACTTTGAAGACAATTTACCCAATCACATTAAATTGGCCTATTTGCCTTCTTTTGGTAAAGTACGATTGCGATTATCGGCCATAGGCGAAAATAAAATTCAACTTGAAAAAGAACTTAATGAAAAAGTAGCTGAAGTTTATGCACTAATACCAGATATTATTACAGGATTAGATGATGATAGCTCTTTAGAAAAAAGGGTAGGAGTGTTATTGCAAAAAAATAAACAAACCATTTGTACAGCAGAAAGTCTTACTGGAGGAAAAATTGCAGTAAATTTGGTTTCAGTGGCGGGTTCATCTGCCTATTACAAAGGTAGTTTTGTAACCTATTCTGCAGCAACCAAAATCGATTTACTGGGTGTTTTACCATCAACTATTGAGAAATACACCGTTGTTAGTGAGCAGGTTGCACTAGAAATGGCTAGGGGAGCAAAGGTCAAATTAAAGACTAATTACGCAATTTCGGTAACTGGTAATGCTGGTCCAACAACAGATCATAATGATAAAAGTGTAGGTTTGGTGTATATTGCAATAGTATCTGATAAAAACGAGTTTGTAGACGAATTTAATTTTGGCCAACCCCGAGAAAAAGTGATCAATAGAACCGTAAGTAAAGCCTTAGAATTGCTGCAGAAAGAAATATTAAAAAATTAGTAAATTTGTTTTGTTCAGATTTAGAATTATTTGTAGATTTGCACCTCGTTTAGAGATAACACAATAAATACTGTAAGAAGATGTCTAGAGTTTGTGAATTAACAGGTAAAAAAGCAATGGTTGGAAACAATGTTTCTAAAGCTTTAAATAGAACTAAAAGAACATTCGACGCTAATTTAATGACAAAGCGTTTTTATATTCCAGAAGAAGATAAATGGATTACTTTAAAAGTATCTGCATCTGCTTTAAAGAATATTAATAAGAAAGGAATTTCTGCAGTTATTAAAGAAGCGAGAGCAAACGGATTTTTAACAAAATAATACAAGTCGCAGTTTACAGTTTCAGTTTTCAGTCAATAACTTTAAACCAGAAACCTTAAACTTTAAACTTCATAGAGATGGCAAAAAAAGGAAACAGAGTTCAAGTAATTTTAGAGTGCACAGAGCACAAAGCATCTGGTCAAGCAGGTACTTCTAGATACATTACAACAAAGAACAAAAAGAACACTCCAGATAGAATGGAAATTAAAAAATTCAATCCTATCTTAAAGAAAATGACTGTTCACAAAGAAATTAAATAATACAACTATCTAGAACTCAGAATAGAGCACATAGATTAAAACATTTATACAATGGCAAAAAAAACCGTAGCATCGTTACAAACATCGTCTAAAAGATTGAGTAAAGCAATAAAAATGGTAAGATCTCCAAAAACAGGAGCTTACACTTTTGTAGAAGCTATTATGGATCCTTCTGCAGTAGATGCCTTTTTAGCAAAAAAGTAATTACTTACTATATAATATTTTAAAGCTACTATCTTTTGATTGTAGCTTTTTTTTTACCTTTACTTTTCGTAAAACAAAAAATTTGGGCGTTTCCTAAAGGTCGTGCTTTTCATTATATCCCTGAAACAAGTTCAGGGATGCCATTTCAATCCCTAACGCAATTTGTCTGCAAACGGAATTGATACTCAGCCAATATGACAAATATTTAATTTGGTATAATTTTAGACAAAAAATAGTAAACATAATTAACTACTCGAAAAATGAGTTTTTTAAAAAATATATTTTCAAAAGAAAAAAAGGAAACCTTAGACAAAGGATTAGAAAAGTCTAAAGAAAGTTTCTTTGGTAAGTTATCAAAAGCTGTTGCAGGAAAATCTAAAGTAGATGACGATGTTTTAGATAATTTAGAAGAAGTATTAGTAGCTTCAGATGTTGGGGTAAATACCACGCTAAAAATTATTGAAAGAATAGAAGAAAGAGTAGCTAAAGACAAATATGTTGGCACAGACGAATTGAATAAAATTCTTCGCGAAGAAATTGCTGGTTTGCTATCTGAAACGAACGTAGGTAACGAAACTGAATTTTCGGTGCCTGAAATTCCTACTAAAGATGGTCAGAAAATGCCTTATGTTTTAATGGTTGTAGGCGTTAATGGTGTAGGAAAAACTACAACCATTGGTAAGTTAGCCAGTCAATTTAAAAAGAAAGGTTTAAAAGTAGTTTTAGGAGCAGCAGACACCTTTAGAGCTGCAGCAATAGATCAACTACAAGTTTGGGCAGACAGAACAGATGTACCCATTATTCGTCAAGAAATGGGTTCTGATCCGGCTTCAGTTGCCTTCGATACCTTAAAATCTGCAGTTAATCAAGAAGCAGATGTTGTTATTATAGATACAGCTGGTCGTTTGCATAATAAAGTCAATTTAATGAATGAGTTGACTAAGATTAAACGTGTAATGCAAAAAGTTGTCGATAATTCCCCTCACGATGTGTTGTTGGTGTTAGATGGTTCTACAGGTCAGAATGCCTTTGAACAAGCCAAACAGTTTACAAAAGCTACAGAAGTAACTTCGTTAGCAGTTACCAAATTAGATGGCACAGCCAAAGGCGGAGTTGTAATTGGTATTTCAGATCAATTTCAAATTCCGGTAAAATACATCGGAGTTGGTGAAGGTATAGATGATTTACAAGTGTTCAATAAAGTTGAATTTGTAGATTCTTTTTTTAAGTAAAGTAAGTATATTTTTTCAAATAATAATTTTTCTACTTCCTCAAAAGAGAGAAATGTCCTTTTTTGTTAATGATAGGTTTGTTCGAGTTTTCAGTAGGAATAAGGGTAATGTTAAACCAATAATCGTCAGAAGGTAGTAATTTACCTTGATACATTCCATTCCAGCCTTGACTATCAATGGGCACTTGTGCCACTAACTTTCCGAATCTGTTAAAAATATTGATGCTTGAATTGGGATAAAAGGTTTGGTTTGCGCCTTTTACCACCCAAGTATCATTAATTCCGTCTGCATTTGGGGTAAAGAATTTTGGAAACTGAATAACAGAAACCACTAAAGTTGTATCAGGCGA
>P_2C_Liq_3_UnCtyDRAFT_100059_pt1 | contig 28953 bp, 18 predicted proteins | sample Pon2CUnioCityCA_3_FD_9720 | JGI IMG/M metagenome (IMG submission 9720)
TTCTGGCAATAAAAATTTTGCAATCGATAGTAAAGTGTCTGAAGGCATAAAAACTTTTTTAGCAAAGTTCTTCAATTTTTATCTACTCCACAACTTTTGGTGTTGATCCAATAGTACCATTAACTTCTGTTATATTTCCAGGTTTTGTTCCAACAGTATCGGAATTGAATTTATTCACCTGTGAAAACGTAAAAAAGGGTGTTAATAATAAAAGTAGGATTGATTTTTTCATTTAATGTTGTAATATTTTACTTAAATGTTTTTGATAATAGTAGTTTTTGATTGATTAGTAATCTATTTTTGCTAGCTTGAATAATTATTTATACGGATAGCTAGCATCACTTATTATTCTATTTTAATAAAAGGTTCTTCCTTCATATATCCTAATGACACTAAAAATTTATCAGCCTCAAGGAGTGTTTTTTTTTAATCTGCAAAATTCCTATAATTGAAAAATCCATGTTTTTGTCCTTCATACAATTTTACATCGCATCTGCTTCCAACTTTTTGCATTACGGTTTTATAATATTTTATTGTTTCTAAAGGGATGAGATTATCTTTAGTACCAAGTAATATTATGGTAGGTGGTGCGCCTTTCATTAAATTATGCAGGGGTGAGAAATTTATGTACTCTTTTCCAATTCTTTCATAGCCCAAACCTCCTGGTCGATTATCAATAACAGGATTAAAGAGTACGAGGGCATTTGGTTTACAATTAACTGTTAGATTATCGGTATCTTTATTATAACCATTAATTATTTGTAAAGCCTGTGAAATTTCTCTGTTTACCCTTTCTCTTGGCAGATACATTGCATGAAAATAGTCAAGAAAATATGAAACCTCATCTCCATATTTTTCTTGGCAGTCTTTTACATATTTTCGGATATCGTTGTAATTTGCTCTTTTATCCTCTAGTGCATTTAATGTAAACCCCCAAGTAAGTCGTCCATCAGGATTGTTTCAAGCAAAAGCATCTCACATATCTCTCACAGCTTGAAGATTGTGATATTCCGATTCTTATCTGGGATGTAATTTAACATCTTTTGACCCCCCCTAAGGTGTTGTTCTTATCATGACACAAAAGGTAACAAACCTTCCTCCAATTAGAGGCGCAATCCTATTTTCATTAGGGTTGGCAGGGATATCCGGAAAAGTTAATGCTCCAGCAGTTAAAGCTGAAACGTTTTTATAAACTTTCTTCTTTGCATAGTTTTTAACTTGAAACTTTTTTATGTATTTACAATCTTATCATATTTTCAAAATGCACTTCTAAAAAATTGAATTCTTCAAAATATTATTTTATTTCTATGAATGGCCACATTTTTTTTGACCAATTTATTAATCTTTCAATTTCTTTTTCTTCTACTTTTATTTGCTTTAATAATGGAATTAAAACAGATAAAGCATTAGCTTCATTTACATTTTGAATATCAGTACACCCCCCATTAGGGTTGGGAAATAAACAATTTGGTTTACTATTATTATAAGGTTTATAATTTGGTTTTTCCAATTTGTACCAAGATCCGTCGTTTGCTCTGGGCCAGTTTTCAATAACTAAAGTTTCAACCTTATCATTAAACATTTTTAATAGTTGAGAAGCTAATCTTGAACGTAATTTTGGTTCATAAGAGTCTAAAAAATCAAAAAGAGATGTATCTCCTTCAGCGTTACTATACAATCTCCACGGACTTACTTCTCTCATATTCCAAGCGCTGTTATTTACCAATGCATTTTTGTTGCCATAAACTTTGTTATCTCTTTGCTGATAGGCTTTTATTAGATTTTGAATTAAGCGTAAAGGTTCTTTATGTTTTGGATGAAGTTTAGAAGATTTGATGACATGATCAAAATTGTAAGACCAATCGACTGGTGCCACATCTAAAGGAACTCTCATTCCAGAATTCAGGGTCATTTGTAATTGATACCAGGCTGTTGACTCATAGTATCCTTTATTTTTTGATTGACCTACCAATCTTGAATTTCCTCTATTATCGCCAATGATATGAGGAGCAATTGCAAAAACAGTCCAATTTATTGTTGGCCATTGTCTTTTTTCAGCATACGTTATTTTATTTGGCTTCAATTCGGATATTTGATACTTCTGTATGATTTCCCAATGTTTTACTGCATTCCATTTAGCAATGTTTTGTTTAAAAGTTTCTGCTAACATTCCTTTAGGTCTTTGTCTTATTCCAGGGCTATCTTTGATGGTCCACCAAAACAAACCTCCAGAGGCATCAATATAATTTTTGAATAAGAAATCTTGAGCTCCTGCTCCTAATTCAACCAATAGTGTGATTAAGTCTTTTCCATTACCACCGTTGTAAAATGTTATTCCGTTTTTTTTGAGATTTCCCTCTACAATTTTATACCCATAAGCACCTTTTGATCTATTTTTTCTTACTCCTCCTATTCCCGTAATCATTTGCTGATATGCTTTTGATGACATCATATCTAAAGGATGAATTTCTGGCAACCAATCATTCCAATCTGGAAACTGAAGTGCAATTGGAATTTCTCTTATGTTTAAAGTGCTTTTTAAATCGAAAACTTTATTTAATTTTTCCTCAGAAGTGCCTTCTGGAAAAATAAAAGGTAGCATTTCAATATCTTTATTTAGAACTGCATTTAAACCTGCGCCCGCAGACCATTCTTTAGAGGGTTTATCATCTAAATTTGGACCTGGTTGATAAGGTGGGTCCCACATTTGACCAGGTCCAGAACTTGTTGATGGCAAAGTTCTTATATAACTTGCAATTTGTTCGCTTTCAAGTTGAGTTAACCCATGAAATTTTGACCGTTCAATAATAGATTTATTTGAAAAATTGAAATATTTTAAATCTTCACCTGCGCTTGCGTGACAATGAGTACATTTAGCTTTTAATATTTTTTTCCTGTGAGGATTATCTACTATTGTTTTAGAATACCATAATTTTTTACCTTTTTTTATCGACTTTTCATCATAGTAAATGGGTTTCCAACTGGATGGGTTTTCATATTTAAAATCAGTTATACTTAAAATTGGTTTTTTTTGCCTGTCTAAAAGGTTAAACTGAATAACTCTATAACCAATAGTTAATGAATCATTTCTTCCATTATATCTAAAATAGATAGTATTAAAGCCTTCTTTAAGTGATTTTTTAAGTAATCTGTTTTCTGAAAGCTTTAAATCAACAAAAACTTTTAAAGTACTATATCCTCCACCAATGCCACCGAAGGCATTTCCTTGTGCATCAGATTGTGTATTAGTATTAGATAATGACGTCCATTTGGGAGTATCATTTAGTCTCAGTTCAACTTTACCTTCATAATTGAAATTATTGATTTGTAAGTATAAAAAATGAATATTAGATTTTACTCTAACATTAAACTGCCTAGATTCTATAGTTCCATTAACGCCTAAAACTTCTACAGGGAGTTTTATTTGAGCAAAAATATGACTCCCTAAAAATAGCCAAAATGCTATTAAGGTATATTTTCTAATTTCAAGTAATAGTCTTATTAAATTAAACACTCAATTAATTATTTGTTGATTCTCGTCTTTAAAATTATTTAACGTTTAATTCGCTGGTTCTACCCTGTAACGTCTTTTTATTCTTTTGTCTGTCATTTTACGAAGATCCTCCAATGACAAATCCATTTTGTATTCTTTTTTAAGTTCTTTTAAACGAACTTTTAAATTGGCAATTAATATTTTATTTTCTGCATTTTTAATAATATTATTTACTTCATTTGGGTCTTTTTCTAAATCGAATAATTCCCACTCATCCATATCATAATAATAATGAATTAGTTTATATCTTTCAGTTCTAATACCATAATGTGGCTGTACGTGATGCCAATAAGGGAATTCGAAATAATGATAATAGACAGCGTCTCTAAACATTTTTTTTGTTTGGTTTTCTAAAATTGGCACAAAACTTTTTCCTTGCATATTTTCAGGAGATTTTATGCCAGCAATATCTAATAAGGTTGGGCCATAATCAATATTTAGAACCAAATCATCGTTCACAGAGCCTGCTTTTATTTTCTTTGGGTAGCGAACTAACAATGGCATATGCATAGATTCTTCGTACATAAAACGTTTATCAAACCAACCATGTTCACCTAAATAAAACCCTTGATCTGATGTGTATACTACAATTGTATTTTCTGCTAAATTATTTTCATCTAAATAATTTAACATGTCACCAATAGCATCGTCAACTCCTTTAACAACTCGTAAATAATCTTTTATATAGCGTTGAAATTTCCAATTTTTACGTTCGGCATCTGTCATTTTCTCATCGGGTGTCCAAAACTCGCCATCCTCATTACCAAATTTATTCCAAGCAATTAATTCTTCTTCTGTTAAGCCTTTTGGTGGTTTTATTTTTACATCTTTTCTGTTCATATGACCATCAATTTTCATCCAAGCTTCTTTTGCTGCTTTTCTTCCTTTATAATCATCATTAAAAGTTGTTGGATGAGGAATGGTAACATCCTTTAAATAATCTGCATATTCTGGAGCAGGATCCCAAGGTCTGTGAGGTGCTTTAAATTGATACATGAGCATAAAAGGTTTTTCTGAATCCTTTCTGTTTTTTAACCAATTAATGGCATCTTCTTTAATAACTGTAGTAGAATATTTTCCTTTTTCTTCTACAATACTATCATTTGCCATTTCAAAAACAGGATTGAAATAAGAACCTTGACCTTCTTTGTTAAATAGCACTTTAAAATAATCAAAACCAGTAGGGGCAGTGCCCAAATGCCATTTACCAATAACTGCAGTTTCGTAACCATTTTTCTGTAAAATTTTTGGAAACGTTTGTTGAGAACCATCAAAATCTCCTCCACCTTCGTTTTTATAAAATCCATTGACATGTGCATACTGTCCTGTTAAAATAGAAGCTCTAGAAGGTCCGCAAATTGAGTTGGTGCAAAACATGTTATTAAAACGCATCCCCTCGTTTGCAATTCTATCAATATTGGGCGTAGGTGCTACATTGGCTAAATAACCTTGATATGCACTAATCGCTGCAAGCGCATGATCATCAGTCATGATAAACAGGATATTTGGTTTTTTGAAAACTTCCTCTTTTTTTTCTGTTTTACAACTAACATTAAAGAAAGATATAACTGCTAATAAGATGATTTTTTTCATAAAAAATACTATAGTTTTAGTTGACTTTTATTTTGGCATTACTGCATCTTTTCCCCATTCTTTATTTGGCAATTCTCCTAACTCTAAAGTTAAGGTAGCTCCCTTTATTATTTGTTCATGTGAGATAAAAGGTGCCTTAATTTCTTTGCCATTAATGAAGGCTTTTTGAATGTACTTTTTCCTTTTACTTGCGCCTTCTGCAATTACCGTAAATGTTCTTCCGTTTTTAAGTTTAATACTTGTTTTCTCAAAAACTGGACTGGTAATATTGTAATAAGGAATACCAGGAGTTACTGGATATATTCCCATAGATGAAAATACTACAAAAGCAGTCATACCTCCACCATCTTCATCGCCTGGAATACCGAAAATATTGTCTTTAAACCAAACATCTAATAAAAAACGTGTGCGCTTTTGAGTTTTCCAGGGTGCTCCAAAATAGTTGTACAAATAGGGAATATGAAAAGAAGGTTCATTACCCATAGAAAACTGACCAACCATACCTGTTGAGTTAGAACCGTCGATATAAAAATCATTTTTTCTGATGCCTAAGTCTTCTCTAAATAATTGATCTAACCTATTTTCTGCTGCTATTTTACCTCCTAATAAATTGGTCAATCCTTCAATGTCATGTTGTACAGACCAAGCATACGTCCATCCATTGTTTTCATCATAATAATGTCTATAACCTCTTCCTCCATCTAATTTTGGATTGATATCTAACCATTTTCCATTGCTATCTTTTGGAATGAATAGACGCTTTTTAGGATGCCATAAGTTTTTATAATCTTTTCCTTTGGGCGCGAATTTTTTATATTCTTCAGTTTTACCTAAACTTTTAGCAAATTCAGAAAGTGCCCAGAAATCGTAGCTCACACCTAAAGTTACTGGCACAGGTTGCCTCTTTTCAAAACCATCTACATTTGCAACCGTTTCTTTTTCTCCTATTTTAAGCGAAGGAAAATATCCGTTTTCGTGATAAAAATCATCTAAAGGCCCTCTTGGATTTCCTTGGCGCCAAGGAATAAATGTACCTTCTAATAAATTTTTTTTAATTCCTTCAAAAGCTTTTTCGGTATCGTATTTTTTAAGACCTTTTCTATATCCATCAATAAAAATTGCTGATGTATGGTAAGAATTCATGCATAAATGATTGGCATATACTTGAGGAAATGTAGGCATCCAGCCAGATTGTTCATACATGGTTACATACGAGTTTAGCATTTCGTCTTCTAAAGGTGGATCTAAAATTGTTCGCAAAGGGTGAGTTGCTAAATAGGTGTCCCAAATCCAATCATCTACATAAAATGGACGTTTGCTTTTATGAATTTTTTTATCATATCCACTGTAATACCTTCCATATTCATTAATATCAACCATACGTTCGTAGGTTCTGTACAAAGATGTGTAAAATGTTCGTTTTTGAGCAACTGTTCCACCTTCAACCTGAATTTGGTTTGTTACTTTTTCCCATGCTTTTTTAGCTTCTTTTGAGACGTCATCAAACGTTTTATTACGAATCTCCTTGTTGTAATTTTCTTTTGCTTGTTTTGCACTTACATAAGAAACAGCATATTTTAAATAGATGTCTGATGTTTCATTTTGAGTAGCTGAAATCTGAAGTTTTGAATTGTTAAAACTTAATGTTACATCTTTTATTGGAGTATTATTTTCATCAACAGTTTCTCCATAGACATAAATAGTTATGATATTTTCAACGGCATGTTCACCTCTTGTTTTTTTACTTCTTTTTTCGATGATATTAAATGATGATTTACCTGCTTCAAACTGCATGTCTTTTGTTCCTTTCATCAAGATATGTTTTTGTTTACCTTTTGGAAATTCAAACTTATAGATTGCAGACTTTTTTGATGGCGTAAAACTTACTCTAATATCATCTTCAATTAAATAGGTAGAGTATACCCAAGGATGCACAACTTCTAAGTCGTGATCAATAGGCATTCCTTTTTTCCATAAAGCAGGCTTTAATTCACCCGAAACTACTTTCATTTGTAAAATACCAGGTCGTCTATGAGAAGTGACTTGAATAGGAAAACCCTGAACAATATCTGATATGTAGTCTTTTTTTACTGGAAACATTCGCAACATTTGATTTGGCAAATGAATGGTCGGATAGGTAGGTACTAAAAAACGTGATACATTCCCAATTGTTGGGTCAATGTATTTTGTATTGTCTTCTTGCGCTTGTGAAATACTTATCGAAAAAAAGGTAAAAAGACAGAATAAAAAAAAGCTTCTCATTTTAAATTTGTTTTGGTATCGTATAATATAAGAGATTTTAAAATCAATAAATTAATTGATATTATTTTATGAATTAAACAAATAAAATATTCAATCCTTAATTAATTATTAATAATTTATTAATATTTGGCTAATACTGAATAAGAGCAAAAAAAACCATCTTTTAAAGATGGTTTTTAAGAATAGAGTAGTGTGTTTTAATTTTTCTTCAGTGCTCTTTGTTCTTTTCTATACTTTACCAATAAAGCCCATTTTTCTTTTCCTACAAGAGCTTTTAAATCTTTATTATACTGTTTTTCAACTTTTTTAGCTTCAACTTTAAAGCCTTCTTTGTCATCTCCAAACTGTTTTCTCAATTTAGCTTTACTTTTATTTCGTTCAAGTATAAGTTTTAAAATTTTAGAGTTATCTTCTTTTGGTAACTCCATAATTTTTAATAGTTTATCTGCTAGTTGTACAGCTTTTTTGTTTTTTTGAGCTTGTGTGAAAGACACAGAAAGCACAAAAAGAATGAATACTATTTTTTTCATTATTATATGTTTTTATTTAAGTACAAATTAAATAATGACTCAATAATAAAGCATTAATTTTACATTAATTTAAGCCATATTTTATTGAAAAAAGTATAATAATTTTTTCAACAATTTATTAGCTGAAAAACATAATTCTATTAAAAACAGAGTTGTGATGCCAGAAGATTTTTATCCTTTAATGAAATAAAATCAATAATAAACTTCTAAAACTTTGGTGTCATTGGCTTGCAATGTTATATTTTTTAATGCTGCTGGAACTAATAAGGTTTCTCCATTATTTACAGTATAGGTTTTTCCATCGCAAAGAATATCAACTTTCCCTTCAACACACATATAAATCACAAAAGAGTCAATGAAAGAATAATCCTTTTTTACTGTTGTGTTGATGTGTAGAATATTTGTTCTAAAATATGGACAATGAACTAATTTGTTTGACACATTTTTTTCTAAACTGTAATTGGTTTTGTAAGTATCATGAACCTCATCATCAATGACATCAATAGCCATATCATAATGCAATTCACGTTTTTTGCCAGTTTTAGCATCAACTCTATCATAATCATAAATACGATAAGTGATATTTGAAGTTTGCTGAATTTCTGCCAACAACACACCTGCACCTATAGCATGTACTCTTCCAGTTGGAATGTAAAAAGTATCTCCCTTTTTTACATTTTCGTGATGCATTACATTTAAAATGGTATTATTTTCTATATGCTTTTTATACTCCTCTTTGTTGATTTTTTTATCAAACCCAACGATTAATTCAGCATCTTTATCAGCTTGCATTACATACCACATTTCATTTTTTCCAAAAGAATTATGACGTTCTTTTGCTATTTCATTATTAGGATGAACTTGTATTGACAATGGGGTTTTAGCATCAATAAATTTGATAAGTAAAGGAAATTCTAATCCAAATATATCAAGTACAAGGTTTCCTACAAAATCAGCACCAAATAGTTTGATCAAATCTCGTAATGTTTTACCCTCTAATGCTCCATTTTCTACTATAGTTTCATCACCAGAAACATCAGAAATTTCCCAAGACTCGCCAATATTTTCTTCTGTATAGTCTTTATGTAACTCTGTTTTTAATTTTTCACCACCCCAAATTCTATATTTATAAAGAGGTGTAAATTTTAGTGGATATAATTTCATTTGAAATATTTTCTAAATTAATTTTCTTTTGGACACGCCTAGATAATGTTTTGACTTATTCTTTTTTAACCATTCTAAGAGGTTTACACGCAATTCTTCTGCTTTTTCTTGATACTTTTTTCTATTTGGATTTATACCCAGTAAATTATTCATCTCATGAGGATCATCATTCAAATTATACAAAACATTCAATATTTTTGAATCTTCGGTATAAGGAATCATCATTTTCCAGCCATCTTTTACTATCATATAATTGGGTTGAATCGGACCTCTGTAGTCCCATTCAGTTACAACATAATCACCATGATTAGTTTCTTTTTTCTCGATTAAATCCCGTAAACTTTGTCCATCAGATTTGTAATTCCCAACATTTAAATAATCCATAATTGTGGCAAATAAGTCTACATTAGAGACGTATCCATCAACAGTTGTTTCCTGTTGAATTTCATTTGGCAATTTTATCATTAATGGGATATGGGAAGATTCTTCATAAAAGACGTTTTTTTCACGCATACCATGCGCTCCCAACATCTCTCCATGATCACTCGTAAAAATTACAAGTGTATTTTTTGAAAGTCCAGTGTCTTTTAACTTATCTATGATTTTTCCAATCCAAAAATCCAATTCAGAAATTAATCCATAATAGTTAGAAATCATGTATTTAATCTTTTCTGCGTCGGCAAACTGTGTGTATCGTTTTCTTCCATTTGCATTTTTATAGGGTGAGTTTTCCATATTATCATTTATGCTTATAGGAACAGGCATATCTTTCGGATTATACATGCTATAATAAGGTTCAGAAGGAATCATTGGAGCATGTGGAAAATGAAAAGAGGTGGTAATACTAAAAGGTTTATTTTTTAAACGTTCTAATGCATCTATTGTTTTTTTGGCATAAAAAGCTGTTATCGTGTGTTCTGCAGGTATTAATGATTTGCCATAAAAATTGGCTTGTCCTAGTTTCTTTTTTTCTTTTTTTACTTGTTTATACGTCTTTCCAAAATTTGCATCAATAGGGTCTGCTATGTAAGGTCTTTTTGTAAACTTATCTAATAATTCATTTTTTCTAGGAACTCTTCTTGGAAATACACTATCTAAATAGTCTTGATACATATAATTTTGTCCTCCATGTTCAAACATATATTTACCATTATCAGCATATTTCTTTTCATTTTTATACACTTTCGCATGAGAACTTAAGACATGCCATTTACCATAATACTCTGCATGATAACCTTTTTCTGAAAGAATTTCGTCAAAGGTTTTCATGGTCATTACAGGCTCCACATCATAATTATATGTCTTTGCATTGGTAGTTACTCTATTTGTATTGATGGTAGTTCCTGTTAGAATACAAGATCTTGCTGGGCCACAAACTGCAACTGGTGTATAAGCATTTTTAAAGTATGCGCCTTGTTTTGCTAGTTTGTCTAAATTTGGCGTTTTTACAATTGGGTTTCCTGCTATGCTTAATGCGTCATAACGTTGTTGATCTACAATAATAAAAAGGAGGTTTTTTTTTGACTTTTCAGAAGTGTTCTCAGTTGATTTATAAGATTTACAACTAAAAAAGATGATTAGCACAAAAAAAGCTATAATTTTTTTCATCACACTTTATTAACTTTTGAGTTTTCTGTAGTTAAATCTTCTGTATTGTTTTGCTCCTTGTGAATAAAATTCATAAATAAAATTATTATTTTTTCTCAGGAAGAAACTCCTTTCTTGCAATTTTGAATTCATTACAAACGTAATAGCATCATTTGAATAAGAATAACGAAATGCTGAGCGTGCTCCTGTTTTTATGTTTTCTTCATAACCTTTTCCATTTTTTTGAAAAACAATTTTGGTGTTAAGTCTTCTCCATTTACCTAACAGTTTGTTTTCGGTAATCTGATTTGAGGGATATTGATTTTGCAATCGTTTATCTAACAATTTTTTGATAGCATTTATATCTTTATCCAGTTTAAATTCTTCAATAAAAAGCGTTGCAATGGCTAAAACACTTGATTTAAAAACATCTGGAATTCCTGGATTTAAAGTAGTGTGATTAATATTTTTATGCAATAGAACTCTGGCTTTACCTCCTTTAGATTTTATTTTTTCTGCAAACTTTATGCTTTGAGAATAATGACATATCATATCTTTATCACCATGTAATAATAAAGAGCTAGGTGGTTTTCTCTTTAAATTATAGAAAGCAGATGCTTTTTTACTTTTATTTTTGGTATCCAAACCATAAATTTTTCTTGCTTTTTGATCTGGAAAAGGTGATAACTCTTCTGAATGGTCTACTAAGTTGTACATTCCTTCAGCACCAATATAGAGTTTACAATTCTTATATTTTTGCGCCATTANTGCTGATAAGGTAGAACCAGCAGAAGCTCCTCCAAACCCTATCCTAGTAAGATCTGCATTAAATCTTCCTGCATTATCAAAAAACCATTCTACAGAATTTTCTAAATCAGAAATTGCATCTGCATATGTAGCTTTATTGCCTTTGCATCTGTAAGCTAAACCAACATATATAATTCCTAATTGATCTGTAATAACATTTGCGTCTGGGTGTAATCTGGCTGGTGGTACTGTTTTTTCAGTACCACCATTCCAACCTCCACCATGTATAAAAAAATAAACTGGACTTTTACCAACACTTTTTTTTGGAAATTTTATTTTAATGGGAATATCATAACCCCCTGCTTTTGTAGCAATAGTATCTAATATTTGAAATGCAGATACATTTGATAAAAAAAGTATAGATATAACAAGTAATAGAAATCGTTTTTTATTCATCTTTTAGTCTACAAATTCTCCATATGGTCTATTTGGAAAAGACGCTAAACTTTTAATTAATAACTTCTTTAATTCTTTGCCTTTTTTGTTTTGGATAGTAAAAATATTTTTTTGCTCTCTTGGGTCTTTAACCAAATCGAATAATTGATTGCTATCAAAATACAAAGGATTATATTTAGAAGCACCATTTCCTAAATGACCATTTCTAGTATAATAAGGTCTTTCTAAGACTGCACCTTTCCAACCTTTAAATGTTAATCCGTTTTCTATTCTTCTCTGTTTTTGTTCATCATATCTTACAGCGATATATTTCCAATCTTTAGTCATTACACTTCTTGCATATCCTAATTCAAAAAACAAATAATCGTGCACAGCTTTTTTACTACCGTTCAAAACATTTTTAAGACTTACCCCATCACTGTTTAGTTTCTTTTTTGCTTTTTTTAGATTTACACCAGCTATATCTAAAAAAGTAGGAGTAAAATCTATATTCTGAACAAGTTCGTTATATTGTGAATTGGGTTTAATACCATTTGGCCAATGAATCATTAAAGGAACTCTTGTGCCACTTTCATATAAGGTAGTTTTTCCACCATTATAATTTCCATGATCGGATGTAATTACAATCATGGTATTTTCATAGATACCTTCTGCTTTTAATTTTTTTACGACTGCGCCAACTGCATGGTCAAACCAACGCAACCAAGCATGTGCTAATTTTTTATTTTTACCTTTTAGTTCTTTTTTTATTTCTTCCCTTGTTGGTAAATATGAATAATCAGCATCTACCAATCCAGCAGAAGTAAATTTTGGATTTGCATCTAAACCTCTAATGAATTTTCCTTTTTTTAGATGCCATGGTGCTGGACCATGAGGCACGGTTTCACTATAGTACAAAAAGAAAGGATTCTCTTTATTTTCATCTATAAATTCAAGAGCTGCTTTGTTTTTCCATTCAACATTATGAACATTTAAAGAATCGTTATACAATTCTCTTAAATTACCTGCGTAATAAGCGTTTGCATAATCAAAACCATAGGCTTTAATTTCTTCTGTCCACTTATCGTGATTTTTTCTCATTTTTCTAGAAATGCCAGCATTGTTTGGGTTTGAATTTTTAGGATATGTTTCTAAACCAAAGTCGTTCCATTTCTTTTTATTGTTTACAATGTGGTGTTCTATTAGGTGGCTCTTCCCAACAAAACCTGTTTTATAGCCTTCTTTCTGTAACAATCGAGGTAAATTTTCTTTGTCTTTTTCAAGTTCGGTATTATTTTCTACTCGAGTCATTTTACCATAAGGATGTTGTTTCATAAAAACTGGGCCTTCTGATCTTCCTGCATAACGTCCTGTTAAAATAGAGTATCTACTAGGCACGCAAACAGAACTAGACACATAAGCTCTGTTAAAAACCATTCCGTTTTTTGCCAAATCATCAATGATAGGAGTATGGACTTGTTTGTCTCCGTTAAAACCAAAAGGTCGAGATTGTATTCTTTTTTCTGAGTCTAGAGGAACAATTGAACTTTGGTCATCTGTAATGATAAAAATGATATTGGGTTTTTTTGTTTTTTGAGCTTGTAATATAGAAAAGAAAGGTGTTAGTATTAGTAATACTGAAAGCAGTAATTTATGGGTATGCATTTTCATTTTATTTCGTTTTTTATTTATTCCAAATTCTTTTAGAAGAATTATCAATTACATTGTTTAAATACTGTTTAGCCTGATCAGCAATTTTTGTTTCTGAAGAAATAAGGTTTGTTGTTTCTTTAGGATCTTTAGAAATATCAAATAGCATGGCTGCATTTATGTTTTTTTTATTTTTTATGCTCTCTATATATTTCCATTTTCCAAATCGAATCGCTTTTCTTCCTCTTGCATCTCTATGAACTAAAGGAGCTCTATTATGAAATTTTGTTGGTTTTAAAACTGAATTTTTAAAACTAAAGCTATCAGGCATATCTTCTTTTTCTATCCCTTTATTGTTTCCAATATAATCAGCTAAAAATGCATAAATATCTATTGTTGAAACGGTTGTTTCAGCTATTTTATTGGATTTTATTTTATTTGGGTAATTAATAATAAAGGGTATTCTAAAACCTCCATCCCAAATGGTGTGTTTGTCACCTTTATGGGATCCATTTATTTTTAATCCTTTATTCACAGCAAAATTCTCTGGCATCACCCATCCTTTTTTATTTGGAATATCCCCTCCATTATCACTAGCAAAAATGATGATGGTATTTTCTCGAATTCCTTTTGCTTCTAAATATGAAATTAAATCACCTAAAGATCGATCAATATCTTGTATAAAATCGCCATAAGCACCCGCATTACTTTTTCCTCGCATTTTTGCACTAGGAACAATGGGATGATGAACTGCTGCTGCTGCATAATACAAAAAGAAGGGTTTATCTTTACTTACAGAATCCATCCAGTTTATAGCTTTCTCTGTTAAGTCGTCTGTAACATTTTCAGTTATTCTTTGTGGAGCATCATAACCTGTGTATTGTTTTCCATAAAAAGATTTACCATAGGCAGAAATTTTATTAGAACGTAAACCGTAAATTTTATTATTTTCAATATAAACTTTATGACCATCGTCTAAATTATTGGGCAAAACAAAAGCGTAATCTAAACCATAATCTATAGGTGATGGGTAAATTTCACCTAATAAATTTTTAAACTTTTCTTTTTTGAAGCCTAAATGCCATTTCCCAACTATTGCAGTTTTATAACCTAATGATTGCATGTATTTAGGTAAGGTTTTTGTTTTTACATCAATCAAAGCAGGATCAGTCATGTTTACAACTCCCTTTTTTAATCGAGTTCTCCAAGAGTATTGACCAGTCATTAACGCATAACGAGTTGGTGTACAAACAGAACCAGTAGTATAAGCATTTCTAAATTTTACACCCTCAGATGCTAATGTGTTTATATTAGGAGTTTTAATTAAATCTTCTGAAGCGCCATAGGTATTGGTAGATCCATAGCCAAAATCATCTGCAATAAATACAATTACATTTGGTTTTTTTATTTGTGCATGTATAGCTTCTTGATTACTGAAAAAAAGTATCCCAATAAAAAAAGAAAGCCTATAAATTAGTACACAATTCATTTTATGATAATTGAGCTTCATATTTTTTATAAACTCTAAAGCCATACCAAGCTATATAAGTGAAACACAAAAGTGGTAAAATGAATGAAAAGTTAACTTCAGCAACCCCAAATATTGTAGTGTCTGCAACGCCATTTCCACCCAAATCGATAATCATACCTTGTAGTTTTGGCATTAATGCCCCTCCTACAATTGCCATTACCAGTCCTGCAGAACCAACTTTAGATTGCTCTTCAGTTAAATCCCCTAAAGCAATTCCGTAAATTGTTGGGAACATAAGTGACATAAAAAAGGAAATAGCAACAAGAGCGTATAAGCCTGTAATACCTTGAATAAAAATTGTTCCAAAAGCACATATAACTGATAATATTGCAAAATACATCAGTAATTTTCCTGAACTAATAAAGCGTAATAAATATGTTCCTATAGCTCTACCTACTGTGAATAATATAAATGCGGCCATTTGGTAATAACCAGCAGTTACACTGTCAATGCCTATTGCTTCTGCATATTGATAAATGTAGGTCCAGCACATAATTTGCCCTCCTACATATAAAATTTGAGAAACAACTCCAGATACATATTTTTTATTTTGCCCAAGTGCTTTAAATGTTTCTCCAATTTTAGGCAAATTACCATCTGCCTTAGTTTGAGGCATTTTACTAACTATAAACAAGACAAAAACACCTATAATTACCAAGCCTAAGACTACATAAGGATTTCGAATTACCATTAAATCAGATGTTCTTATCAATGCTTTTGAAGCTTCTTCTAAGGCACTAAAGTCGCTAATATCATCTGACTGTAATTTTTTTAATACAAATTGTTGAGCTACCACTAATCCTGCAATTAAACCAACTGGATTAAAAGCTTGCGCTAAATTTAAACGTTGTGTTGCTGTTTCTTTTGGTCCCATTGCTAGGGCATATGGATTTGCTGCAGTTTCTAAAAAAGCCAAACCAAAAGTTAAAACATACAACCCTAAACAAAAAAAGACGAAACTTTCTGATTGTGCTGCAGGATAAAATAATAATGCACCAGTAGCATATAAAGCTAAACCGATTAGAATCCCTACCTTATAAGAATATTTACGCATAAACATTGCTGCTGGTAACGCCATACAAAAATAGCCACCATAGAAAGCCATTTGTACCCAAGCTGCTTCAGAATTAGACAATTCTAATACTTTTTTAAATGCTTGAACCATTGGATCTGTTACTGCATTTGCAAATCCCCAAAGGGCAAATAAAGAAGTTACTAGTATAAAAGGAATAAGTAAGTTCTTTGGAACTAAGGATGCTTTTGTAGTTTCTCTCATGTTGATTAAATTGTATTTCTCTTTTATTATTTAGGTAAGTTACCCATGTCAAACTCTATTATCCCACCATTAATTAATTGTTCGTGAGTGAAAAAAGAACTTGCATGTTGTACTCCATTTAACTTTATATTTTGAATGTATTTTTTCTCTTTACTATTGTTTTTAGCGATTATATTAAATGTTTTACCTGAAGGTAAGTTTATTTCTACTTCATCAAAAATTGGACGACCAATAGAATACGTAGTATTTCCAGGACTAAAGGAATAAAAGCCCATTGCATTTAAAACATACCAAGCAGACATTTGTCCGCAATCTTCATTCCCTGCTAAACCATTAGGATTATTAAAATATAATTCTTCCATAATTTGATCTGTTATTTCTTGTGTTTTCCATGGCTGATCCACAAAATTATACATGTGTGATATATGATGACTTGGCTCATTACCATGTGCATATTGCCCAATTAAACCAGAAATATCATTTGAAACATCATCTCCAACCATTTCTGAACTTGTAGAAAAAAGTACATCTAATTTTTTAATAAACGTTTCTTTACCACCTACCAATTCTATTAACCCTGGAACATCATGTGGTACAAACCAAGACCACTGAAAGGCATTACCTTCTGTATAGTCATCTTTTCTGTGTTTTGAAAAACGAGGATCAAAAGGTTCACGCCATTTGCCATCAGCGTTTTTACCTCTCATAAACCCAGTTTTTGTATCATAATATTGTGTGTATTTTTTAGATCGTTTTATAAAACGATTATAATCATCAGTTTTACCTAATTCTTTTGCCATTTGAGCAATACACCAATCATTGTAAGCATATTCTAAAGCCTTAGAAACCGATTCGTTTTCTAAATCTGCAGGAATATAATCCATAGTTTCATTATAAAATTTTCCCATTGGCATTAAAATATTTTTTATTCTTTTTGAAGGGAAAAAAATATCTGTAGTATCGTATGTTGATGCGTGAACAATGGCCTCATAAGCTTTCTTTACATCATAACCTCTAATGCCTTTATTGTAAGCGTCTACAATTACTGGTACAGAATGGTAACCAATCATACATCCTGTGTAGTTTCCTTGCAATTCCCACATTGGTAATACACCACCTTGATCGTATTTAGTTAATAAAGTTTTTATAAATTCATTAGTTTTTTCTGGATCTGTAATTGTTTTTAAGGGGTTGTATGCTCTAAATGTATCCCATAAAGAAAATACTGTATAAATATTTTCTTTATCTGCTTGATGAATTTTTCTATCCATGCCTCTGTATCTAAAATCTACATCAGAAAATGTATTGGGTGCAATTGAGGTATGATATAAGGCTGTATAAAAAATTATTTTTTGATCTTCTGTACCTCCTTTTACATTAATTTTAGACAATTCTTCTTTCCAACTCTCGTACGCTTCCTTTTTTACTTTCTCAAAATCCCAATGATTAATTTCCGATTCTAAGTTTTTGCTTGCACCTTCATAATCAACAGAAGAAATCCCTACTTTAGCTAAAATTTCTTCTCCAGCTCTTGTATTAAAAGTTAATACTGCTAATAATTTTTTAGACATATTATTGGGTAATACATCTATTTTTTTTCCGTTTTCGAAAAATGATAATGTAAACGGTTTATTAAATTTTGCGTTAAAGAAAATATCTTGTGTTACAGCCCAACCACCAGAACCTTTGTATCCTGCTATTTCAGTATCAGAAATTATTTTAAATTCATGATTTGGATTACGATCTGCATAAATATTGTGTGATAAATCTATAATAATCCCAGATTTACCTTCTTCGTTAAAAGTATATTTATGAAAACCTGCTCTTTTAGAAGCCGTAAGTTCTGCTTTAATATTATAATCTTTTAATAAAACTGAATAAAATCCTGGAGATGCAACCTCATCTTCGTGACTAAATCTAGAACGATAGCCAGTATCTGGATCTTCTGGAGTTCCTGGAACTACTTTTGCTTCACCAGAAAAAGGCATAAATAAAAAATCGCCTAAATCACTAATTCCTGTTCCACTTAAATGGGTGTGAGAAAACCCTAATATAGAAGAATCTGTATGATGATAACCCCCACAGGCATCCCACCCTAAAGTTCTTGTATCTGGACTCAATTGTACCATTCCATAAGGAGTTGTTGCCCCAGGAAACGTATGCCCATGACCACCTGTTCCAATAAAGGTATTAACGTATTTTGTGTTATCAACAGAATTTTTAGTAGTTGTTTTTATCGTTTCACTACAAGAATAAAAACCAATTAAAGTAAATGATAATAGATATAAGTAACTCTTTAAACTTTTCATGTATTTTCAGTTTTTAATTCTTAAAATTTTCTGGAATATAAGATGCATCAGCACCCCAATTTTTATTAGGATATTTTCCCATTTCTAGATTGATTATTGCACCATTTATTAAATCTTCGTGAGTAAACCAAGGTCCTTTTAATTCTTTACCATTCAATGTCGCAGACTGAATGTATTTGTTCGTTTGGTTACAATTTGGAGCATTAATGGTAAATTTCTTTCCATTAGGTAAGTTGATACTAATTTTTGAAAAGAGAGGGCTACCAATAGTATATACAGGAATACCTGGAGTTATTGGATAAAATCCCATAGCAGAAAAAACCACAAAAGCAGACATCCCTCCACCATCTTCATCACCTGGAATACCAAAAATATTATCTTTAAACCAAGTGTTTAATAGCATTCTGATTTTCTTTTGAGTTTTCCAAGGAGAATCTGTGAAATTGTATAAATAAGGAATATGAAAACTGGGTTCATTTCCCATAGAATATTGACCTACAATTCCTGTAAAATCTGGAAAACGTGCGTTTAAGGCATAGGTAGATCTGCCCAAATCTTCTCTAAACAGTTGATCTAAGCGCTCTTCAAACGTTTTTCTACCACCCATTAATTCTTGCAGTCCTAAAATATCTTGCTGTACATTCCATAAGTATGTCCAACCATTATTTTCGTCATAATAATCTCTACCACCCATTCCACCATCAAATTTTGGGTCGATATCAATCCAGTTTCCATTGGCGTCTTTTGGCATAAAAAATCCTTTTTCCTTCCAATATAAATTTTTGTAATTTTTAGCTGTTTTAGAGAAGTATTTGTAATCTTCTTTTTTGCCCAATTCTTTTGCAAATTCAGCTAAAGCCCAGTCATCATAACCTTGTGCTAAAGTAACTGCGACAGCTTGTCTTTTTTCAAAATCATCTACTTTTGAATCAGTTTCTTTTTCCCCTGGGTTTAAGGCTGGAAAATAACCAAGTTTTAATGCAAGTTTATCAAGAGGTGCATGTTTTCCCATAGTCCAAGGAATCATACTGCCTTCTAAAGCATTTTTTTTCATTGCTTCAAACGCTTTTTCAGCATCAAAATTAGTTACTCCTTTTCGATAAGCATCTAACAACATGATGGTAGAATGAAAACCATTCATTGGACGTGCGTCTCCATGGATTTGAGGAAATTGTGGTAACCAACCAGATTGTTCGTACATTCTTACATACGAAGCCATCATATCTGATTCCATTTCTGGTTGTAAAATATATCGTAAAGGATGTAATGCTAAAAACGTATCCCAAACCCAGTCATCTGCATAGAAATCTTGCTCATCTTCATGAATTTGGTTATTATAACCACTATAATATCTTCCGTCTTCTGTAATGTTTATCATTCTTTCGTAAGAACGATATAAGGCTGTATAAAAAGTTCTTTTGTAAGCTTCTGTACCTCCTTCAACTTCTATTTGATTCATTATTTTAGACCAACTTTCATGGGCTTTACTTTTGATATTTTCAAAATCAAAATCTGGAATTTCTCCCTCTAAATTTTTCTTTGCTTGGGCTATACTTATAAAGGATAAACCATATTTAAATTGTACTTGTTTTATATTTTTATCACTCCACGAAATCCATGAATTTATTTTTTCATCTTCTAATTTGGCAGTTGTAAAAGTCCCTATAGTGTCCATTTTTGCGTAGACAAAGGCTTTCATTCCCTCAAAAGATTCAGTTCCAGTTAAAGAGCCGTCTGCATTCAATTGCCAATCATCGCCAGATAAATCACTTAAATATAATTTTCTAGTATCGTTATTTTGATAGGTAAATCTAAAAATGCCTGATTGTGTAGCAGGAGTAAATTCTGTTATAATATTATAATCTTCTAACCAAGTAGAGTAGTAGTAAGGATGTGCAATTTCTAGTTCTTGATCCCAAGCAGAAATAGGCATTTCATTTTCTAGAATATCACCAGAAACTGGTAGAATGTTAAAAAGTAAATCTGACCTATGCTTTCTAGTAGTTAAAGGAAAAGAAGTAATTTGATCGTCTCTATAATCGTCTCTTTCTGGATACATTCTTACCATAGAATTTGGCAAATGTATACGTGTTCTTGTAGGCTGTAAAAAAGGAGCGACACCGCCAATTTGTGGATCTACATATTGTACATTGTCTATTTTTATTGTCTGATTAGTAGAACAAGACGTAACAATGAAAATAAAAATTGCTAAACTATTTAACAATATAGAATTAAAATGGTTTTTTTTTCGCTTCATTTTACAGAGTAATTATTACTTTTTCTTTGTATAATTTGGTCGCGTTTTTGTTAATGGAATTTCTTTGCGTAACATTTTACCTGCTTGTCCTGTTAACCATAAATAGAAGTCAGATGGCATATCTTTGTAAGTTAAAAATGGACTTTCGCCAATTGGTGGATTATCAGATACTTTAAATATTGCTGTTCCTTCATCAATCTCATCAAACATGGCTACATAAATTGTTTTTACATCTGAATCAATTGCATTGAAAAATTGATTCCAAAGAAAAGCTCCATTTAAACGTGGTATTTTATCTAATTTATCTTTACCGTTTTTAAGATTATACCAACTAAAACCAGGGAACACAACAGGCATGTATAATAAATTATTTGCATCACACCATGCTTTATCTGGTATAGTATATTTTATTTTATGATTATCAACTTGTTTTAATGTTCTATATCTTCCAGGAGTCCAAGGATGAACAATATCTGCCATTTTAATTACTTCGTGTAATTTAGGATTTGATGTAGCATCTTTTTGCAGTAATCTCCAATTTGTTGGAACTCCTAAAAGAACGACACAGTTACCATATTTAGAATCATTTTTAAAAAAATCGATAAGCTCTATAATGTTCTCTAAAGTATATTTTCGATTTTTAAAACCTACGCCCCAAATAGAAACCACTGCTTTTCCTTTATAAGTTAAAACATTTGGATTTTTAGGATTGTTTAAATCATACCTTTGTACTAATTGTTTCCAATCGTTTTTTGTGGTTTCTACTACGTTTTTATCATTTGAGCCTGATAAATCGTACATTAAACTTAGCAGTCTATTGTGTTTTTTAGCAGCATTAAAACAATTGTCAAAAACACTATTATAATTGTCTGTTCTTTTTTGACCTCTTGTTAATCCTACTACAAAACGTTGTGCAAAGACACCATCAATATTGTAATCTTTCATCCATTTAAAATGGCGATCTACAGTTTTTGGGTTTGCAGAACTAAATACATAAGCAGGTTTTCCATCTTTGTGGGTAAAAGAAGTCTTATATTTTTCATCGTTATCAAATTCTTTTAAATCTGGCCAATAATCTATGGAAGCGCTTCCAGGCTTAAAAGCACCTTTGTTTCCATAATGCTTCCACTTTAAACCAGAACCATCGCCTACAGCATTAAACCAACCTTGATAGCCTGCAAGAATTTTACCTTCAATATTATTGTTAAAACTATCAGTATTTTCAAATTTTGATGTGCTTGCTTCTTTACCACTAAAGCATGAAGAAAAAGAAAGTAAAAGTACAAATACTTTCAGGTAATTTATGATAGACTTCATTTACTAGTTTTAAATTGATAACAATGTCTTGGAATTAGTTTGTTTTGAACTCTTCTTTAACAATATTTAAATACTGATCTGAATAAGTGTTTGCAGATTCTATTTGAGTTCCTCTGTTCCAGTCATTAAAAGAGTCTATAAGAATAATTTTATTTGTACCAGAGGCCCTTCTTGCAACATTACAAAAGTCTCTAAACCATTTTTCTTTTTTATCAATTACAAAAAGATTACTACCGGGATTTATTATTGAAATATTAATCGAAGGAGAAATAGTAGGTATGTATTCAATATTATAATCCAACCAAGTTTCTTTATGGTATTGAAAAGCTAGGTCTACCAATTTGTGAAACTGTTCAAGTCTATCGTAAAAATTTCTATTTATTGTTGCATACGTATTGTGTGTTACAGCATCTACACCATTTACAAACCTAAAGTCAAATCTTAAAGTGGGAGACCAGTCATTTTGCATGCCTATAAGATAAAGCTCTACTCCTAAACCAGATAATTCTGCTCTCATTTGTTGGTATAATGCAGCATTATCATCTGAATGAAGATTATGACTATTTAATAAATAAACTACATTTTTACCATCTACTTTCATGTAGTTGGGTTGATTAAAATAAGGAATCATTAATTTAAAGTCATCAATAAAACGTTGTACCAATCCTCTTGCCTCAATTCTACTATTATTATTTAACCCCATGTTACCAAAATTGTAAGAAAGCGCAAATTTTATATCTTGTGCATTAGTTGCCGATTGAAGACCATTAATAAAAGTTACATCTTGATCATTTTGGGCCTGATTATTTGCAGATCTAAAATTGAAAATAAAGAAATCTATACCAGCAGTTTGAGCTTGTTTCACATGTTCTTCATAAACAGCAGGATCTCCTATATTTCCATTATAAATACCTATGCTAGGTTCTTCTGGAACAGTGTTTCTTCTTCCAAAAGTGGTATATTGTGCACCTACTGTGTAATCTGAAACTACAGGTTCAATAGGAATTGTGTAGTCTAAGAGACCACCTTCTCCTGTTACAATATCATCTTCAGTGCAGGAAAAGAAAACTATAAGAAAAGAAATAAATAGTAAAAGGTTATGTTTATTAAATATTTTCATTTTAAATGATTTTATAAGTTATACCAGCAGCAATAAGGTCATCTTCTGAGTCGCCATAGATAGCAAAATCTTGGTTAAATTCGGGTACTAGGTTTTCCCAAACTGTAGGTGTGTATGATTTATTCATTTTTAGCGGGGTAAAAAGGGTATTGCCCCCCAAAGTATTTATTGCGTCTTGTAATGCTTCATTATTTAAACTTCCTTCAACCAAAGGAGGGTAAATCATTCTTTCTGCTAATGGTGCATAATCTAAACCTGTTGCACCATCTGGACCAAACTGATCTATTAATGGTAAAATTCTGGTTCTTTTTTGAACACACCACATATCATGTCCTTGATTGTAACTTGCTAACCATCTTTGTCTTATAATTTTATCTAAAGGGTCAGTAGAAATACCACTAGTAACAACACCAAATAATCCTCGATCACCTGTGCTTGAAGTACCCCATTTTATACCATCTCTATCCTTGTATTCAGCTACTCCTGTAGATCCATATTGAGCAAAGGAAGCATCTATGCCATCATAATAATATTGTTCTGCGGTTTTAGAACCTCCCCAACCTTTTAATTGTGCTTCCGCTTTAATAAAATTGGTTTCAGCAAAAGTTATAATGTTGTAAACCATATCTGGAGCCATAAATAAGTCTAATTTTGGTCTGCTATACCTTCTATTTGGTAGGCCATTTAATATATTTTCATTAAAATCTAGTGCCCATCCATCAACAGCATCATTACCACCTAAAGGTCTTCCAAAATAAGGAAGGTCATATTCTACTGTAATTAAATCTGTTGTTGATCCAGATTTAAAAACATCATGTCTAATGGTAAGAGGCTGAGAAGAAGGTTCAACCAAAGCAGTTAATCTAGGGTCTTTGTAGGTTTTTAAATTTAAAATAAAATGAAAATTCATGTAAGGAACTACATCTTCATTTGCTTGTACAAAAACATATCTTCTATAATTAAATGACCAATTTTCTTGCTCTGAACCCCATTTCATTGTAGCATTGTCTGCATTAGAGCTTACTAAATTTGCTTCATTAGCCATAGCCTCAATGCCATGTTGTTGTGCTAAAGTAGGAAACCCTTCAGAGATTCTTAAGGCAATTTTTAAACGTAGTGTGTTTGCAAATTTTTTCCATTTGTTATTATCTCCATCAAATAGCGGGTCTTGCTCAAGGGCATCTCCAACAACATCCATATTTTCGGCAGCTTCTTTTAATTCTTTTAATATGTTCATATATATAAACTCTTCTGAATCGTATTTAGCTGAATTTAATCCTTTTAAAGCCTCTTCGTAAGGTACAGGACCAAATGTAGAAACTAAAATAGAGTACACGTAGCTTTTCCAAATTTTAGCAATATATACTCTGTTTTTAAAGTCAGGATTATTTTCATAATTGTCTATAATATCTTGGTTGTTTTGTAAAATATTCACATAGAATGTTTTCCAAAAATTATCTAAGCCTTGCTCTTGAAAGAAAGATCTATTGAATTGACCACCTTTTCCTCCATAATAACTTGCATAGGTATTGTACATTTGATCATTCAAGGTGCCTCCAACCAGATCTAATGTATTCTTCACCACTCCTGCGAATAGCTCTTCTGGACTGGCTTCAAAAAATATAAACTCATTCGTGTTTATTTCTTCAAACTTATTTGTACAAGAAAATGAAAGTAAAAGTACAAGTGCAACCAATTTTAACTTGTTATTTTGTTTTTTAGTTTTCATATATTAGAATCTTAATTTTAAATTAAACCCAATAGTTCTTGTTGGTAAAAAAGAACCAAACTCTATACCTTGACCATTACCTGTGGTAGTACCAGCCTCTGGATCTATACCTTGTGGAGTATTTCTATAAATTGTCCAAAGGTCTCTACCTACAATAGATAACTTCATGTTTTTTATGTATTTCATTTGGTTTATAATGCTTTTTGGAAACGTGTAACCAAATACAACTTCTCTTAATTTTACAAAAGACGCATCATATACGTGTCTTGATTGATTTTGAAGGCCATCAAAACCTTTTAATTGAGGGTTTAACCATCTTTGTGAATAGACAATTTCTCCATTCGCATCTCTTTCTGCAACCCAATTTCCATTTGCGTCTTGTACGCCTAATGCAGCGCCTTCATATATTGCACCTTTTACGCGGTCAGCATCTGCATAATCATTTCCAAACAAACCTCTACCTTGCCTTTCATTGTTATTTTCACCTAAGATTATGGACGACATTAACCATTCATCTCTACCTTCCATTGTAGTTGCGTGTATTCCGTGATTTACAGCTTTAATCATTGTGGCAGAATACATATCTCCACCCATTTTCACATCTAGTAAAAAATTAAGGCTAAATCCTTTATAAGAAAAAGAATTTCTTAAACTTCCAATCCAATCTGGTTGGGCATTTCCTAATAATTGATCACTTTCAAAGAGCACTCTTCCATTTGGTAAAACCAATGGAGTACCTGTTTCTGGATCTTTTGCTTGGGCATTTCCTCTAATATTACCAAAAGGTTCTCCTGCCTCTGCATACACCCCTACATTAAAATAGTTCCTCATTAATAATCGATCTACACCTCCTACTAAAGAGGCCACTGTAGTTTCGTTGGTAGACCAGTTTATATCGGTTTGCCATTTAAATCTTTTATCAAATATTTTGGCAGAAAGGAATAACTCGATTCCTTCATTTTGTATTTCACCTGCATTTACAATTTTAGAGATAAAACCAGATGTTGGGGTTACTTGAACTGGAATAATTTGATTATTTGTTGATGATCTATAAAAAGTTGCATCCAAAGAAACCTTATTATTAAACAATTTTGTTTCAAGTCCAAATTCTGTAGATGAGGTTAATTCAGGTTTTAATTCTAAATTTTTTCTTGTTTGCTGCAATTGTAGCCATTGTGTATTATTATAATTACCTCCTTCTATATAGTTATTTATAATTTGATCAAAGCCTGTATCATTACCTACTTGAGCATAAGATGCCCTAATTTTACCAAAAGTTAAGATTCTATTTCTAGGGATAAACTTGGTGAAAATTGTAGTTGCTCCAATAGATGGATAAAAATAAGAGTTATTGTTTGAAGGTAATGTTGATGACCAGTCGTTTCTTGCAGTAAGATCTATATAATACGTGTCTTTATATCCTGCTGATATAGATGAATATATAGAATTGATAGTTTTATTATTTGGAAGATAAATGATAGGAGCAAATTCATCTCCATTTGCCAAACTCATAATATCTCTTTGTAAAAGAGAAATCGCTGTTTGCCTTGTTCCTGTAGTTCTTAAATCAAACTTATTCACTCCTAATAAAGAAACAATAGATAGATTATTGAATCTTTTGGTATAGTTTAAAATTGCCTCGTAATTCCAATTTTGTCTATTCACATCAATTTCTCTATACAATCCATTAGGATCAAATGCAGCACCTACGTTGTTAAATTCTAATCGATCTACTTTATTTAAAACACCATTAGCCCTAGCTGTTAGCTTTAATCCTTTTAAGATATCCCAGTTTAATGTTAAATTAGCAACAACTCTATTTGTGATGTCTTGATTTGTGTTTTCATAGATATTCCAATAAGGATTGTTAAAAGGTCCTTCATAATTAAAAGCATCTCCATTTGAGTCTTTATATGGGAATAAATTCGCACGAGACATGTTAGGTGTAATGTACATGTAATTGTTAGCAGGATTTCTTTCACTACCATTTCTGTACATTCTATTGTCTACTCTTTGGTTTACATAAATTAATGTTGAATTTAATTTCAGTTTATCTGAAATGTCTTGAGAGAAACGAAGTGCCACATTATTTCGGTTTATTTGCTCCATTCTTTCAATTACGTGATCACCAAGTGTATTTGAGTACGAAAAGCGCAAACTACTTTTATCTGTAGCTCTAATTATTGCAAATGTATTGGTAGATACACTACCTGTTTTATACAATTCTTTAACATTGTTTGTATTGGCTTGATAGGTTCCAACTGAGCCATTGTAATCGAGTACTTGTTGCCCTAAGAAAGGCATGCCATAAGCTCTTCTATAGGATCCAACCACTGGTAATCCTGTAGTTTGATCTAAACGCCCTGCATTTAAAGCTGTTCTTCCATTTTCACCAGCTCCATAAGCATATTGGTAAAAAGGATACTCTCTATTTGAAGTTACTGCAAAATTTGAATTCACTTCTACATTAATTTTACTTTTAGATTTATTAGCACGTTTGGTGGTTATTAAGATAACACCATTAGACGCCCTAGAGCCATAAAGAGCTGAAGCGTTTGCTCCTTTTAACACTTGAATAGATTCTATATCGTCTGGATTTATTGTAGAAATTGGACTTCCAAGGTCAATATCGTCACCTTCATTCCATACTGAAACACCTCCATCTCCTGGAGAACTATCTAGTGGTATACCGTCTATAATGTATAAAGGTTGGTTGTTTCCTGTTATAGATGTAAGCCCTCTAATAATGACTCTTGTAGACCCAGTTGGTGTTGATGAATTTACAATTTGAACTCCTGCTGCTTTCCCTGACAGGCCATTTAAAAAATTAGAGGTTCTCGCTTCAGTCATATCTTCTGTATCTACTTTTTGAGTTGAATACGATAATGACTTTTTCTCTCTTTTAATACCTAATGCTGTTACCACAATTTCTTCTAATTGTTCGGTTGATGCTTCCATAACAACACTTAAAATACTTGATGTTTTGTTAAAAGAAACTTCTTTGGTAACATACCCTAAATGATTAAAAATAAGTGTACCTGTTTCTCTTCCTTTTACATCTATTTCAAAGTTACCATCGAAATCTGTATAACTACCAAATTGTGTTGTTTTTAGTGTAATAGCAACTCCTGGTATTGGAGAGCCTGTTTTTAGATCTTTCACGTTTCCTTTAATGATTCTTGTTTGAGAAAAAATTACTATTGGAAAAAACAGAAGTAATAAAATTAAATTCTTTTTCTTCATATTTTCAAAGTTGATTGATTTATTTAGAGTAAAAATATTTTAGACAAAAAAAAGAGAGTTGATTAATAAAGCATTAATTTTTTGTTAATTTTTGTTAATTTAATTAAAAAAAATACTATTTATTTAATTTTTATAAAATAAAAATAGCAACTGATTTAATTTGCTGCTTGGTATTGCTTTTCTAAGGGCACCCCAAATATGGCTTCCAATCCTTTTTTATTATCGAGGTAAAATTTAGAGTCTGGAGGCATGCTTAAATTTTTCCAAAAATCTTTTCGATATGGTATTTTATAATCGCCCATGTCTGTTCTATTTTTTAATGCATTTGATCTAATGTCTATATTTTTCCAGTTAGTTTCTATGCCAAGCACTATTGCTTCATGCCTATAAGAAACATCCATAGTCTTCGATTTTAATTTCATTAAATTTCTATAATATAGACTTATAGGTTCTTTTGATTTATATTCTCTATTGTGGTAGCTTAAATATAGTTTACCATCTTGATTCTTTTTGTAAATATAAACGGCGTTTAAATGAGATTTTTCTAATTTATAGATTCCGTAAGTTTCAACCCCAATAAATAATCTTACCCAGTTTGCTGGCTTTCCTTTCATTATACCTTCTAGAATAGCAATTTCTTCACCATCGTA